>Ga0307372_10000728_pt1 | contig 57669 bp, 58 predicted proteins | sample OX1MG_FD_202533 | JGI IMG/M metagenome (GOLD analysis project Ga0307372, IMG submission 202533) | Soil microbial communities from Risofladan, Vaasa, Finland - OX-1 | ecosystem: Environmental > Terrestrial > Soil > Coastal area > Acid sulfate soil | place: Finland: Risofladan, Vaasa | collected...
CTTTCCTCGAACCGGAGTGGCTCGGAGCGGCTCATTCAGACTTCCGTTCTCTTGGAGATTTGACATAATAGCACCCTGGTGTCGCTATGACCGTTTGAGGCCAAGCAGTCTTATCCGGATGGGCCGACTTGTCCCGGACCAGTTGTATTTCGGTGCATAGCATCTGGAGTTCTGCCAGCAACGCGCTGTCGTACCGGCCGATGAGCTCCAGGGCGTCGTTGACGGCAGCACGACCTCGGCTTGCGTCCTGGCCAAAAGGGAGGAAGGCGATCGGCTCGCCGAAGGGCAGGCGAAGGAGGGGATCGTCCCGGTGAATGTACGGTCGCTCGTCGTCGGCATGCTGCACAAGCCAGGATAGTGAGGCCAGCCCTGTAGCGTCCGCATGCGGGTAGCTGCCATCCAGTGCCTGCAACGGCTTTCCGGTTGTCTCAGCCTTTGCCAGACGAGTCCAAAGCACGGCAGAGGGCGTTGTGGCGATCCGGGCAAGATCACCTGACGGCAATGTGAGAAGCTTGGTGGCTATCTCATCCGATCTGGCATCCCTGTAGGCGCGCATCGCCGCTGTGAGCGCCGGAGATGCCTGGTCTGCCCACGCCATCATCATGCTGGTGACCTGCGCGGATCCTGTTGCTGCCATATCAAACGCTGCGAGGTCTACGCCGTTTCCGGATCGCCGCGCGTTAGCGGCGGGCTGTGCGGCCTCCAGGGTTCGGGTCAGCCGTTGCCGGATGTGGCTGATCAGCGCCAGTAGTTCGTCGCAGTAGACGCTGGGGTGGTCGAATCCGTCTTCTGCGTATCGATGCGGGACGGCACCTCCACCGCAAACGGTGACCTCCGGACACTCGCGACAAGTAGCTGAGAGGCCCTCAAGGGACAACAACCTGGAGTGCTCTGCCAAGCTCGGAGCAGAACAGGCTTGGGCGACGGAATGATTTCGCACGTTCATGCCGAGCGCGCTGCGTCCTTCAGCAGTGATCTTGAGAACGTCCAGATCGTGATACGAGCCGTCAGTCTCGATCGTGAGCAGGCTCACGTCCCCGAAACCGAAAGCGTCTGTCGGACTAGGCTGTCTGCAGACCGCGCCAAGCAGTGAGTCGAACATCCGGAGAGGAAGTTCGGGCAACTCGTCGAACCAGATATCGAATGCCTCGATCAGCCATCGTGTGTAAAGGTCTGGGTCAGTGTCGCGGCCTGCTGGGGGCCGGATATGCGTCGCGTCTGGCAGCAAGAGATCCAACGCCGGCAGGACCCGTCCGCCAAAATACGACAGCACATCCCGCGGACGGGTCATGGGGTCGATGACCGCGATCACGCCGGCGAACGCCTTCGGGTATGCCGCTAGCAACTCAAGCGCTTGCTCGGAATCATGGTGGCTGGAACGCCCTGACGGAGTCAGCCGGTGCAGGTCATGCACATCCTGCGGGCCGTCCAAGCTGAGGGAAACGCCGATGTCCGCTTCTGCGAGAACACCAAGTGTTTCGGGTGTCAGCAGAACGCCGTTAGTCTGCAGCGACACGTCGCAGCGAGCACCGTCGGGCATCGCAGCCCGGAGTTCAGCGGCAAGCCCGGCCAACCTGGACGATCCGAACAGCAGGGGCTCACCGCCATGAAAGACAACGCTCACGTGCTGTAGCTGCTGCCCGGCAACATACTCGCTGATCCGTGCAGCCACGGCTGCCGCCGTTTCAGCTGAGAAAACATGCGGCTGAGAACGCCATGACTGATCAGCATGCTCGTACATGTAACAGTAATCGCAGGCCAGGTTACAGCGCGAAGCAACCTTCAGCAGAAAGCACGAAACTGTCGGAATTTGCACAATGCTGGATGACACGGACGAGGCGTGCCGTTATTTCCTGCTATGCCGGTGGTGCATCCGGTCATAGCTGGTGATCTCCCGCTCAGAGCCGACTCCGACCAGACGGTCATGGAGACGCGCCAGCGCGGGATGAACTGGTCGAGACGACATCAACTCATCCAGAACATCCTCATCAGGTTCCACCGGATACGAGGCCAACTTGCTCTTAGATACTTCCAGCATGACTACAACGGTACGCCATTACTCACACGCGGCCAACACCATGAACATAAGCGCAGTCAAATTCGGCCAGCACTCGACCTCCGTGAGCCCACACGTCGTTCCGGGTAGCGATGACTTCAGTGTCCTGCGCACCATCACGCGGATACGTCTATTATGACCATGAATAAGATTATTCTAATTTTTCAGGCTTATGTCCGTATTAGCAACCGCTCGCTGATGTTGTATCGATTGAAGAGGGGGATGGCCGGGTCGCCGACGAACGGAGGATTCGGTCATGACTAGTTGTCGTGGATCGTCTTCACTCCCGCGGGACCGGGATGACTGGCTGTCGAAATGGTGGGCCTCGTATAGCTGAAGGTCTCCTGCGTGAAGGCGTGCTCGTAGGCGTGCGGGATTTCATTGTCAGCGATGATGAGCTGGACTCGGCCGCTGCCAACGTCCTGTTGGGTGGAGAGCCTGCGATAGAGCGCTGCGGTCAGCGTCACCTGAGCGTTGAGCGCCAGTTGCGGCGTATCGATGATCAGCAGCGTCGGGTAGTCATTGAGGTAGCCGGTGGTGTGGATTGCCACGGTGAGCAGAGACGTCCAGTAGGCCACTTGGACTGCAGTGATGATCCCGCCGCCGGGACTGAAGCTGTGGAAGGGTCCGTCGTTGAGCAGCGGCAGATAGCTTTTCGGGTCGATGGCTGCCGCAGTGACTCCTGGGATGCCCATCTCTTCGACTGTTCGCTGGAACTCCTCATCCAGGCTGGCGAACAGGGCTGTGCGGCGGCCTCCAATGTTTTCCTCGGCAGCGGCCAGCTCCGACCGAATCCTTTCCCGCTCAGCGCGGTATTGCTCTGCTGCGACGCCGATGTCATCCGCGCGGTCCCATTGGCGGAGCACTTGCTCCAGTTCCCGCTGGCGGGCACGAGCGGTGGCCATGCGCTGGACCGCGTCGCTGAATGCCTGTAGACGCGGCGTGATCCGCGCCCGCGTGCGCGCATCCAGGTCAGCCGTCAGGTTCTTCACCAGTTGCTCACGGGCAACGATGGCCTGGGTTGTGGCGGCGATCTGCCCGGCGAGTACCTGCATCTGATCGAACATCTCGTCGAGCTGCTCTGCGAGTTGCCGCGCTTCGTACATATCGGCGCCCACCAGCGAGACGTGCACGGGGTCTTGCTGAAGGCAGACGCGGCATGCGCCGTCTGGGACTGGTCGGTTGGTGAGGGATTGCATGCAACGAGGGCAGACAGTGAACTCGATGTTCGCGAGGCGTTCGCCCGCGTCGCGCATTCGCTGGTACCGGTCGAGATCACCCTTGACGCGTCGGCGCTCGCTGGCGCCCTCTGCCTGCTGGCGGGCAAGGTCCGAGGCTGCTCGCCGAGCGTCGGCGAGGCTGCGCTCGGCTTCGCTGAGCAGGTCCCTGAGAACGCTGGTCTCCCGGTCGGCGACTGGGCCGACGGCGTCGCGAAGATCAGCCTGCGCGGCCGCCGCTTCGAGTTCCTCTGCCACTGCTGCATCCAGTGACTGCTGTGCAACGGCACGGCTGGATGTGCCGCTGTCGCGCAGAAACGCCAGGACGTTCCGATGCTCTATCTCGGCCCGCTCTACCTCGCCTTTGAGCCTGTTGAACTCGGACCGCATCGCGAGGATCTCACCGTTCGTGATGCGGAAGAGCAGCTCGAACACGGCCTTGCGCTTGGGGCCTAGGTACGAGTCCTGGCTATGCGCGATGTCTTTGTTGATTTCGGACTGCGGAACGTACATGAAGGAGAAGATGTCCGCGAACGTGATCCGGCTCCCTGGCTTGCTGCTGCCGCCGCCGGTGGCCGCCGCGCGGGCGTCCGCAGGCAGGCCGAGCGCGGTCATAAGCAGCGCGCTGAGGCCCGGCTCGGCGTCATCGGTATGGTGGTCGGGCAACCGCTCCTGGTTGATGAGGTCGGTCACGCGGACCGCACGGCCCTTGCGGGGGTCCAGGCTGCGCGCTAGGCGGAGCCGTGAGGTGCCAACAGTGATGTCGAGGATTACGTCGTTGACAACCTCGATTGCCTTAGGCGCGAGCTTCCCGTTGCATCCGAAACCGTACTTGACCAGCTCCAGCAGCGTGGTCTTACCGACGCCCGTCTGTCCCGCCAGGACTGTCAGGTCAGACTCGAAGCGATACTCGACCGTTCCCCCCGTGGTCTCCAACCAGACACCGTGGATGCGGACCTGAGCCGTCACCGGATCACCTCCCCGAGTTGCCGGTCCATAAAGGACGCAAGGCGCTGGTATATGAGTGTCTTCAGAGCATTGCCGCTCATCCCCGCCGATGACTCGGCGATGGCCTTGCTGCGCTCCGCTACGTCACTCCACTCGTCCGCCGCCGCGAGATTGTCGGCGAACTCGCGCCCTGCCCGGGTTGGCGCGAGCGCGACGCTGCCGCGCCGGCCTGCCATGTAGCGGAGTAGACCCCGGCCCACGAGCGCGCCAATGACCGCGTAGTACCTGTCATCCCACGGGCCGTATTTGTACCGGATCATGGGGGCTTCAACGTCGGCGGGATCGGCAGCCAGGTCAGTGGGTAGCCTGAGCCGGGGGTCGGCCGCATTGAGCCTGTCGAGCACCGCGGGCGCGAGAGCGGGGTAGCGGAGGAGGAAGTCCAGCTTCGCGAGCTTGGTGAGCCCGTCAACTTTTCCCTGATGCCCCTGGGCGGCGGCGACCGCGTCTATGAGAAGCAGGACGCGTGCCTGATGGTAGGCAAGATCCTCCCGGAGCAGTGCGAGGTCTTCAGGATCCCTGGGCGCTGTCATGATGCCTGCTCCTGCCGTGCCCGCACTGCGCTAATGCGGGCCTCGACATCAAAGCGCTGGCTGAACCAGACCTGGCACCGAGCCGTCAGGTCGCAGATGCCGCCAAGCCGCAGCTCCGCATCGAGATCCTCCGACCATTCCCCAGCGGGCATCGCCTCCACGCGCGTCTGGATCTCCCGCCACAGGTCAGCTCCCCGGAGGCTCTTTCCAGGCCCGGTGATCGCGGCCGTCGAGTCGTCGCTAATCCGCAGCAGCGCCTGCCGCAGCCGACGCTGGGCAGGACGTGCCAGCGGGTCCCCGCTGCCACGATCCCGCCAGTAGGCCCGGTAATCAGATCGCAGTTGCTCGGCTCGCTCGATCGAGTTGTCCGTGCACAGCCCTTCGTCCATCTTGATCCCCAGACGCGTCACCCGGGGAGGTGGGACGAGCGGCCGGTAGCCGGCCTGGTTTGCGATCGCCTTCCGCACCGTGAGTTCAATGTCGGACATGGTGACGGTTCGTGCGGCCAACGCACGCTCCGCCAAAGCGGCCGAGGTTAGCCTCGGCTGCCCCGCCTGAACATGGGGGAGAGCCCCGCGAGGCATAGGGCCGGCCGCCCGCATGCGGACCCGGAAGAGCGCCAGTACGGCCTCCCAGACAGAGGAGGCCATGAGGACATCGTGGCCGAGGACACCGAGGATAGGACCGCAGTACATGTTGGGCGCGGCGTGACTGATGTAAGTCCGTGACGGTTTTCCCTCGTCAATTCTGAGCATAGACAAGAAGCGGCCGGTCAGCTCAAGATTTCCGTCAGCAGGATCCGCCGCTCCGGCGGCAATTGCTGCTCTCCATGAGTCAGGCAGGAATCCTTCAGCATGCTGCTGCAGTCCTTTCGCGAATTGGACGATGACTTTCTCGTGGTCATCGCTGGCGAGCAGCATTTGCCCGCCTTCCGCGAGATTCCGCAAGGCTTGAGCCGTCTCACTCAGTTCCTGTGCAGGTCCCCGACCCAACCCGGCCGTGGTGACCAGTCGACAGTACGGTAGTTCGCTCATGGCATGCCAGCGCCCGAACAAGTGCGCCAAGCCTCCGTCCCCAAGCAACTGGGCGATGGTCGTGAACACCGCTACAGAGGGATCTCGGTGTTTGGCGGAGACCAGTTCGGCTTCATCCGACCTGACGACCACCCAGTCCTCATGGTGCTCGCAGATGATCCCCGAGTCATCGCCAGCCCGCCGGGAACCGTCCTCAATGGCGTCCAGGTAGAGGGCAAGCCCGTCAGCGGCGGCCATTGCCGCTTGCCATTCGTAACGATCAGCGGTGTCGGCCCCAGCGTCGTCGGACGGTTCGGTCGACAGCACGACCTGTCTCGCCGTTGCCGTATCTTCTCCGAGGTCAGATGACACCAGAGAAATATAAGTGATTACGCCCCGAAGAAACCTGCGGATGCTTGTTCGCGATGAAGAATCCGGGCGACCCGACAGCTGCTAGGCCAGACCACCGCGATTCGCGTTATTTCCTACCTCAAGTAGGAGGCCGAGGCGTGGGCGAAGCCAAGGTTATGTTGATCGACGACCGCCAGCGCGTCCAAATCTCCGGGACCCAATCGGTTGATCGGGAGGCAATTGTAGGCTTCGAGGGATTCGGAACATCAAACGTCCAGCGTCAGACGTGCGATAACGCGCTCCAGGTGGGCAAGATGGCTGCCATGGATGATGCAGGCGAGTTGCTGAACCTTGTCGGGAGTGGCGTCGACGATCAACCGATCTTGACCGAACTCGGCCGAGTGGTCATCGGCTCAACGGTGCTGGAGTACAGGGTCGCATGTCTCGTCGCGCTGACCGAGGGCATACGCGGCCGAGCCGTCGATGACCGGGCCTTGGAAATTGTCAAGCAAACCGGTGCTGCCCGCAGCCAGCTCGCGCACCTCGCTAAGGTCCGACCCCGGATCAAGTGGCTGTGCGATGACTCAAACAAACTGCTTGAGGCCAGGAACATCCTCGTCCACTCGCTTGTCACCGGCCGGGGCCAGGACAATGACGTGTATGCCGCTGCGATCTACAGTGCGAGGCATGACACCGTGGAGTTCATCACAGCGCACGTTGTGGCACGGCATGCTGACTACTTCGAACAGAACTGCACCACCTTGCGGAGGGCAATCAATGCCGAGCTAGCCGGTGAACTGACTGGCCAGAGTCCTTCGTTTCCGCCGCTCGACGTAACGTAGGACGCTACTGCACCTGGCATCGGCCGCCGATCGCCGCTGGGCTCATTTTGCTTCCATCCGACTCCGGATGGCGCGTTGCTGCGCTGCCTTCCCCGGTGTTGTCAGGCTGCGCTGTGGCGTCAGGTGACGCAACCGGTCTTTCGCTGCGCTCACCCCGGACGGGCAGAGATCTTCCCTGACTGCGCGGGCTTCGCCCGCTGGGAAACATCTTGCCCGCCCGGGGCCGTCCGGTGGCGTCCTGCTGCCGCCGCAGCGCCGTGCGCCTGGCCACCGGGAAGGCACTCCGCCGACCCGGCCAGCTAGCAGGCTCGCGGAAGGACGGCCACCATGACATCAGAAACCACCACCACCTCCAATCCCGTCGCGACGGGTGCGCGGAACGTCACGTTGGAGAATCTGGCGGCGATGCTGCGTGATCAGCATGCCCGCACGGTCGACATCGTCACCCCAGCGAGCGCGATCCGCGCCTCATCCGGCCAACTCGTCATCGATTCCACCGACCCGGTGCTAGGCCCGGACGGAGTCACAATGACCTCAGGCACTTACACGCCAACGACAGTGTGCGATCAGGGCCTGGCCGACAAGCTCGGCATCCCGGCCCAGTACCTGCGCAAGCTCCGCGAGCAGCGCCCCGCGCTGTTCGACGCGAACGTGAACGGCTGGCTAGCCGGCGACCCGCGCAAGTTCCTGGTCCGCTGCCTGCGCCCGGCCGCCGGCCCCGGCCCCGGCGCTGCCCGCGCGTTCCTGTCGGACGGGTACAAGCGGATCGACAACCTCGACGTGCTGCTCGCCGCCCTGGACGGCATCCGCGCCGCAGGTGCGCCTGTCCAGATCGACGGCTGCGACCTGACCGACCGGCGGATGTACGTCCGCGTGGTCTGCGAGCAGGTCCGCACCCTGGCCCCCGCGCTGCTCGCGGATTACCGCAGCCCATACACCGGCGCATCCGGGGCGGACAACCCGGTGGTGTTCGCCGGGTTCGTCATCTCCAACAGCGAGACCGGCTGCGGCGCCTTCACTCTCACCCCGCGCCTGGTCGTCGAGATCTGCAACAACGGCCTGACCATGACCAAGGACGCCATCCGCGCCGTGCACCTGGGCGAGCGGCTGGACGAGGGCGTGGTCACCTGGTCCGGCAACACGCTCGACAAGACCCTGGCCCTCATTACCGCCAAGACCACCGACGCCGTAGCCACGTTCCTCAACCCCCGCTACGCCGAGCAAGCCCTGCGCGCGATCACCGCCCGGGCCGGGCACCCGCTGCCCGACCCGCAGCACGCGGTCGAGGTGGTCAGCCAGCGGCTGCGGTTCACCGACACCCAGCAAGCCAGCATCCTGAACTGCTTCATCCGCGGCGGAGACCTGACCGCTGGCGGCATCCTGCACGCAGTGACCAGCGCCGCCCAGGCCCAACCCGACGCCGACACCGCCCACGACATGGAAGCCGCCGGGCTGCGCGCCCTGGAAATCGCCGCCACCCTCTAACCCGAACCGACCTGACCAGGCCCGGCACCCCGCACCGCGGGTGCCGGGCCTTCCCGCAAACGGAGACCAGCCCATGCCCGAAGCCACCGTGATCCCGCTGCGGCCACGCCGCCAGCCCGCCTACACCGACACAGCCGCGCTGAACGACATCCACGCCCTGCTCACCACCACCAGCACCGAACCAGCACAGGCACTGACCGATGTCGGCCTCATCCTGGTCAGGTCCGGCCGGCCGATGACCCGCGCCCGACACATCGAGGTCCCCGTCACCGAGACAACCACCGGCTGGCCGACCGCGCGGGTCGACGCCGAGGACACCACGGTGACCGTGGCCCAGGACCCGGCCGCAAACGGCCTGGCCATCGACATAACCACCACCAGCCCGGCCGAACGCGACAGCCTCACCATCACCCTCGACGGCCGCCGCCTGAACCACCCGCACCCGCCCGGCGACACCGCCTGACCTCAGCACCCAGAACCCCAAGTCACGGCCGTCCGCAGTCCCGCGGGCGGCCGTTCCGTTCTCCTGGAAGGAACCTGCCATGCACGAGCCCACCGAACCAGCCGTCACCACCACCACCAGCACCAACCCCGCCGACACGCAGCCGCAGGGCCAGCCCGACCCTGCGCGGCCAGCCACGCCGTCCCGGCTGATGATCGCGGTCAGCGACCTGGCCGCCCATCCTGGTAACGCCCGCTGCGACATGAACCTGACCGAGGAGTTCTGCGCGTCCGTCGCCGCCGAAGGCGTCCGCATCCCGCTACTCGTCACCCCCGGCCCGGACGGCAGCGGGTGGCGGGTGATCGAAGGACACCGCCGCCTAGCCGCCGCCGTCAAGGCAGGCCTGCCCGAAGTCCCCTGCCACATCGACCCCGCCAGGGCGCAGGACGAGGCAGGCCAGTATGTGGACATGCTGCTGGCCAACAGCAACGGCTACCGCGCCAACTACACGATCTTCGAGGAGACTGCGGCGCTGTTCGCCGCGCACGAGGCCGGGGCCAGCCGGACCCGGTTGCGCAAGGCCACCGGCCGCACCCCCGCCCAGATCAAGTCCGGCCTCGCCGTCGGCGGCCTCACCACCGGGACCAGGGCCAAGGCCGCCGAACTGGACCGGGAGATCACCCTGGACGAGCTCGCGCTGCTGGCCGAGTTCGACGGCGACACCGACGCCACCGACCGCCTGCTCACCGCCATCGACCACGGCTACCCGCCCGAGCACACCGCCCAGCAGATCCGCCTGGACCGCGCCGACGCCGCCCAGCACGCCCAGCTCCTCGCCGACCTGCAAGCGGCCGGGATCACCGTCACCAGCAACCTGCCCGACGGCGCCGCCTGGCTGGACGGCCTCACCCACGACAGCCAGGACCTCACCCCCGACACCCACGCAGCATGCCCCGGCCACGGCGCCACGTTCAGCCAGTGGAACCAGCTCCAGCCGCTGTATTACTGCACCAGCCCGGACGACCACGGCCACGCCAGCCGCTACGCCCGGTCTGGAACCCCGGCCGGCACCAGCCTGCCCGGCCACAACGGCACCACCGGCGACATCAGGACCGGCCAGCCCGACCCGGCAGCCGACGCGGACCGGCGGCTCGTCGTCGCCGGGAACAAGGCCTGGCAGGCCGCCGCCGAGGTTCGGCACCGCTGGCTGGCCACGGGGTTGTTCGCCCGCCGGGGGCTGCCCCGCCAGGCGCAGCTGTTCCTGGCCCGCCAGCTCCTGGCCATGCCCGAGCCGCTGCGCACCGGCCTGCCCGCCGCCCGGCACCGCCCGCTGATGGCCGCTGTCACCGGCCGCGACAGCGAGCAGTGGGAGCGCGAGTGCGACGCCGCGCCCGCCGGGCGGCTGACCGTGATCGCGCTCGCCCCACTCGTCGCCGCCTACGAGCACGCGATGACCGAGGGCGAGGGCCGCAACACCTGGCGCACCGGCCGGTACAGCCCATGCCCCCGCGCCGACGCAGGCCGTTACCTCACCTTCCTGTCCAGCCTCGGATACGAGCTATCGGCCATCGAACGCTCCGTCGCCGACGGTGTCCCCTGGACAGGCGAGGCCATGCCAGGAGTGCTGGGCGAACCTGACCAGGCCCAGGACGGCGCCGAACACCAGCCGACCGTCGGCCACCCTGACCAGGAAACCGGCGACGACTCCGATCCAGGACGCGCCGCCGCCTGACCTGCCGGGTCACCTGCGGGGCCTCCAGCACCTGCCGGGGGTCCCGCAGTCGTGACCACCCGGCCCGGCAATGCTGCCCGCGCTTGTTCGAATATATATTCGGAACGAGGAGCTGCCATGACTCGCGCCGCACCAAAATCCATGTCCCGCCACGCACTCGAATACGCCCGGCGCGGCTGGCCGGTCTTCCCGTGCCGGCCAGGCGGCAAGGAACCCGCCACCCCCCACGGCTACCTTGACGCCAGCACAGATCCCGACCGGATCGCCTTATGGTGGCACCGCCGCCCTGACGCCAACCTGGCGATAGCGACCGGCGCCCCCGGGCCTGACGTCCTGGACGTGGACCAGCACGGCGAGGCAGGCAACGGGTTCGCCGCCTGGCGGCAACTCAGCACATCAGGCCTGACCGTCGGCGCGATCGCAGTCGTCGCCACCCCCGGAGGCGGTCTGCACGCCTACTTTCCCGGGACGGCCCAGCCATCTCGGCGGCTGCCTCGCCATCACCTGGACTTCAAGGCTGCCGGCGGCTACGTACTCGCCCGGCCGTCCCAGATCGGCGGCAAGCCGTACCGGCTGCTCGCCGAGCTCGGCCCGCCCGGCGCTGCCCTAGCCTGGGACGCCGTGACCCGCCTGCTCGACCCTGGCCGGCCTGACCTGCCCCGACACCATGCCGCAATCCCGGCTGACCCAGCCCGGCTGGCGAACTGGGTGGCACGGCTAGAGGAAGGAAACCGCAACAGCGGACTGTTCTGGGCCGCCTGCCGCGCTATCGAGTCCGGCCACGCGCATGTCCTCGGCGACCTGGCCGCCGCCGCAGCTACCGCCGGCCTCCCGCGCAGCGAGATCACCCGGACCATCGCCTCCGCCCGCCGGTCGCCACCGCGCTAGCTACCGGCGCTGCCGCGTGGCCGTCAGCGGTAGCCGGGCCGGTGATGGCCGATCGGGTCCCTGTTGACGTGCTGATGCCGTGGGGCTAGCCATTCCTCGGGGCACCGGCGGTCGCCGATAAGGCCGAACTCGGCCAGGCACCGCACCGTGATATGGCCGCCCCGCGCTGGCTCAGCGGCCGGGCAGTCGCACGGTTCCCAGCTCATCGACACCAGGCCAGGTCCCCACGGGTGCCCGAGCCTGCACTGCTCAGGGATAACCGACAGCCGCACCCGTGACACCCCGGTATTCAAACACACTATCGAGAACCCCGGAAGTGCCCGGTCCCTGTGCACCGCCAGCTTTGGCCGCACCTGCAGCACCGCGGCAGTAGCCGGGTAACGCAGGAGCAGGACACCTGCAACCCAGCTGGCCAGGCCGTGAAGCGCGCCGACATACTCGGCGTGGTTCATTGCCCCCAAACCGGTCGGCGCGGGTGCAACGGGACAGGCCGATCAGCCGCTGGGGAGCCTTGGCCATCGATGGCGACCGAGACTCGTGATACCTCGCGCTAGGCCGACGGTCTCCGCTAGAAGGTCGGCCTGTTCCCCGATCGCGGTCTCTGCCGTTTGCAGGCGCACGACCATCCCGCCGATTTGCTAACTTCGGCCAGCCGAGCGGCCAGCAGGGCTAGGGTCAGGTCTCTGCTCTGAAGCATCCTGTCGTCGGCGGGGCTCTGAGCGGTCATCACTGCTAAGAGCGCCCGGATAGCACTGACGTGACATCTGCGGCGCTTAGCTGCAGCATGCCACCAGCCAATCCGAAATTGGAGCTTGGCCAGCTGCGTGTCAGTGCCTGGCGCGCCCCGCTACTCACGATTTTCAAGTCAGACGGTCGCTGCTGAGGCTGCGTCGATCGTCCCGAGCTGCAACGATGATGGCCGCCAGTAACGCTGCGCCCGTCGACGTCCCATGCATGTCGCACGTCGACCCCGATGAGGGGGTTGGCCTCATGCTCCCAGAGTCAACCCTCCGCTACGGCGCGGGCGGCCCTGAAATTCCGCCTTACTCCCTGGGTACGCAGGAGGCCGAGGTGCGCGAAGATGGCCTCATGATGCCCCGTCAGTGGACGTGCTATGCCTTGCGGGGTCGCGACTACCCCAGTGGGCCGGCGCAGCTATGCACGTTGAGTGATTCCCGTGAGGAGCATTGTGAGCACGCTCGGTAGTTTCATCTGGTCGATCGCCGACCAGCTTCGGGGTCCCTACCGCCCCAACCACTACGGGAACGTGATCCTCCCGTTCACGATCCTTCGGCGCCTCGACTGCATCCTGGAGCCCGACCGCGAGACCGTCCGAGACCTGGCTGCGGCATACGAGAACCCGAACCGGCTCCGGATCGAGGTCAAGAAGGCCACCGGCCGGCCGTTCTACAACACGTCGAAGTACAGCTTCGCCAACCTTCTGAAGGACGCGGACGGGCTCGAGGACAACCTCGTCGACTACGTCGACCGGTTCTCCGCCGATGTCGATGTGTTCGAGTACTTCGACTTCAAGAAGGAGATCATCGCCCTGGAGAAGGCCGGTCTCCTGCGCGAGATCGTGAAGTCCTTCGGCGCCGTCGACCTGCACCCCGATGTCGTGTCCAACGCCGACATGGGGGACGCGTTCGAGTACATCATCCGCAAATTCAATGAGGCCGCGAACGAGACCTCCGGTGACCACTACACGCCGCGTGACGCGATCCGGCTGCTGGTCGACCTGCTCTTCGCCGAAAAGGACGCCGACCTGACCGAGCCGGGCATCGTCCGCACCCTTTACGACCCCACCGCCGGCACCGGCGGCATGCTCGCCCTGGCCGAGGAGCACCTACTCGCACATAACCCGGACGCTCGGCTGGGCCTGTACGGCCAGGAATACAACCCGCAGTCGTACGCGATCTGCAAGTCCGACCTGCTCGCCAAGGGCCACGACGCGTCCAACATCGCCTTCGGCAACACGCTCACCAACGACTCCTTCAAGGGGCGCCAGTTCGACTTCTGCATGTCCAACCCGCCGTACGGCGTTGACTGGAAGCAGTACGCCAAGGCCGTCACCAAGGAGCGTGACGCGGCGGGCCCGTACGGCCGGTTCGCGCCGGGCCTGCCCGCCACCTCGGACGGGCAGATGCTGTTCCTGCTGCACCTGGCGCACAAGATGCGCGCCCCCGAGCACGGCGGCGGCCGGGTCGGGATCGTCATGAACGGCTCGCCGCTCTTCAACGGCGCAGCCGAGTCCGGCCCGTCGAACATTCGCAGGTGGCTGCTGGAGAACGACCTGGTCGAGGCGATCGTCGCGCTGCCGACCAACATGTTCTTCAACACCGGCATCGCCACCTACATCTGGATCCTCGACAACACCAAGCACTCCGACCGCAAGGGCCTGGTCCAGCTCATCGACGGCACCTCGTTCTGGACGAAGATGCGCAAGAACCTCGGCTCCAAGGGCCGCGAGATCAGCGACACCGACCGCGCCAAGGTCCTCCAGCTGCACGCCGACTTCACCGACGCCGACCCCGACTTCTCGAAGGTGCTGCGCAACTACGAGTTCGGCTACTGGACCATCACCGTCGAACGACCCCTGCTCGACGGTGACGGCAAACCAGTCGTCGACCGCAAGGGCAAGCCGAAGCTCGACTCCAAGAAACGCGACACTGAGAACGTGCCGTTTACCTACGGCGGCTCGACCGCTGGACCTGCGGGCAAGACAGAAGTCATCCAGGCGTACTTCGACACCGAGGTGAAGCCGCACGTGCCCGACGCCTGGATCGACTGGGCCAAGGTCAAGGTCGGCTACGAGATCCCCTTCACCCGCCACTTCTACAAGTACGCACCGCCCCGCCCCCTCGCCGAGATCGACGCCGACCTGGAGAAGCAAGTCGCTAAGATCCTCGACCTGCTGAGGGAGGTCGAGGATGTCTGAGCGGTGGTGGCGTGAGGCTTGGCCGGCACGTCGCCTGGCGACGCTCTTCGCCGCGCAGGCCCGGCCGATGCAGCCTGAACTGGAAGTCCTGAGCGTGTATCGCGACTACGGCGTCGTGTCGAAGGCCTCGCGGAGCGACAACTTCAACCGGACGCCGGATGGTGCGGAGTCGTACCAGGCAGTTCGCGCCGGAGACCTGGTCGTCAACCGAATGAAGGCGTGGCAAGGATCTTTGGGGGTCTCGGACTTTGAGGGCCTCGTGAGCCCTGACTATGAAGTGCTCGCTCCAACAACCAACGACCTCGATCCCAGGTTCGCGCATGTCCTGCTGCGGTCCACTCCCATGATCGATGAGTACGGCATGCGCTCAACTGGAATTCGTCCCTCCCAGTGGCGGCTGTATTGGGAGCAGATGCGCACCATCACCATCCCAGTGCCGCCACTGGAGGAGCAACGCGCCATCGCCGATTACCTCGACCGCGAGACCGCCCGCATCGACATGCTCATCGAGGAGCAACAGCGCCTGATCGAGATGCTCCGCGAGCGGCGGGAGGCAACAATCCGAAGGGCTCTCTTGTGTGGCCTTGAGGCCGCTGATACCGCGCCGTCCGAGGTGGACCTACTGGGCGGTGTACCGAAGCATTGGCGAATGGTTCCCACCCGGTATCTGTGCACTATAACGACAGGGTCAGAAGACTCCGGAAACGCGACCGAAGACGGTGACTACCCGTTCTACGTGCGAGGCAGACAGGTCCTGCGAATTGACCATTACTCGTTCGATGGCGAAGCGGTCATGACCCCCGGCGATGGCCAAGGTGGGACAGGGAAGGTCTTCCACTACTTCAACGGCAAGTTCGAGGCTCACCAGCGCGTCTATGTATTCAAAGATTTCGTAGGAATCTTGGCCTGGTACTTCTATTACTTCTTGTCCACGTTCCTTCGCCCAGTTGCGCTTGCAGGCAGCAACACAGTCACGATGGAGTCTCTACGGCGCCCCCTGCTCGCGGACTTCAAGGTGGCCCTGCCGCCGTTGGATGAGCAGCGTCGGATCACGGCGTACCTCGACGAAAGGACGGGGAAGATCGACACGCTGATTGCGGAGACCGAGCAGTTTATCGAGCTGGCTCGTGAGCGCCGGGCTGCGCTGATCACGGCGGCCGTGACGGGGCAGATCGACCTACACGAGGTCGCGTGATGGCCGATCACAATGAGGTCGTATTCGAGACCGAGATCTGCGAGTACCTTGCGGTCCACGGCTGGCTGTACTCAGTGAACGACACCGGCTACGACCGTGAGCGGGCGCTGTTCCCCGAGGATCTGTTCGCTTGGCTGGAGGCGACCCAGAGGTCGGCGTACGAGAAGGCGTTGAAGGCGGCTGGGTCGCAGGCGAAGTTCCTCGACGTGCTGACCTCGGCGCTCGACAAGCCGCTGGAGCACGGCGGCGGGATGCTGAGCATCCTGCGTACCGGGGTGCAGTACATCGGCGGTGGCCGGCTGAAGATGGCGCAGTTCCGGCCTGAGACGACGCTGAACGAGAAGACGAACGCCGAGTATGCGGCGATGCGGGTACGGGTGATGCGGCAGGTGCACTTCTCGACGGCCGACCAGCGCAGCATCGACCTGGTGTTCTTCGTCAACGGGCTCCCGGTCGCGACGACGGAGCTGAAGACCGACTTCACCCAGTCGCTGAACGAGGCGGTCCAGCAGTACCGGAAGGAACGCAAGCCGCTGACCAACGGCCGGCCGGAGCCGCTGCTGTCGTTCGGGCATCGGGCGCTGGTCCACTTCGCGGTCTCGAACGATCTTGCCGCGATGACCACCCGGCTGGAGGGCGAGAAGACGCAGTTCCTGCCGTTCAACACCGGCTTCGACGACGGCGCCGGGAACCCGCCCGGTGCGGACGGAAGGTCGGCGACGGCGTACCTGTGGGAGCGGGTGTGGGAGAAGCACGCCTGGCTCAACGTCATCGGCCGGCTGATGATCGTGGAGACCAAGGAGGAGTGGGACGTCGCGACCGGCACGTCGGTCCGTCGTACGAGCATGCTGTTCCCCCGGTTCCATCAGTGGGAGGCGGTCACGAAAATCGTGGCCGCTGTCGCTGAAGAGGGTGTCAGCCAGCGTTACCTGATCGAGCACTCCGCGGGATCGGGGAAGACGAACACGATCGCCTGGACGGCGCACCGCCTCGCCCGGCTGCACGTCAGCGATGAGAAGGTCTTCGACTCGGTCATCGTGGTCGTCGACCGCACGGTGCTCGACGGGCAACTCCAGGACGCGATCCGGCAGATCGACGGCACCGGGAAGATCGTCGCGACGATCAGCCCTGAGGACGTGCGCAAGGCAGGAGCGAAGTCGAAGTCCGGCCTGCTGGCCCAGGCGCTGAAGAATGGCGAGCTGATCATCGCGGTGACGGTGCAGACCTTCCCGTACGCACTCGATGAGATCCGGGCCGACTCCGGCCTGAAGGGCAAGCGGTTCGCCGTCATCGCCGACGAGGCGCACTCCTCGCAGTCGGGGCAGATCTCCTCGAAGCTGAAGCAGGTCCTGACCGCCGAGGAGATCAAGGAGATCGAGGACGGCGGCTCGGTCGACGTCGAGGCAATCCTGGCCTCGGAGATGGCCGAGCGGGCCGAGTCGCAGAACATCTCCTACTTCGCCTTCACCGCTACGCCGAAGAACAAGACCCTGGAGCTGTTCGGCCGCAAGGGTCCGGACGGCAAGCCGCGCGAGTTCCACCTGTACTCGATGAAGCAGGCGATCGCGGAGGGCTACATCCTCGACGTGCTCAAGGGCTACCAGTCCTACGACACCGCGTTGAAGATCGCAGGCAAGGCCGAGAGCGGCGACGGCGGCGAGGTTGAGGAGTCGGCGGCGCGCAAGGGGCTGATGCGGTGGGTGAAGTTGCACCCGACCAACATCAGCCAGAAGGTGCAGATCATCGTTGAGCACTTCCACGCCAACGTCGCCCACCTGCTGGAGGGCAAGGCGAAGGCGATGGTCGTCACCGACTCGCGCAAGGCCGCGGTGAAGTACAAGAAGGCGATCGACGCCTACATCGCCAAGCGAGCCACCGAGGATGCGTCGTACGACTACCGGACCCTGGTCGCGTTCTCCGGGTCGGTGTCGATGACCGAGAAGGACGAGTGGAGCCAGGGCTGGGGGCCGACGCCGTCCAAGAACGACGAGTTCACCGAGGCCACCCTTAACCCCGGAGCGGGCGCTGACCTGGCCGCGGCGTTCAAGGGCGGGACGTACAAGATAATGCTGGTCGCCAACAAGTTCCAGACCGGCTTCGACCAGCCGCTGCTCTCGGCGATGTACGTCGACAAGAAGCTCTCCGGTGTCTCCGCCGTGCAGACGCTCTCCCGGCTCAACCGCACCCATCGGACCGCCGGCGGGGAGCAGAAGGCCAAGACATTCGTCATCGACTTCGCGAACGAGCCCGAGGACATCAAAATCGCCTTCGAGCCGTACTTCACCAACGCCACCCTGGAGACCGAGACCGACCCGTACGTCGTCGTGCACCTCGCGAACAAGCTCGCCCAGGCGGGGATCTACGCCGAGGACCAGGTCCGCCAGGTCGCCGAGCTGTGGGTCTCACGCAAGGGCAACAACGCGCTCTCGGCGGCGATCAGCCCAGCGCAGCACGACTTCCGGCGTCGCTACGCGGCAGCGATCGAGGCCGAGGACAAGGTCACGCTCAACACCCTGGACCTCTTCCGCAAGGACGTCTCCACCTACGTCCGGCTCTACGACTTCATGAGCCAGATCGTCGACTACGGCGACCCCTACATGGAGATGCTCTCGATCTTCCTCCGACTCCTGGAGAAGGTCATCGCCGAGTCCTCCTGGAGCGCTGAGGTCGACCTGTCCGACGTGGTCCTGGTCGGGGTGAAGCACACCAAGAAGATCGCCGTCGACATCTCGCTGACCGGAGACGGCGAGCTGAAGGGGATCAGCGCAGCAGGCACCGGCGCCATGAAGGAGCCGAAGTACGTCGCGCTCCAGGTCGTCATCGACAAGATGAACGACCTCTTCGGAGCCCAGTCGTTCGCCGAGTCCCAGATCCGGGAGTTCGTGCAGGGGCTCGTGCAGCGGCTGCTCGCCGACCCCGACCTGGTCAGGCAGACCCAGGTGAACTCGAAGAAGCAGTTCATGGAGTCGCAGGACTTCCAGTCCGCCGTCACCGAGGCCATCGCCGACAACCAGAAGGCGCACAACATCATGGCCGACTACTTCTTCACCGACGGACCCGCGTTCAACGGGATCATCGTGGCGCTCGCCGACGCGTTCTACGAAGCCGCGATCGACAAGAGACAGGTCGGCCTTGTTGAAGATCTTGAGGTATCCCTCATAGTTCCTCCTTGTTCGTGAGACCTTGCAGATCAGACCGTTACAAGACCGAGGACGCAGCGCTGGCTCTCCTGTAGTTGCGGATCCTCGGCCGATGGGCTCGCGAAGCTTGCACCACTCGCCAAAGGCGTGCTGTCGGTCCACCAGCGCTGCTATGCCCCATTGCCCGAACGTCGCGGCGGGTCGGCCCGAAGGGCCGCAGCCCGGCTCGAGTCGGTCGCGGTACGGCGGCGCTCGCGCTGCCCTGATCGTAGAAAGGCCCAACTCGGCAGTCGGTCCCCCGGCCGGGAGCGAAGCGGCGGCGCGGCTGGCGGCGCTGGTGAGCCCTGAGGCTGTGGACCGGATGCTGGCTGATGCCGAGCTCGCGGGCGTTCCGGCGGAGGGGCTGCTACAGCAGCTGACCGCGACGGTGCTGGAGCGGGCGCTGGGCGCCGAGCTGGATGAGCACCTGGGGTATGCCAAGGGCGACCCGGCCGGGAACGGGTCCGGGAACTCCCGCAACGGGCATTACGGTAAGACGGTGACCACGGTGGCGGGCCGGTGCGGATCGCGGTGCCCCGTGACCGCGATGCCAGCTTCGAGCCGAGGATAGTGGCGAAGGGGTAGCGGCGGCTGGGCCAGGTCGACGACATGATCTTGTCGCTGTACGCCCGCGGTTCTGCCCGGTCCTGGTCTGGCCGCGGGCCGGCACTCGGTGGGCCAGGTCTGCGGCGCTTACCTTCCCTGGCTAGTCAGCTTGCGCCGCATCGCCGGGTCCGGCAAGCCAGGGCTCTCGCTGCGCTCGCCCGGGACCGGCCAGAGATCTTTCCCGGCCGCGGGCCATCAACTGTGCCGGCTGACGCCGGCTGCTGCGCCGGCCAGGCCTTCGCAGCCCATTCCTGCCTTTGGCCCGCCGGGAAACATCTTGGCCGCCACGGGCCGCCTGGCTGTGCCGCCCCCTGTCCGCCGCGTCGCTCCACCTGACCGCCGGGAAGGGCACCGCAGCCCAGGCCGCCACCAAGAGCGGCCGGCCCTCCCGGACTACCAGCCCTGGAGGCAACCGTGAACCCGATCCAGATCACCATCACCGGCCGGCTCGGCGACGACCCCCGCACCTTCACCACCCGCGACGGCACCGACGGCACCGAACTGCGGATCGCGGTCGAGCTTCCCGCCCGCGGCAACGGCGAGGCCATCACGCGGTGGGTCAAGGTCACCGCCTACGGCCTGCTCGCCACCCGCACCGCCGAGTCGGTCCGCAAGGGCGACCGGGTCACCGTCCTGGCCGACGACCTGACCGCCGAAGCCTGGACCGCCACCACCGACGGCCAGCCCCGCGCCCGCGTGACGCTGCGCGCCCGGGACATCGCCGCGTCGATGGCCTTCGACACCCTGCGCACCGGCTACGCCGCCCGCAAGGCCACCCGCGCCGCCGCCGCCAACGGCGAGCCCACCGACCTACCCGCGCACGAGCAGGCCGAAGCCGCCGTCCTGGCCGGCGTCACCACCTGACCCCCAACCCCTCCGCAGTGCGGGCGGGCTGGTTATCCCGGCCCGCCCGCGCCGCCGTCCCGCAAAGGAGCCTTGTCATGAACACCCAGCCCCAGCCTCAGGACGAACCCACTTTGCAAGTCAGGATCCGCGCCGCGGACGGCCTGCTCGCGGTGGTGCCGTACCTGCTCGGCTTCCACCCCGCGAACAGCCTGGTCGTCCTGGCCGTGTCCCGGCCCGGCGGCCGGATCCGGCTCGTGTTCCGGTTCGACCTTCCCGACCCGCCCGATCCCGGCCTCACTGCCGAGATCACCGGCCATGCTGCGAGCCTGCTCACGCGCAACCAGTGCACCGACGCCGTCGTCATCGGGTATGGCCCCGGCATCCTGGTCACCCCGCTCGCCGACCGCGCTCGCCAGGTCCTGCCCGCAGCCGGGATCACGCTGCACGACGTGCTGCGCGTGCACGAAGGCCGGTACTGGTCCTACCCGTGCGGCGACCCGTCCTGCTGTCCGCCGGCCGGGCACCCCGTCCCCGCCAGCACCCACCCCGCCGCGGTCACCCTGGCCGAGGCCGGGAACACCGCCGCGGTCAGCCGGGCCGCGCTCGCCGCCACCATCGCACCCCTCACCGGCTCTGACGCCGTCATGACCGGCGCCACCCGCCAGGTCGAACACGACGCCGTCCGGCTGGCCGCGACCCGCCCGCGCGCGCTGCTCACCAAAGGACTCGCTGCGGTCAAGGGCGCGATCACTGCCTACCGCGGCGGCGGCGCGCTCACCGAACCCGGCGAGTTCGCCGCGCTCGCGGTCGCGCTGACCAGCCTGCGCATCCGCGACGACGCCTGGGCCCGGATGGACCCGGACCACACGGCCGCGCACTTCCGGCTGTGGACCGACCTGGTTCGTCGAGCCCGCCCCGGCTACGCCGCCGCCCCCGCATCGCTGCTCGCGTTCACCGCCTGGCAGGCCGGCGACGGTGCGCTGGGCAACCTCGCGCTGGACCGCGCCCTCGCCGACCAGCCCGGCTACTCGATGGCGCTGCTGCTCCGCGACGCCCTTGCTGCCTGCCTCCCGCCCCAAGCCGCCCGGCTCCCGATGACCCCCGAGGAAGTCGCCGCCAGCTACGACCACCTGGACCCCACCTACTAGACCCGCCCAGCCCACGGGGCGCGAGCCAGAACCCGTACCCGGCTCGCGCCCCCGCTTTCCGCTGACCTGAAGGAGATCTGCGATGAGCACCGAGAACGTCCAGCTGGACCGCATCCGCAAGCTGCTCGCCCAGGCTGAAGACACCGGCGTCACCTCGGCCGAGGCCGAGGTGTTCACCGCCAAGGCCGCCGAGCTGATGGCCCGATACGGCATCGACCGCGCCCTGCTCGCCGCCACCCAGCCCGGCTCCGATCAGCCCGCCGACCGGATCATCACCGTTCCCAACCCGTGGGCTGCCGTCCACGCCCATCTGCTTAGCGGCATCGCGTCGGCGATGCGCTGCCGATGCATCCTGCCCGGCACTGGCAACGGTGCCCGGGTCCACGTATTCGGCTACGCCTCTGACATCGAGCGGGCCGAAGTCCTCTACACCTCGCTCCTGGTTCAGATGCACCGCGCCCTGGCCGCTACCCTGGCACCCGAATGGACGCGCAGCGCGCGGGCCTGGCGGCGCAGCTGGATGCTCGGCTACTGCACTTCCGTCATCGCCCGGGTCCGCGCTGCCGAGCAGCGCGCCGCCCGCGACGTAGGTACCGCCGCCGCCATGCCCGGCGCGCAGCGCACGGCGATCGTCTTGGCCAGCCGCGACCAGGTCATCGCAGCCCGCGCTCACGCTACCTACCCGGTCACCCGCAAGACCCGTACCACCTACAGCGGCACCGGGTACCGCGACGGCTACGCCAAGGGCAACCAGGCCGACATCGGAACCACCCGCCTCAACTCCCAGCCACGGCGCAGCCTGCGCTAACCCATCCTGGGCAGCCGCACCCGCCACCGGGTGGCGGATCATGCGCGAGTGCCGCGGTGTGTCCCGGGTGCGGGACCGGGGTGTTCCTGCTCTGTCAGTCTCGCAGGCGCGGTCGGGAGCGCAACCGGCCTGTTCGCACCGCAGGCGGCGCTCCCCGCCAGTCGTTCAAGATCTTTCCCGAACACCGCGGGCTGCGCCCGCCGGGAAACATCTTGCCCGCCCGCCGCCGGCCGGTTGCCCTCCCGCCCTATGACGCCCGCGTGCCTTCCGCCGCCGGAACACCCCGCAACCCCCGCACCCGGGACACACCGCTCAGGAGGCACTCATGACCACCACCTCGATTCCCGACACCACCGCCACCCCGGGCACTGGATGCGGACCCGACTGCATCATCATCGACGGCGCCTGCCGCTGCTACCACGGCGAACCCGCCCAGCCAGCACCCGCGTGGATGGACAACCTCACCGTCCCGTTCTGACCGCCCGATCACCGCCCGCCGGGTCGAGCCGGACCCGGCGGGCCATCTCTCGGCCACGCCGCATGGCCAGATCGCCGCGCGAGTAGCGGGCGGAAAGACGCGCGATCACGTCGGTAGCGATGACAGCGCCCTGCCCGGCCCAATAGAGCCAGAACTTCCCCAGGCCGACAATCCGCACACCACGACGGGCAGGAGCACGCCAATGCCAGGAACGGGCAGCCCGGAGCCCGCGCCAGCGAGGCAACTGCGCGACGCACCGGCCGCCGCGGCGCAGAGCGCCGCCGCAGGCAAGAACAGCGCGGAGCTGCCAGCCGCCGCAATCTCGCGGCTGCGCCCGGGCGCGGAGTTGCGCAGGCTGCGCGATGCCGCCGCGCTCCGGCTGCAGGACGTAGCCGCCGCGCTTGAGGTCGCGCCGAGCACCTTGTCGCGCATTGAGAACGGCCTCGCGCCGGCCAGAGCCAGCTACGTCCGCGACATGCTCGACATCTACGGCGTCACCGACGACGGCCACCGCAGGCGGCTCACGGACATGGCCCGCGACGGGCGGCGCGCAGGCTGGTGGGCAGACTACGACGACGTGCTGGCAACAGGCGCCGGTACCTACCTCGGCCTGGAATCAGCGGCCCGCTCAGTGCGGTCCTTCTCCGCCCTGGCCGTCCCTGACCTCCTGCAGGCCGACGACTACGCCGAGGCGCTGTGCCGCGCCGCGTGCCCCTACCTGGACGCCAGGCAGGTGCGCACGCGGGCCGGCCTCAAGAACCGCCGCCAGGAGGCCCGCCGTGACCTGCAGCGGCGAGCCCACCTCATCGCCGACGAGGCCGCGCTGCTGCGTGTCATCGGCTCACCGCCCGTGATGGCGCGCCAGCTCGACCACCTGACGGCCGCATGCGCCGACCCGATGCTGACGATCCAGGTCCTGCCCCTCTCACGCGCGCACCCGATCCTGGCCTCATCGTTCACCGTGCTGAGCTTCGCCGAGCCGGGCACACCTGACGTCGCCTGCCGCGGCGACATCCACGGCCCGGTCACCATCGTCAGGCGCCACCAGGAAGTAGCCGGACTCATCGACGCATTTAAAGCGCTCGCCCAGAGCGCACTGCCGCCCCTGGAATCGGCCGGCCTGATCATGCGCCTCGCGGAAAAGAAAGCCACCCGGATAGTCGCTGACTAGATGATCAATTCCAAGGGGTCAGGCGTCGTAGGCCAGCAGTGAGCGCTTGACGGGCTGGCCAGTTTTGTCGTTGAGCCAGATCGCGGCGGTCAGCGCGAGGATGCGCTGCAGGACGCGGACGAGGACCCCTGCCGGAGTGCGGCCACCGTGGCGTTCGAGGTCGAGCTGGCCCTTGAAAGTGTCGTTGATCGATTCGATGACCTGGCGCAGTGGCTTGAAGAACTGGGTGCCTGCGCGTTCGGGCTCGCCTTTGCGGGCGGGGCGGAGCAGGCGGAGGCCATCGCTGGCCAGCTGGGCTTCGAACTCGCGGCCGTAATAGTTCTTGTCGCCGATGATGACCTGCCCGCTGCGCCCGGTGGTCAGGGCGGGGTCGGCGAGCATGCCGAGCAGAACCTGCCGCTCGTCAGCTCTGGCGCCGGTGAGCGCGAACGCGGCGGGCAGGCCGTGAAGGGTGCACAGCAAGTGCAGGCGCAGGCCCCAGAACCAGCGGGAATGGGAGGCGCAGTACCCGTACTGCGCCCATCCGGCCAGGTCGGAGCGCCGGGTGGTCTCCCGGGACCGCCCGCACTCCACCGGCGTGGAATCCACCACCCAGACGTCATCGGTCCACAGGCTGGTGTCGCGGGCCAGCACGCCGGTCAGCCAGCTCAGCGTGACGGCCAGGCCCCGGAGCCGCTTGTTGTAGCCAGGCTGACCGGGCAGGTAGGGGAACAGGTGCCGCAGGTGAGCGCGCGCGTGCCGCAGCCAGCGAGCCTCGGAGGTGGAACCCCAGCAGGGCCTGCATGACCGCCAGGGTGACCAGCTCGGCATCGCTCAGCGACGGCCCGATGCCCACCTCCGGCCGCCAGGGCGCGAGCTGCGGCGATTCTTTCAGCAGGTCGTCGGTCTTCACATACAGTGCGGTAGCGAGGGTGTCCAGATCGGCGTCCATGACGACCTCCGGGTTCGACGTTTGGGTAGCAACGCCGATCCTGGACACCCTTCGGCACGAACCGGGGCGCACCACGCCGAACAACACCCTTGGAATTGATCATCCAGACCTGCCGCCGCCGCGCGGTGTTACCGCGTCGCTATCTGACGATGCTGAGCCTTCAGCTGAACGCGACACCAAGGCACGTCTCGCCTTCAGCTCGCCGGGCCTCACATCGCGCTTCGTGATCTTGCAGTCTGCAAGCTCTCCCCGCTTCTGTCACCATCGATTTCCGTTTGAACTCAACTGCACACCTATGCATCAAGATGATCAAGGTCTGCTCAGTTCAAGATCGAAAATCGCAAGCGTGATCGAAGAAGGCGAGGAACGGTGGCGGTCGTTGTCAGCATCGCACGCGGACACGACGCGTCGTACCCGTTCCGGGCGATCGGCGCCGCCGACGGCGCGACCCTGACCGGCGAACGGGGCGCCGGCTACTACCTGTCGGCAGTGGAGAAAGGCGGCGAGCCCGCCGGGATGTGGATCGGCAACGGCGCCGCCGAGTTCGGTTTCCGCGATGGCGACACGGTGCGCCGCGAGGACTTCGAGCCGCTGTTCGGCCAGTTCCTCGACCCTCGTGACCCTTCCGGCCAGACCTACCTGGGCAGCCCGCCGCGCGTCAACGCCGAACTGTCCGCCCTGTACCAGGCAAAACTCCGCGCGCACCCCGGCGCGACCGCCGATGAGCGGATGCGCCTGCTCACCGAGGCCCGCGCCGAGCACGACGGCCCGGTCGGCGTCCAGTACTTCGACACCACCTTCTCGGTGGACAAGACGATCTCCCTGGCCCACGCCAGCGCCCTGGCATCCGCCGTCGAGGCCCGCCAGGCCGGTGACCTGGCGTCAGCCGCGGAGTGGGAGGCCAGGGCGGCGGGGATCTGGTCGGAGATCGAGCAATCGGTCCGCTTGTTCATCGGCCACATGCAGCGGGAGGCCAGGTTCTCCCGGACCGGTCATCACGGCCGGCGGATCGGCGGCGTCGAGGCGGGCCGGTTCGAAGACGCCGCCGAGATCCCGGTGGCGATCTTCCCGCAGCACACCAGCCGCAACGGCGACCCGCAGCTGCATGTCCACGTGCTGTGGCTGAACAAGGCCAAGACGATCCGCGACGGCCAGTGGCGGGCGATCGACTCCCGCGGCCTGTACCGGGAGAAGGGCGGAGCCTCGGCGCTGGCCGCGTTCGCGCTGGAGTCCGGGCTGGCCAGCCGGTTCGGGTTCGAGTGGGCGTACCGGCCCGCGTCCAAGGGCCGGGTGATCGCCGGCTTCCCCGAGCAGGTGATCGCGCGGTTCTCCTCCCGGCGCGCGCAAATCACCGAGATCACACTCGACCTTGCGCGCGAATACGAGCGCGGGCGCGGGCACCAGCCCGATCAGCGGGCGCTGGCGAGCATGCGCCAGTTCGCCAACGCCCGCACCAGGCGCCGCAAGGAAGCCGCCCCGCTCGACTTCGGCCGGCTGCTGCGCGAATGGGAGCAGTCCTCGCGCGAGACCGAACTCGGCACGCTGCGCGACCTCGCGCGCCTGATCTGGCAGCCACGCGCCGAACCCGCGCAGCCGCGCACGCAGCCCGCGCCGCGCGGGAACCTCACGCAAGCGCAAGAACGCGCAGCCATGGCCGCCGGTCTCGCGCGCGCGCAAGAAGCGCGGGCCGCCTGGACCCGCGCAGACCTGGTCCACTGCATCGGCCAGCATCTGCCCGACCACGCCATCGGCCAGAACCAGCAGCACGCCTGGCGCATCCTGGAGAGCCTGGCCGACCGGGCGCTCGCTGGCGACGCAGGGGAGGACGTGCTGCGCCTGGATGCGCCGGAGTGGCCGCGCGTACCCGACTTCCTGCGTCGCGCGGATGGCCAGAGCATCTACCGCGCGCACGGCACCGAGCGGTACGCCACCCGCGCTCAGCTGTCGATGGAGGCACAGCTCCTCGCCGACGCACAGGCCGAAACCGCGCCGCACCTCGAACCAGAGCAAGCAGCCGCGCTGCTCGGCGCAGACCCCGCGCAACTCCAGGCGCAGCTATCCGCGCTCGCGCAACCCCTGGACGGCGCCACCAGCTCAGGACTGCGCCTGGACCAGGCAGCCGCCGCGTTCCTCGCGCTGACCAGCCCGCGGCGCGCCGAGCTGATCGTCGGCCCGGCCGGCACCGGCAAGACCTACACCGCGGTGCGGATCGCCGCCGCCTGGCGGGAGGCCGGCATGGGCCGTGTATTCGGGATTTCAACGACAAGCGCCGGGCGGAACGTCCTCACCGAGGCCGGCGTCCCCGTCGCGGAGAACACCGCCCAGTTCCTCGGTCACCTGCCCGGCCGGCCCGGCGCCCGCGGCATCACTGACATCGGGCCGGACGCCCTGCTCCTGCTGGACGAGGCCAGCATGACCTCCATGACCGACCTGGCCGCGATCCTCCGGCACGCCGGCCGGATGGACGCGAAGGTCATCATCACCGGCGACCACCAGCAACTCGCCGCCGTCGAGGCAGGCGGCGGCATGGCAATGCTCGCCCGGCAGCTCGGCTACGCCCAGCTCACCGAGGCCGTCCGGTTCCGCGAGCCGTGGGAAGGCCCGGCGTCCCTGGCGATCCGGGCCGGAGACGTGTCCGCGCTGGGCATCTACGACCAGCACGGACGGCTGCACGGCGGCAGCTACGAGGAAATGGCCGAACGAGCCTGCCGGGCCTGGCTCGCCGAGCACCTGGCCGGGACCGATGTCCTCCTCACCGCTCACGAGCGCCGCGAGTGCCTTGACCTGTCCCGCCGGATCCAGGGCTACCTGCTGGACTGGGACCACGTCCAGCGCGGTACGTCGGCGCCGCTGCGCGACGACGCCCGCGCTTACGCCGGTGACCTGATCGTGGCCCGCCAGAACGACAACCAGCTTCCGGCAGGCGAGCCCGGCCGGACCCTGGCCAACGGCGACATCCTGCACATCGAGACGATCGGCGAGCGGAGCATGACCGTTCGCCGTCTGACCGGGCACGACGAACAGGGCCATCGGTCCTGGTCGGCGCCGTTCGCCATTAGTCAGGCATACGCGGTCGACAGCTGCGACCTCGGTTATGCGCTGACCTGGTACACCGTCGAAGGCCGCACCGTCTCGGTCGGCATCACGTTGGCCAGCGACGCACGCGACCGGTCCGGCCTGTACATGGCAATGAGCCGCGGCAGGCAGCGTAACGAGGTCTACGCCTACCCCTCCGCCCAGGAGCCAGCCGAAACGCCCGTCGCCGGCTCCGCACCAGACCCTGAGATCAAGCGCCAGCGGCTGCTCCAAGCCGCCCGCGACGGCGCCAGCTGCGCAGCAGCCCTGAGCGTTCGCGATCCGGTCGCGCTGCTGGCACCGGTCGTACGCCGCGATGACGTCAGCTTGTCGGCGAGAGAGACCCAGGAGCAGTCACTGTCCGACGCCGACCATCTCGGAGCGCTGCACGCCATCTGGCTCGACCAGTGCCGGGCCGAGTCTGCCGCCCGGTACACCCGCGCCGTCCGAGAAACGGCATCGCCCGCCGACGCTGAGGAAATCCTCAAAGACACCGGGGCGCTGTGGCGCACGGTTCGCGCCGCCGAACTCGCCGCCCTGGACGGCGCCCACGTCATCCGCGCCGCCATCTACGGACGTCCCTTCACCGGAGCCCGCTCGCACTCCGCCGTCCTCGACGCCCGCATCCGCAAAGGCATCGGCCATCTGCGATCAAGAAAACGGGAGTCCTGGACCGCGAGCCTGCCGCACTTCACCGACCCAGACCTAGCCAGATACATGAGCCAGATCGCCATCGCCATGGACGACCGGCAGCGCCGCATCGGCGAGCACGCCGCCAGGGACCAGCCACTCTGGGCAACCCAGGCCGTCGGTAACATTCCCGCCGACCCTGCCACGCGAGCCGACTGGGAGCGCAAGGCAGGCCAGATCGGCGCCTACCGGGAGATCACCGGGTACGACCACCCCGCAGACGCGATCGGCCCAGAACCAGCCGCCACCTCACCCGATGCCCGTGCCGCATGGCACGCCGCGTTCGCCGTCATGGCCCGCGTCGAGGGCATCGACGTGCGCCACCTGACCGACGGCCAGCTCCTGGCCCGCCGCCGCGCCTACCAAGCCGAAACATCCTGGGCACCCAAGCACGTCGCCGAGGAACTACGCGCCGCGCGCAGGCAAGAACAGCACAGCAAGGTCGAATCCACCCGCCACACCCACGAGGCCACCGCCGCCACCCGCCAGGGCCGAGCCGACCTCGCAGCGCTGCACCACGACGCCGCCCGATCGTGGAACGCCTTGGGCCAGCGAGCCACGCTGGTCCGAGAGAAGCTCGCCGAAGCGCACGACACACGCTGCCAATGGGAGGCAATGACCGAGCCGACCCGCCGTCTGGCCAGGGCCAGCGACGTCGAACTCAAGCGCCGCAGCGTACTCAGCCGCGACGACCACCTAAAGTCCGCCGAACCCCAAGGATTCGCCTACCCGGAAGCCGAACGGGCAGGCGATGTTTGGGTCCAGCCACGCCTCGACGGCACTGTCGAGCTGCCCCGCGAACCCGAGTTGGTGAGCCCGCCCGAGCGTGAGCAACGCGCCCTGCAAGTCCTTGGCCTCACCCTCGACTACGACCAGGACGAGTTGCCCTTCCAGGTAAGCCAGGTCACCGAGTACAACCGCCAGCGCCAGGCCGAGATCGACGAATTCCGCACTCTGCGGATTCCCGCCGAGGAACCCGACGAGGTCGACCTCGGCGAAGCCTGGACCGTCCTAGCCGACCGTCATCGCGACGCCGTCATCCAACCACCCCGGCCGCCACTCCCAGCAGCAGAACAGGTGCTAGAGCATGCCGCCGAGCGGGAAGCCAGCGGCTGACACATCCAAGCCGCAGTGCATCCTAGAGAAGTGGCCGGAACTCCCTGAAAGGTGAAGACAAATGGCAGCAGCCGTGACCCCGCCGGGCAAAGCACATGTCATACCCTGCCCCGACTGCAAAGGCATTGCCGGGCAGTCCTGCTACGAATGCCACGGTGACGGCAGACTCCTCATGCGCGCCTGCCCACTCTGCGGCGACCTCGGCTGGGACTACATCAACGGCATCGACGACCGCCAAGGCATGGCCTGCCGCCTCGCCTGCGGTTACCGCTGGACTGCCGACGACGCCGCCTGGCGCGCCCAAGTTTTGCCCTCCACGACGCCATAGGTCTTGACAGGGCGATGTTGTGCATCAACCGGTAGAAGGCACGCAGTCCTGCGCACACGCATTCCCGCAGTCTTACTGTCCTGACAGTCTTACGCAGTCCCGCGGTGGGTGGACAGCCGGCGGTGAGGACTTTCTCTACGCAGTCAAGGGCGGCTAGCTCCGCTCCCCGCCGCGGCGGCCCAATAGCGCCGGGCATGCGGCCCCTCCGGGTCCGACCCGGCGCGCGGGCCGCGCCGCCTCGACGGGCCAACTCCCTGACATGCGGTATTAGGCTTCTTACCCGCCTCCCCTGCCTAGCGCGTCGGCCACCACGGCCAGGCCGCCCTCGAAGCACACAACCAGCGACGTTTCTAACCTCGGGCTTTCGCCTGGCCGATGGTCTGGGCCGCGCGGCTAACTGAAAAAGTGCCTTTGACCTGGGAGGATAGGGCTTGTCTAGGGTCCTGTCCGCACCTGAGCCGAAGGCACTTTTCACATGCAGAATACAGTTCGGCGCCCGAAGATGATCGTGTCCGCTGACGGGGCGGGGATCGTGTCTCATGCGAGCGGGCTGCTGCTGACCAGGACCCTGGCGGTGACGGGCCTGGACCGCGGGCTGTCGGCGGGGATGGAGCGGTGGCGGGCGCCGCGCGCGGTCCATGACCCGGGGAAGGTCATCGCCGATCTCGCGGTGATGCTGGCGCTGGGCGGGGACTGCCTGGCCGATGTCGCGGTGCTGCGCGCCGAGCCGGACCTGTTCGGCCCGGTGGCCTCGGACCCGGTAGTGTCCCGGCTGATCGCCAGGCTGGCGGCGGACGCGCCCCGGTCGCTGAAGGCGATCCGGGCGGCGCGGGCCGCCGCCCGGTGCAAGGCGTGGGCGCTGGCCGGCGAGGCGGCGCCGGTCTCTGGCGGGCAGGTGACCGTGGACCTGGACGCGACGATCGTGATCTCCCATTCGGACAAGGACCAGGCCAGGCCGACGGTTAGACGTTCGGGTTCCACCCCATGACCGCGTTCGCCGACCACGGCCCCGACGGGTCCGGGGAGCCGCTGGCGATCCTGCTGCGGCCCGGCAACGCCGGGTCGAACACCGCCGCCGACCACATCGAGACGGCACGGCTGGCGCTGGCGCAACTGCCCGCCGCGCAGCGGAAGAACGTGCTGGTCCGCGCTGACTCCGGCGGCGGGACGCATGAGTTCCTGACCTGGCTGACCCGGCCATCACGCCGCCTGCGGTACTCGGTCGGCATGGTCATCACCGCGGCCATCGAGGACGCCATCGCCGCGATCCCCGCGAGCGCGTGGACCACCGGCCTATGACGCCGATGGCGTCCAGCGGCCTGGAGCGTGGGTCGCCGAGCTGACCGGCGTCCTGGACCTGTCGTCCTGGCCCAGACCAGCCTCACGAAAGATCGAGGCTAATTGAAACGAATACCGAACAATCCGCCAGAATCGTAGGCGTCTGTCATTCGCGTACACTCATTAAACTTTCCATTAAAGCCTTCACTTGTTGCGCTATCTAGAACGTCGGTGTTAAGGGTTGCAATATATTGAAGCTTCTCTTCTTCGGCGACTTCCGCAGCCAGCGATAGAGCACTAGCGACTTGCCGCGCTTCGACGCTATCGTATAGGTGACTATCGTGCACCATAAAATCCGGGCCGTGCCCCAAGCGTCGAGCCGTCACCAACATGGTCAGATCGAAGCAGAAAATAGAAATGCTGCGCACCCCTTCGCTCGCATCGCCGCCAATAGTCGGAACAAACCTGTATCCCGAACGAGACGGCTCTATTCGCAATGCAGCAGGCCGTTGCCCACCGTATATTCGATAGGCGTAATTCGAGTACATATGACCGATCGCTGCGATTGTTGCCGCCCTCTCACTAAGGTCAGAACTAATACCAATTTCCAGTTCCGCGGCTCGCAGCTGCAAATACCTATTCGCATTTTCCCATCGCTCGATCGTTTCGCGACGTTCCTCAAGTTCAACCAAGCGACCGCTCAAAGCTCCAAGCTCACGCTGGAGTTGATTGTATGTTTCAAGTGCTCCACCTGCCTCAAGCAATCGCATCAACGCGGCACGCTGCACATCTAGATCTTGCAAGCGATTTCGACTATCCGAGACCTGTTCCGTCAGGCCCGCCCGCTCGGATTCCAAGTACGTTCGACGATTACTGACGACAGATCTATGAAACTCCGTCACCTCATCGAACCGGCGGCGAATGTGATCGGGTAGCACTACACCGACTTCGCTGTAAACGTCTCGCAGATAATCAAAGTCCGGCTGCTGGGCGTCCTCCTGCGCAATTGCACCATCGATATCACCGAGCCGTCGCTCTGCCATGACCAGCTCATCATTCAAATTGCGGATATCTCGACTCAATTGATCCGCTTGAGCGCGTGTCTCAGTATACCGATCAACTACCCGAAACTCAGAAAGTTCCCTCGTGAATCGTTCTTGCTCTATGCGAAGGGTAGTGATACGAGCATCTAGATCACCAGCACGGCCAATAGTCAATCCAAGAACAGGATCCCGTGCGGCGCGCCTTAGATCATCCAGGCTTCGCTCAGTTTCAAGAACCTCTCTGACCTTGCTTACTAGTCCTAGATCCAGGCCAAATAGCCACGCGAGCGCTGGCTGAGTAGCTATAACCGATTGCTTACGATGAGTTTCTGTGGCCGCAGAAAATGCACCGCTGGCGACGTCTCTCAGGTAGAAAGAAATAAGTGACCTAAAGTTCGGTTCGCTCGGCGTACCTTGCAATCCGAAAAGCATCTTGCCGAGATAGGAACGCCAATCTCTGGTTCGTGTATAACCGTCGTCCACAAATACAGTGCCTGGTTGAGCCCCACTCCTACGGACAGTCTCTATGCTGTCTGCGATGTCTAGTTTCAATGAAAACATGGCCGCCTCCAGCTCAGGGCGGCGCAAAACATGATTCGGTCTGGCTTCGGAACCGAGCAGGAAATCGACAACCTTGACGAGGCTAGTCTTACCTACCGCGTTACGACTGTCGTGAGTGGTTGCCTTCTTTGTCCGTTCAGCTACGGCTATGTTAAGACCGGGTGCAAAGGTTGCGTTCTTGAAGCCAGCAAGATCGCTGGTAAGCTCACGCAGCAAGAGACCTCACCATCTCGCCATTGTTGAGCTCAACGGCGCCAATGGAGTACAACAGGTCCAACGCCAGAGCGAACCACCAGAACGGAAGTGCCGATGGCGAGTTAAGATTGACGCGAAACGACACGACTCGCTCCCACAAAGAGGTAACGGTGGCAGGTGAGTCCAGCTGCTGAAGAATCTGCGCACCAACGGTCAGCAGTGCCAGGTCCTCTCTGATACTCTTCGATGGCATTATCATGTCGTCTGTTTCGCAACTGCGGGCTTAAAAATCTCGCAGATTTCAAAGAAGTGCGTGACAACCATTATCGCCGCACTGCGCTGCTCTTCCAAATCTCGGAGATCCTCCCTACCGCTGAACGCCTCATCGATCAGATCATCGCACAGAGCGTGAAAAACTGCGTCTGAATTCTCCAACCTGGCGACGAAGCCATCATACTTCGCACGCAGCGTCTCGGTCACCTGCGCTTGCTCTCCAGGCGATGCTTTTGAGAAGTAATAGCGGACGTGGCCGGTGTGAACTTGGAAGTGATTTATTAGCGATTCAACCTCGGGGCCGAATTTATTCGCTTCGATCTTGCCGGGAGGTACGGGCGGTACAGCGTCAAGACCGTCTTGGCGACGAGTTCTTGCGAGGCTCTCAACGCATCGAGCGAGGTAACTCATGCCTGCCGGGTGATCGGAGGGTGGGGCGCCAATAACCCGTACCAGCTTTTCTCGCTCCACGCCATCAGTGCAATGATCCCACAGGACTTGTGGTGGCCAAGCTTGTATAGCTACGGTATTCTTTTCATATATTGCCTTCAAGTCGATAATTCCTTGTGCCGCCATGAGTGGCAGGCCAACTGCATTGTTATGGACGAAGGCCCATGTTTCCATGTTCTCGCCCCAGTGCTTCAGGGCCTTCTCAAAGTCGTCCTTTATCTTCCCCGCCACGTACGAAGCCGTTGGAGCAGTTCCCCCGTAGCATGCCAGCATTAGCTTGTCGACCCAACCGTCACAGCCTTTGTCACCACGGCCTCCAGGGTCCACCTGAACAAAGGCGCCCCCATGTCGCGCATGCATCAGGTCGGTTACAAACTGCTGCCATTCAAAGCCGGTCTTGCGTATAGCGAATGAAAGAAACTGGCTATAGAACCAGCTACGATCGTGATCACTTACCGTAGTCATTCGCGATTCGAGCCCCCTCCTATAGCAACCCTCATGCTATCCTCCCCTCAGGACGGATGGCTATATCTGTGCTGCGTGTCATCAGTGATATCAGGACGGCCGCCGCCGTTAAAGTCGATCCGAAGGCACCAATCGCGCGTGGCATCAAGATCAGGACGGCCGTGTCGGCTGCGTGTCTGATCGGACAGCCCGGAGGGGATGTCGGCGTCCATTGATGGCGCGTCACTGCTGGCTCTGACGAGCAGAAGCGCATGTGGGCGGGTGACGCAAGCAACCTTTGCAAGCAGGGGGTCGGCAACGCCCGCGCCCGTCCCAATGCTAAGAAGCACGGACCCAACTGCCTGTCTAGCAAGGTCCAAGGATTCCGTTCTTCCTCGCTCTCGACTGTCCGGATCGCGGCTACCGCCTCCATGTCGGCCCTTGGGCCGTCGCGTGCGATCGGCTACGCCGACCATGGACCCAATGCCACTTACCGTAAGTTGATCATGCCGCGTGGCTGAGGTTCGCGAGCTTGATGGTCGGGGGCCCGAGGTCGGCATGACCCTGCCGCTGCCACCGCATCGTTGCAGCTCGCACGAGACGAAGGGCGTAGGCCCAGGCATCAACTCGATGCCGTGGTTGATCGCATCGAGGTCTATGCGCCGGGCTTACACCGATCGGTCAAACCCTCGACTGCCTTGCATGCCGATGTGGTGGTGAAGTGGTGGATGTGGTGGCGCAGGGTGGCCGCGGCCGGGTCGCCGGCGTGCCGGCTGCTGGCGAGGCGGGTGTCGAGGTCGGCCAGCCAGCCGGTCACCGACGCTATCCGGAATTCTGGCGCCAGTCCCAGCACCGGCGCCACCTCCAGGGCTGCGCCGTCCAGGTCGCCTTTGGCCAGGTGCGCGACCGCCGCGCCGATCCGCAGCTGCGCCAGCGATGCCGGGTTCCGCAGCCGCCCCGGCACCGCCCCGTCCTCGGCTGCCGCCGCGCCGGCGATCGCCAGCGCCCGGTCTGGGTCACCGGTCCCCAACGCGACCGACAGCCGGAACATCGCCAGCCGCTCCGCCGGGAACGACCACGGCGACAAGCTCACATCCCCCTCCGGCAAAGCCGCCGCCGCATCCTCGGCCCGGCCCATCGCCTCCCGCGCCCGCACCGCATCCCCCGCCAGCGCAGCCGCGTTCGCCGCGTAACACGCCAGCTGCACCGCCATCGCCCCGGACCCGGCCGCCTCCAGGCCCCGCGAGGCCAGGTCAGCCGCCCGCCGGTACTGCTGCCGCCACCGCGCCACCTTGGCCTGCACGTACCACGCCGGCCCTTCCCCGGCCCCCGCCTCCCGCAGGTACGCCAGCGCCGCGACCGCGTACTCCTCCCCGCCCGCGTCATCACCCAGATCGCTTAACAGCAACCCCACATGCGCCAGCAGCACCCCGTCGATCCGCAGCAGCTCACGAGCCTGCCGGTGCCGCACCCGCCCGCCGCGCAGCAGACCCTGCACGGACGCCTGCACCTGCCGCGCCTCCGCCAGCACCAGCACCGGCGCCGACCGCCCGTGCGCCTCCGCCAGCCGCACCGCCGCCCGGTCCAGGCCGGCCACAGCCTCATCACTGACCGACGACGCCGACAGCCACTCCGTCAGACTCCCCGCACCCTCCGACCCCAACAACCCCGACACCGAACCAGCCGAACGCGCCGGGGCTAGCAGCCGTGCAACGGGGTAGCCGAACATGAACTCCAGGACCCGGCAGGCGTCGGGGTAGGGCTCTGTCTTGACCCTCCCGGCGTACCACCGCTCGAACTGCCGAGATGAGACGGTCACTTTCGCCAGTTCCGGCTCGCCGGCCTGCTGGGCCAGTTCGCGCGCGGCGCGGCTGAATTGCCGCTCGAATGTCGTGAACTTCTGCCAGTGCCGGTCTGATATAAGCGCCCGCAGCAGCGTTGGCGTGGGGGAGTCTGGCTCGCTGTCCGGCTCGCCAGGGGCGGGCCCGCCGACGTCCTCAGATCGTTTCGAGGCCATAACCTGGAAGTGTACACACGTGGGTACACGGGTATGCCCCGACAAGCATGGGTGTTCACGGGGGAAGTTAGCTCTGTGCCGTGCTAGATCACGACTCCCCGGTGCCGCTGCATCAGCAGCTTGCTGCCCTGCTGCGCGATCAGATCGAGGCCGGCCAGCTCGCCACGCGGGTGCCGTCGATCCTCAGCCTGGCCCAGGAGCACGGCGTCTCCCATCGCACCGCAGCGCATGCACTGACCACCCTGCGGGACGCGGGTCTGATCGTCAGCGTCCGGGGCAAGGGTTATTACGTCGCGCGCGCCGATGGCAACTAGCCGACTGTTACCCGGCTCATTCGCGTTCCTCGGGCACCCGGCACAGCCAGCGGTCCGGTCAGCTCGTCCGCTCACTCCTTGGACTGTCGCATGGCGGGCGAGTGCCGCACTTACTCACCAGCGGACCCTGCGCCGTTCGCGGTCGTGACGAAGTAGCCGCGTCCGTGCTCGCTTCGGACTAGGCCTTCAGTTGCCAGCTTCATCAGGATCAGCCGGATAGTCGTCCGGCCTGCGCCTAGTTGTTCAGCGAGCTGCCGCTCTGACGGCAACCGTCCGCCTGGCCCTAGCTGACCAGCCGCGATCAATTCCCGGATCGAGCGCTCCACGTGCTCTGTCTTCGCGCCCACACCACCCTCGCCCGCCCGGCTGCTCTGGTCCGCGCCAGTTTACGGCTGGAGCGGCAGGCCAGGCGACAGCCTCCCGCTAGAGGGGCTTTTGCTCACTGGCGGCGAGGGGAGGAGGTACTGCCGGGCATGAGCAGGGGGCGGGAAGAAGCGCGATCGTGGCGGTAGAGATGGCCGAACGCTTGCTGGCCCAATGGAGTCTGGTCCTTCCGCGACGACGTCAGCCAGCCTGAACGGCAAGCCAGGCTTCCTGTTTGCTGATGCCACGTGATCGTCAAGCTCCCGTAGCTGGCCGCCGCGGACTGACCTTGGCACGCAGTCGAGCTAAGGAGCGCGCCTTGCTGACGGTTCGTGGGCCTGATGCTCCAGGCGAGCAGATTGCATGCCTGACCGTGCCCGCACTGCCCCTGTCTGCCCGCTGGGCGCGGCGGCATGTCACCGCAGCCTTGTCAGCATGGAACGTCCCAGAGGACGCATTGCGGTCCGTCGAGCTCGTCGTCGCCGAGCTGGCAAGCAACGCGATCACCATCACCGCCGCGAACCCCGGCTACCGTGACCTCGACGGCGCGCAGCGGATCTCGGTAGTGCTGCGCCTGCTACCAGGCCGGGTGGTCATCGAGGTCACCGACAACGACATCCGTCCGCCAGTCCTGTCTGCCGCCGGCCCGGACGCCGAGAACGGCCGAGGCCTGGTCATAGTGCAGGCGATCGCCAAGGAGTGGGGGTACTACACCCCGCCGTCCGGCGGCAAGGTCGTCTTCGCGGTGGTCTGCACGCAGATCGAGGCGGCTGGCCCTAGTTCCGTTTCGGACGGAAGCAAGTGACCGGCCCGGTCGGACGCGCCCGTTTCGGCGCGGTTCAAAGGTGGGAGACCGCGCTGGCAGCGGCTAGGCGCTTCCTTGCATCGCCTGGTTGCGCCGACCAGTCGGACGCAGCCGACCTGGCAGAGTGCCTGAGCAGGTGCCGCGAGCACCTGGTTGCGGTGGTCGAGGCGAGCCACCCGCAGGTGCCGCTGGCAAGGACAGTTGACGAGGCCGCGGCAGCGCTCGGAATCAGCCCGCTCACCGTGTACCGGCTGGTCAACGATGGTGACCTGGCGGCCTACCGGATCGGGCGGCGCAACATCCGGATCAAGGAGACCGCGCTGGAGGCATTCCTCGCCGGGCGGATCGTCCAGCCAGGCGAGATCACCGGCCAGGACATCCCGCTGCGACACCTGCCCTCGGAATGGCAATGACGGCAGCGGATGCGAGCACCGGGCCGACCCGGCCTGACCGGTAACCCGCCGAGACGGACGGTCGCCACGGGCTCCCAGTCCCAGCGCCGCTCAGGCCCGTGCTGTATGACCAGGCTGACCTCGCTGATCTGGACTTCGACCGCTGGCAGGTACCGGCCGAGTGCGGCGATGACCGGTGCCGCTGGCTGGCGGGAGGTGCTGTAGCACAGGGTGACGTGCGGCGTCCACGGCCCGTCATGCGCGGCCTGGCCGTCGGTGCCTGTGCCTTCGCGTGTAGCTGCCTTGATGGCCTCCCGGACCGGGTCCAGGACGTCTGGCGGAGTCGCGGCCAGCATGATCGCCTCAGGATGGTAGAGCACCTTCCCGAATGTCACCGTGACCGGGGAAGCGGAAGCGAGCAGCCGCGCGGCGACCGCCGCCATCTGCTCGGCATCGTGCGCCGAGATCGTATCGGCGGGGCCGGCGATCAGCGTGGTCATGTGCAGCCATCGCAGCGGGGTCAAGTGCAAGCCGGCGAAGGGCACGAGCCGCTCCTGCGCGTTACGGGCCACAGCAACCACTTCCGGATGATGCCCGACGAGCATGTGCCAGTAGAACAAGCCCTGGTCAGGCTCGGGCTCGGCCCGGTACTGCCACCGGTCAATGAACTCAGCTGGCATCGGGCTCATCCTTGCTCGCTTTCTGCTGAGTCAGTCGTGGTGGTGAAGTGGTGGATGTGGTGGCGCAGGGTGGCCGCGGCCGGGTCGCCGGCGTGCCGGCTGCTGGCGAGGCGGGTGTCGAGGTCGGCCAGCCACCCGGTCACCGACGCTATCCGGAATTCTGGCGCCAGTCCCAGCACCGGCGCCACCTCCAGGGCTGCGCCGTCCAGGTCGCCTTTGGCCAGGTGCGCGACCGCCGCGCCGATCCGCAGCTGCGCCAGCGATGCCGGGTTCCGCAGCCGCCCCGGCACCGCCCCGTCCTCGGCTGCCGCCGCGCCGGCGATCGCCAGCGCCCGGTCTGGGTCACCGGTCCCCAACGCGACCGACAGCCGGAACATCGCCAGCCGCTCCGCCGGGAACGACCACGGCGACAAGCTCACATCCCCCTCCGGCAAAGCCGCCGCCGCATCCTCGGCCCGGCCCATCGCCTCCCGCGCCCGCACCGCATCCCCCGCCAGCGCAGCCGCGTTCGCCGCGTAACACGCCAGCTGCACCGCCATCGCCCCGGACCCGGCCGCCTCCAGGCCCCGCGAGGCCAGGTCAGCCGCCCGCCGGTACTGCTGCCGCCACCGCGCCACCTTGGCCTGCACGTACCACGCCGGCCCTTCCCCGGCCCCCGCCTCCCGCAGGTACGCCAGCGCCGCGACCGCGTACTCCTCCCCGCCCGCGTCATCACCCAGATCGCTTAACAGCAACCCCACATGCGCCAGCAGCACCCCGTCGATCCGCAGCAGCTCACGAGCCTGCCGGTGCCGCACCCGCCCGCCGCGCAGCAGACCCTGCACGGACGCCTGCACCTGCCGCGCCTCCGCCAGCACCAGCACCGGCGCCGACCGCCCGTGCGCCTCCGCCAGCCGCACCGCCGCCCGGTCCAGGCCGGCCACAGCCTCATCACTGACCGACGACGCCGACAGCCACTCCGTCAGACTCCCCGCACCCTCCGACCCCAACAACCCCGACACCGGGTCATTGCCTGGCAGGGGCACGCAGCCTGCCTGCAGCTGCCAGAACAAGGCGCGCGACCGCTCGGGCGCACCAGCGAGCGCGGCATCGAGCACTTCTTGCATGGCTGCCTGCGGGGCCATGTCGGGCCTGGCGCGCCAGTAGGCCACGGTGCGGACCGCGACACCTAAGTGCTCGGCGAACGTCTCGTTCGTCATGCGCAGGGCTTGCCGCAGGTAGTCGGCTTGGCAGCCGGTCCACGCGCTGACGATGTCGGTCACTGATGGTCCCCAGTTGCACTGCTTTTGCACTGCCGCTGCACTGGCGGTGCCTGGCCCGGCGCAGCCGGTGCGACAAGCCTAGAGGCATGGGTCGGAAAGCACCGAAACGACAAGCAGCAGCAGCTTGCGGCACTGCGCAGCAAGGGCTCGCCACCTGCACGCCAGGCGGCCAGCAGGTCGACTTCGAGGCCCGGCATGTCGCTCCTTCGTCAACGGAAATCGCACCCGAAAGGCGCCAAGATGATCATCCTTGCCTTCCTCGTCACGGCATTCCTGGCCGGCGCCCTGGCCGGCGCGCTGATCCTGGTCGTGCTGGCCATACGGCGCGAGGACCGAGGCCACCTGCAACGCCGGCCGCCGACCCGCGCGACCGCCGCCGCCCGTCATCTGACGGGCCTGCGCGTCAACTGCACCAGGCCCGCTGCACGCGCCGGCTTACCGGCCCGGCCCGCCGGCCACGCTGCGCGCCCTGGAAGCAGCAGCGACCGGGCCGAACCGCGCCCGCCACGTCAGGCATTACCGACCTCATCGCCATGAGCCGTCAGCTGCTCGCGCATGCCGGCGTCGGCAAGGACGATTTGACAACTGGTGCGCACCAGTTATCTACTGCTGGTGCGCACCAGTTGAGCGGAGCGCAGAACCAAACAGGCCCCAGCGGGTTGCACCCCGCTGAGGCCCAGGCATCGAACTTGGGAGAAGCGATGCGGCTTCATGCTACCGCCATGCCCGCCGGCCGGGACCTGGCGCGTGACGCGGCCAGCCCCGCCCGGCTGCCCGAAGGATCGACCGGCTCGGTTCCTGACGGCAGGCGGTCCGCGCAAGATCTCTCCACCCCGGATCGCCAGGTCACCGCCATCGATGGCCTCGGGCCAAGTACTCGCGGCGCCCGGCTGGACCGGCCGGCCCGCTGGCTGACAGCCGCGATACTCGCGCTCGGCGTACTAGCCGCGGCCGCGGCGGTCGTGAGCTACTCGGCGCAGTACCGGATGGTGCTCGCCGCCAAGGCTGACGCCCCGGTCGCCGCCCTGGAAGCCGGCATCCCTGACGTCGCCGCGCTGATCTTCGCCACCCTCGGGATCGCACTGGCCCTGCACGGCCGACGGGCCATCCGGGCCAGGGTGCTGAACATCGGCGCCGTCGCCACCTCGATCACGATGAACATCCTGGCGGCCGGGCACGGCTGGCGGGATCTGGCCATCTGGGCGATGCCGCCGGTCGCCTACGCCCTCGCCTCCGATACGGCCATCGGTGTCGTCAGGGCCTGGACCCTCGCCCGGCAGAAGGCCAGCAACGAAGCGCTCGCCGACGACACCTCCACGCCCCTGGCCATCCTCGCCGGCCTGATGCTCTGGGCGCTTCGCCTCGCGCTCGCACCCGCATCAACGCTCACCGGCTTCCGTGCCTGGGTTCTCGACGAGTGCCCCGTCGCACCAGGCCGACACGGCCGCCGTCCGGACCAGCCACCTGGCGCACTCGTTCCGCCAAGGCCCGCCCCGCCAATCGCAGGCCGGTCCCGGCAACGGGCCGACCACGGACGCCGTCCCGGCACGAAGACCGCGCGCTTCCTGGCCCTCGTCGCCGAGCGGCACGGCGACCTGGCCGCCCTTCCGCTGGCCGATGTCTCGCGGATCTGCACCGAACTCGCCCCCGAGGCCGACCTCCACCCCGGCGCGGCCCGCGCCGCCCTGCGCCGCCACGTCCAGTCCCTTCAGAACGGGAGCATCCAGTGACCTACTTCATCTGGCTCATGTCCGCCCTGGCGATCGCCGCCGTCTTGCGGTGGTGCGTCGGCCCGCACAGCCGGCTGCCCCGCTTCCGGGTCCGCTACCTGCGGCTCCGCCTGCATCTGCGGCTGCATCCCGGCCGCGGTCACGCGACCGCGTTCGAGCTGTGGTTGCGGTGGGGCCGGCTCGCCGCGTTCCGCCGTTCCCGTCGCGCCCGCCAGTCGCTGAGCGCCTGGCACCGGCTCACCCGCCCGGGCCAGCACTCCCTCGTGATCGGCCGGGCGCACTACGGGCACCGGCTGCGGGTTCCGGTCGAGGAGCACGTGCTTGTGATGGCGCCGCCCCGGACCCGCAAGACCGGCCTGCTCGCGAAGATCATCCTGCGCTATCCCGGCCCGGTCGTGTCCACCACGACCAAGCACGACGTGTTCGAGCTGACCAGCGGCATCCGCTCCCGCCGCGGCCCGGTCCACGTCTTCAACCCGCAGTCGATCGGCTGCGTGCCATCCACCTTCCGCTGGAACCCGGTCGCGGGCTGCGAAGACCCCGCGACCGCGATCCGCCGTGCCGACGGGTTCGCCAATGCGGTCAGCATGACCGGCACCGAGAGCGCCACGTTCTGGTCGAGCAAAGCTTCCAGCTACCTGCGCTGCCTATTCCACGCGGCAGCCATCGCAGGAGGCGACATGAACCTGGTCACCCGGTGGGCGCTCGGCGACGCCGAGACCGCCGAGGTCATCCTAGCCGAAGCCGGCGCCAGCCAGTGGGCGCTGGAACTCGCCGAGCTGCGCAGCGAGGCGCAGAAGACCGCGCAGACAATCCGCATGGTCATTACCCGCGCTCTGGCGTTCATGGCCGACCCCGCCCTCGCGCAGTCCGCACTGCCCGGCGACTACGGCGGCTTCGACATCGAGGACTTCCTGCGCCAGTCCGGGACCCTGTACCTGATCGCCGCCGCCGAGCATGACGACAGCCCGGTCGCCCCGCTGTTCGCCGCCATGGCCGGTGAGATCCACCACGTCGCCACCCAGATCGGCCAGGCCCAGCCCGGCGGCCGGCTCGACCCGCCGCTGCTGATGGCCCTGGACGAGATCGTCCAGACCTGCCCCGTCCCGCTACCCTCCTGGCTCGCGGACTCCGGCGGCAAGGGAATCCAGATCATCCCCGTCGCCCACGGCGAAGCCCAGCTACGCACCCGTTGGGACAAGGACGGCGCCCAGGTCGTGCTGGACACCTGCGGCGTCAAGATCCTGCTGCCCGGCATCACCGACACGGCCACCTTGAAGATGGCCAGCGAGCTGTGCGGCCAGGCCGCGTTCACTGAACGCGTCCGTCACTACCGCTACAGCCAGGCGCATTCCGAGGACCGCCGCGTCTGGCACGACGTGATGACGGCGGACATGATCCGCCAGCTCCCCGTCGGCCACGGCCTGGTCATCCGGGGCAGCATGTCCCCGGTCATCGCCCGGCTCGGCGTGGCATGGAAGGACCGCGCCTACAAGTCCGCCCGCCGCACCGGCACCTCCATCGCCCTGCTCGGCCCGGCAGCCCAGCCAGCCGACCGGCGCCCCGGACGCGCCCCGCACCTCACCATCGTCCCCGACCTCGACGACCCCGAGGCACGGCCGCCAGACGACGAGGACGGCACCTCGTTCGCCAGTACTCCGTGGAGGTGACCACGATGACCGCACCCGACGGCATGACCGCTGTCCTGCTCCAGATTTCAGGGATAACGAAAACCCTCACCGAACTCGACCACCGCCAGGCCAGTGACACGCGTGATATCCGGGACCGCATCGGGGCGCTGACCACCCTGCTCAACAGGCTCAAGACCGCCGTCACCGACCATGACGACGCCCTGGCCGCAGTCAAGGCCCTGGACGAGCAAGTCCGCGCGCTCGCCGCTCAGCTCGCCGCCGACACCGACGGCTACGAGCCGACCGACTCGCCGCGCCTGTGGGAACCAGGAGATGCCGAACGCGACGCCACGGTCACCCGGCTGCGCGTCTGGGTCGAACACGTCTACCGGCCCGGCCACGGCCACCTCGCCGCTGGCCTGGCCGACTGCTGGGACCAGCACCCGCTGTGCCTGTACATCCTGGACTGGCTGTCCGAACTCTGGTCCGTCCTATACCTGCGACCCGAACGCACCGCGCGGACGCTCGCCGGCCAGGCCGAATGGCACACCCGGCTGCTCCCCGCCGCAGCCAGCCACCTCACCCAGGAAACCCGCCGCTGCGGCCACCTCGTCGCACGCCAACGGGCCGCCGGCTGGACGGGGGAGCGACCATGACCGCCGACCTCGCACACGATTTGCAGGCCATCCCCTCCCGGCCAGCGAGTCCTGTCGCCCCCGGCTGCCTCGTCGCAGTCACGACCACCGCCCGGGTAGATGCCAACGGCACCGCATGGCGGCTCCGGTCGCTGGTCGCGATGGGCCATGACTGCGCCCGCATCGCCCGAGCCCTTGGCGTCCCGCCCGAGATGGTTCGCCGCGTCGTCAACGGCCAGGCCAGCACGGTGACCGCCCGGTTCCGCGCCGCAGCCATCCGGCTCTGGGACGCCTGGTGGGACAAGACACCACCCGCCCGCAGCCCAGCCCAGAAACGCGCCGCCACTCGAGCGCTCTACCTAGCGAGACAGCGCCGCTGGCCTGCCGCCGCCGGTCTCGACGACGACGAACTCGACACGCCCGGCTACCGGCCCTGGTGCGGGTACCGGCCTGCCACGGGTACCGGCATAGCTCCGGACTTCTCGCTAGCCCAGCCCACGAACCTGGGCCGACACGGGCAGGCCAGCGACCTGCGGAGGCCGGCATGAACGACGACCACTCGTTGCACTGCCCCGAGTGCGGCGAAGCCGCTGTCAGGCAGCCACCAGTTGATCTGATCCCCTGGGAAACGCACGACACGCTCCGCCCGGAATGGTCGCACCAGGATGGCAGCAGCCTGTGCCCGGTCATCGGCCCGTCCGACGGATACCAGCCCGCCCAGCCACAACCTGCGCAGTCCGAGCCAGGCAGACAGGCCGAACCGGCGAGGCCATCCGGATCACCCGCCGGTCAGGTGCTCGCGACTAATGCGATCGCCGCACTCGGCCGTGAGCGCTCCATCCGCATCCTCGCCCATCTTGGTGATCTGCATCGCCAGGCCCTCAGAGCCGATCCCGAACCCGAGGCTGGTGCCTAGACATGGAGCCAGTCACCGGACCAGGTTTCGCCCCGCGTCGTCAGTCACCTGCGGCGGATGCCGCCGTCGCGCCAACCGCGTGGGTCGGGCACCACCAAGCCGACGCTTTCCACGCCGACCTCCCCGCCGATCTTGCCTCAGCCCGGCGGGCCAGATCAGCGGTACGGCAGGCGCTCGCCGCGTGGGGCCTGGACGACCCGTCTCGCGACGCCGAATTGCTCGTCTCCGAGATCGTCGCCAACGCGGCCGAGCACGGCAGCGGCCTTGGCATTGGCCTAGCTCTGAGCCGTCACCACGAACCCGGAGGCCAGGCCGGCATCACCTGCGAGGTCACCGATACCTCCCCGGCGTTTCCCAGCCCCCGACAGGCCGGATCGAACGACGAACGCGGCCGCGGCATGGCGATCGTCGCAGCCCTGGCCACCGCCAGCGGCGTGCGAACCGAGCCGACCGGCAAGACCACCTGGTTCACCCTCGCCATCAGCGAGCGCATCCAGCAAGCCACTCGCCAGGCCGAGCCCGAAGCGGAACCCGGCGCCTGACGACCCCAGAAGGAGCACATCGTCATGACCGAACCTGCTAAGCGCGCAGCAGGCGCGGCCCGGGAGACGGCGCGCCGGGAGACATTCCGGCTTGCCCGCGACGCCGGAGCCGAGATCGTCACCCGGCCGATCTACTCCTCGCGCGAGCCGACAGTCCGCGACGTCGAACCGCTGGCCGGTGCCCGAGCAGCCAGCCACCTCCAGTTCGCCGCGCAAGGCCTGGCCCGCGACTACATCCGCCAGGCCCGCGAAGCTGGCCACGCCTGGAACCAGATCGGCCAGGCTCTCGGCCTCAGCCCTGAATCGGACGGACCGGGCGCGACGACCGCCGATGCCGCCTTCAACTACGCCGCCGGTCACCCGGACACCGAGGCTCCCTGGCGACCAAGAACCTTTAGCTGGACCTGCCGATCCTGCGACCAGCACATCAGCGACCACGGACTCATCCAAGGACCAACCGACGACGAATACGGCCACGCCCGCAGCTGCACCCGCCTCGCCGCCGCCATCGCCGAGCGGGAGGCCGAGGCAGCGCGATGGGACGCCGAGTGGGAGGCCGAACCATGACCGGGCAGCAGCCGATCAGCCGTAAGGAGCGCGCCGCCCGCGCGGCAGGCGGCATGGCCGCGGATCATCCGGAGCTGCTCACCCGCCATCCTGGCCGCGCCGAGTGGAAGCAGTTCGCCTCCTGGTGTGCCGAGATGTGGCCCGACGACGAGTACGCAGTTATCGCCGCTGAGACATGGCCCGGAAGGTCTGAAGCAGGCTCGTGAGCGCTGTGCCACGGGGCGCACATGCAGGCGCTCAGACGACACCGCAGATCCACACGCTGGACGAAGCGGCCGAGATCCTGCGAGTCAAGAGAAGCTGGCTCGAGCGGCGAGCGGCCGCGCGCAAGATTCCATTCACCATGCTCGGCGGCGCGTACCATTTCACCTCTGAGCACCTGATCGAGATCGTGTCGATCCACGAGCGCACTCCAGATGCGCTTGGCAGCGCGCCAGCCAGCCGACAGAGCCTCGGCCGGCCAGCGCGGCATCGGCTGTCTGAGTCCCACGGCATCAAACCACTCCGGGCGCGGCCCAAGCCCGGCCCTCAATCCGACTCGCAGCGAGGTGGTTAGCAATGGCCTATGCCGAAAAACGCGGGAATCTCTGGCGTGCGCGCTGGCGTGGGCCTGACGGCACCCTGGAGTCCAAGTCGGGATTTCGCACCCGCAAAAGTGCTGAGGACCACGCCCGCGACCAAGAGGCCGCCATCCGAACCGGGAAATACGTGGATCCTCGCGCCGGGCGCATCACACTGACCGACTGGGTCAATCTTTGGTTCCCGTCACTCGATCTGGAGCTAAACACCCTCAGCACCTACCGGTACGCGATTGAGGTGCACATCCTGCCCAGATTCGGGGACAGAGTCCTTAGTTCTCTTACGACCGAGGAAATCGCTCTCTGGGAAAAGGAGACAGCTGCCAGGGGGTACACGCGTAGGACGGCGCGCGAGGTGCGGTCCACGCTTATCACAGTCCTTGGCGACGCTGTACCGCGTTATCTTCACGCGAACCCGGCTGCCCGGAGACGAGGCAAGGGACGGAAGGGGCAGCGCCGCATAGAGCTGGCCGAGCGATCGGAGAAGACATGGGCCACACCGTTTGAAGCCCTGCTTTTCGCAGAACGCTGTGCAGCACTGTCGGGCAGTGACCGTGATTTCGTGCTGATCATCACCATTGCCTATACCGGCATGCGCTGGAGCGAAGCGATGGGATTCGCTCCGGACGGTATCCACAGCGACATACTCAATATCGCATGGAAACTGTACGAGCTGGACAGTCGGTTTTACCGCGGGCGGCCGAAGGACGGATCGATCCGTGACGCAGACCTGCCACCCTTCCTGTCCGCGTTGCTCGCGCTGTACCTTCGCATGAACCCGCCTAAGAAGTGTTCGTGCCGCAACCCAGCCGATCCTTGGTGTCAGGGCGGATCGTTTGTTTTCCTCGCCGATGCAGGCGGCCACCTTCGCCGGGGCAATTACGCGACCCGCACAGTCCGGCCTGCCGCAGACGGATGGTACGCCGAGCGAACTGGCCGCTACGCCCGGCCAGCCATGCCAGTACTGGCCGACATGAGTAGCCCGTGGCCGGGAACGGTCCTGGCGGCCTGGCCGCCCGCCGTGCCAGGAGTCCCGTATGAGCCGCCAGTCGGGCGTGGCGTTGCGAGGCTGGCAGGCAAGGACGGGAGCGGGAAATGCCCCGCCTGCGGTCGTACGACGCTGCTGCGGCGTGACGGCTTGCTGATCAATCACAAGGTTGGGCAGGAGCGATGCGCTGGCTCTGAGGCCAAGCCGGGCGACCTGGCCGCCGTCGCGAACTGGCTCCCGCTGTGCCCAGGCCTGACACCACACGGGCTGCGACACGGCCATCAGACCTGGATGGACGAACTCGGCATCCGCTACGTCCTCCAGTCCGAGCGCATGGGCCACGAAGTGCCCGGCATGCGTGGCGTCTATAGCCACATCACGCCAGCCATGCGGCAGGAACTCAAGGACGGCCTACAAGGGCTGTGGGAGGAGTCGCTGCGACTCCGAGCGCGGTACGGCCATTCATCAGTAGGCATCCTGGACAAACTGCTGACGGCCATGCAAGAGCCAACCTGAGCAAGATCGACTCCAGCATGAACCGGGATTACACGCGCTGACGGCGCCGACGCTATCGTCCCCCGTTGCCGTCGAGTACCCGGTCGGGATCATACGCCGGGGCGTCGTGGCTGCTGAGAAAGTGGCAGTCAGGGCGGTTTGAACCGGCGACCTTCTGCTTTTCAGGCCGGACAGTAGCGCTGGTCAGCTGAGACGACCATGCGTGGACGTATGCCGGCGGATGCGGCCAACTGTTGGCAGTTGTCGTCGTTGTCGTCAGCGCTGTCGTCATGGCAGCTGGCCCGATTGCGCCGCTGACCCCTGCTTGCAAATCTGAGTGAGGCAGCAGTTTGGAATGTGACGTTGCACGTTAGGCTATGTGGAGTGTCATCGCGACTCACCGTGAGCTACCGGAGTTGACCGGCTCATCGGGCACGGATCGGGCACGGCCGGATGTCGTCGAGCACCTACGACCCCACTGCCCTTAACTTCTGAGACTTACGTCTGTTTTCGGGAGGGTTGACGGGACGATGGTGAGGGTGTAGTCGGCTGGTTCGCTGATCCATTTCCGTCGTTCGGCTGGGGTGCGTCCGGAGGTTCGCTGGCGGCCTGGGCGTCCGGGCGGAAGAGCGGTGATCGCGGCGCCGAGGCTGGCGAGCGGGGCGTTTCCGCTGGCCGGGCGCTTGTGGCAGTGGGGGCAGCAGGTATCGGCGGTGATCGCGGCGCGGGCGAGGGACAGCACGGCGGTGAAGGTGATCTCGCCCGGGGTCAGGCCGGCGGTGGCGGCGGCGCGGGCGGCGAGCCCGGCGATCATGTTGTGCGCGAGGAGCAGCGCCCAGGCTTCCTGGCGGACGAGGGCGGCGGAGCGTCCGCGCAGGACGCGGCCGGCGCCGCGGACGGTTTTCTTCAGGTGAAGGAACGCGATTTCGATCAGCCATCTTTTCTGGTACAGGACGGCGAGTTCGCCGGCGGGGCAGGTGTCCGGGTCCAGCAGGGTGGCGGTCAGCCGGATCTGCGTGGATTTCGCGCGGCGGCCGCGGGTGCGGGTCAGCACGGTGAAGCAGATGAGGCGGGCGGTCGTGTCCGGCAGGGACGCGACGGCGGGGTCGCCGGCGGCCTTGCGGCGGCGGGCGCGCATGGCGGCGCTCTCGCGGAGCAGGACCAGTTCGGATCCGTCTTTCAGCACGTGAAGGGTCCTGAAGGGGACGGACTTCGCGCTGTTCTTCACCCGCCACAGCAGGTGCGCGCCGGTGCCGGAGAACCGGAGCCAGCGGTCCATGGAGAAGAAGCCGCGGTCGGCGAGGTTCAGCTGCCCCGGGCCGAACGCGTCCTGCAGCCTGTCGGCCAGGGCGTTCTCCCCGTCGAGGTAGCGGCCGGCGACGGCGGCCTTCCACCGGCGGGTGCCCGAATGCAGCAGCCCGACGAGGCGGAGCAGCGGTTTCGCGCCGGGAGAGGGGATCCCGAATTCCTCCGCGAGCAGCGGGTCATTGAACAGTTCCAGGGTGGTGCCGTCGATCTGGGTGATCTCCAGGCCGAACGCGGTCCCGTCCGGGCCAGCGGGAATGTCGTCGCGGGCAGCGTCAGCCGTGAACATCGCCAGCGCCGGGGCCTCGCCGTGCCGTTCCCGGGCCTTGGAACAGGCCGGGCCGGTCGGCACCGGGGTCCCGGGCCTGACGGGCAGGCCGGGCATCCCGAAGACCAGGGCGAGCATGCTGTCGTAGCCCAGCACCGGGAACAGCGCGCCCGTGACCAGGCACAGGGCCGTGGCCTCAGCGTTCAGCGCCCGCTCCTGCTCATGCGCATGCTCCGCCGCGACCGCCGCCGCGATCGTCCCGTCTGCCAGCAGCGATTCCAGCAGGCTCTCCCGCCGCAGGTCAGCCAGCCAGTCCTCGTCCTGCCACAGGCCCGGCCCGGCCGCGGTCCGGGCCGCCAGGCCCGCCGCCGGCGGGCCCGCGTCATCACCGGATGTGGACGGGACAGGCACGGGCATGGCAAAATTCGCAGGCAACGAGGCTCCAGTGACTGGCGGGCTTGGACTAGACACCCACCGTCATAGCAGGGGCCTCGTTGCGTTCACCGCCGCACCAGTCCGCCAGCCACGATCGTGACCCACCCGTAACGCAACACCAAAAACCAGACATGCAGCCACAGGAGTCCTAGAAGTAAAGGGCAGTGGGATGGCGCCGGACCACCCGTCGAGCAGGCCCAGTAGCATCTCGCCCGACCGCAAGCCGACCCGGTGCCATTGCGGGCAGCTGCGTCAGTTACTTCTTGGGCGCGCCGGCGGAGATGTCCCGTCCTATGAGCATCCCGATCGCGATTGCTGCGGCGGCCATAGCTGCCGCCTGAATCCCCGCGCGGACCGTGTCGTTCTGCAGCAAGCCTCGTTTCTCAGCTTGCTTCTGCTGCTGGTAGGTGTCCCTGTCAAGCAAGGCCGTTACCAGCCATTCACCTTCCTCGTCCGGCAATGTCGGCCGGTACACGATCACTGGCAGCTCAGGATCGTCGGAGACAATCGCCAGGTACTGAGTGCCTGGCGGCGCTCCGGATATGTCCACCGGGATGCCCTCTGCCTGCGGGATGCCCACGATGAGGCGCCGCAACGTGCCGCCTTGAGCAGGGTTAGTGATCTTCCACAGCTCTTCCATCGCGGCGCGGGTAACGCGGACGCCGCCGTCTTGCCTGGGCGCGGGCGTCTTCATGATCCCGAGCGTACGTCGGCGGGAGCGTGCTGCGCGACGGCGGGCGCGAGCGAGTTATATACCTGTTCCAACGGCACGCTGCCGCTGCCTTCCCCGGTTCTGACGGCCGTAGCCGCAGCAGTCGCTCCGCGCAGCGGCTCCGTGAACACGTTCGTATGCATGATGTTGCCGTTGGCGGTGGCTGCAGCAGTTGCTGCCTGCTGTACTTGCATCTGCTGGACCTGAGTCCTTAGCTGCTCGACGTCCGCCTGAGCATTGCCCAGATCGGTCCTCGCCTGCCGCATCTGTACCTTCAGGGCACCGACCGTAATGCTTCCGGCATCGGGCAAGATCAGCAGGCCGGCAATGACACCGGGACAGATCCATCCGGAGGGCTCTGCAGGAGCGCCCGCGATCCACTGGGCGACGAAGACACCCACAGCTCCGGACCATCGCAGCAGTGGCAGAGGCGCCGCATCCCGCTTTTCCCGCCAGGCGCTGTTCACCCCCGCCAGCCAAGTCCAGAGAGTCACCACGTCGGCGATTCTAGTGATTACAGGCCGAGTTGCCGTGGCATGAGCCGATGACATGCTGGCGAAACCACAGCCAGGGCAGATCGCCGAGTCGGCGGGCCGCTCACTTGGTCAGTGGCCTCGGGCCACGACAGCGAACGGGCGGCCATGATCTACCAGCGCGAGGCACGCGGGGCCGACCAGTAACATCACCAGCGCGACAGATTCTCACATCGCTCTCGAACGCGGCCAGGACGACGACAGTAGGCAAATTTCACGTTAATTGCACGAACAAGTTATCGAAGATTCTAAACGATCAAAGCCAGGTTCGGGGACTGCCTCCGATCTGGACCTTCGTAGGCCGAGCGGGGTGACGAGAATCAAACTCGCACTGTCCGCTTGGGAATCTGACAACTCACCCAGGTCAGCGGCCTTGACCTGGCCAGACAGCTACCCGGGAGTGACCGCGACTGACCCTGGCTCACCGCCGCTAATGGCACGCTAATGGCACGGAGATTCGACCCAGACCGGTCTGCCGCAGTTCATCGCCCACAGTTTCGGAAGGACTATGTTCAGCTCTCCCTCAGTTGGATCTAGACGTCTACCATGAGTGCGGTGGCGCCTGGTCCGGCGGGATCTCGTCAAGCTGGCCATCAGGGCGTGCCCTCCAGATCGTGCCGCTGGTGTCTCTGAAGAAGGCAACGGCGCCGAAGAGATCACGAGATCCGTCCGGGAGATCAGGAGGCACCGGACGTGTGGCATACGCATCCGAGCCGGGCATGACGGGCAGCTGTGACTCTCCGTGTCCGTGGGGAGCGGTGCCGCGGTGCCAGCTGAACCGAAGGTCGTAAATTGGCTGGTCGCTGGCATTTCTAACACATGCCTTGACCACCGGCACTGGCCGTTCCCCCCGCGCCGATAGCGTCGCCTGGTCGACGGCTGAGTCGCGGTCGAGTCTCTCTTCCCACATGAAGACCCGGACGGCCTGAGCCCGATGGCGCTGTTCGGCGTCAAGTTCACGCTGCTCGATAGACGCCTTAAGCTCTGCCGCTTGAAGCTCAAGGACATCGGTCTGCTTCGCCGCCACTTTGCTCTGTTCCTCGGCTTGCTTGCGCTGCAGGTCTAGTTGGTCCGACTGGATCCTTAGCAGTTCGCCCTGCTGTCTGGTCAGCTCCTGCTGATCCTCAACCTGCCGTTCCAGGGTCTTAACCTCTTCGGCCTGCTTGCCGAAGGCCTTGATCGCGAAAACGGACGTTACGACAGCGCCGACAAACAGCCCCCAGGTCGGCACGTCGCCAAAGTTGGGGGAGAACATAGGCGAAGCCTATGAGTGTCCACGAGCACAAGCGGGGGCTTCTGCCAACTGGCGCCTTTCGCATGGCTAGGCGGCCAGCGATTGGGTCAATTGGATCTTCCGTTGGGTACCCTTTGGCCAAGGAACCACAGTCTGCGGTCGCATCAACGGCGCGTAAAGCGAACAGGGTGCAAGATTGTGGCAAGCGACAGGAAAGCATATGAATAACCCCGAAAACCGAGCAGAGCCGGATGATGTGTCCCAGAATAGCACAAACAGTATCGAAGTCGATGTTGAGCGTGCTAAGGAACGCCAAGCATGGCGCAGATCCCCGGAGTATAGGCAAACGCAACGAACACAGCGTGCAATCCTTTATTTTCTGGTTCCGGCTGGAGTCCTTGGGGCATTTGTCGGCTGGATTTATGCGGTCACCTCGAATTCTTCGATCATATACGACAATCAGGGGAAGTATATTCTTTATGGAGCAGGGATAGGCGCCGGCGTGGTTGGGTATGGTGGCATCATAGTAATAAATGCCACACGCTCTCGTGCTCGGCGTGATTTTCGCGATCGCAAACTTTTGGGCCAAGCTCAGGAAGAACTAAAGCAAGCCGATGAGGAGATAACAGGAGGCGCCACCGACTTCGGAGCTCTCTGGTCTGCCACACAGAAGCGGCTTGACTACTATCATCGGATTGCTACAACTCAGGCTGAACGCAGTTTCATGTATGGCCAGATTGCTGCGGGCGCTGGCTTCGTCGTGATTGTTATATCAGCGCTTATTGCCGGTTTTTCTCGATCGACCGCTGCGGCGATAGCTGCCGGAGTATCTGGAGTAGCAGGTGGAGGACTCGGGGCATACATCGGATCTACCTTCATGAGATCACAAGATGCAGCTTCTGCTCAATTGCGGGCGTATTTCGCCCAACCGCTGGAATTTTCGAAGTACCTGGCTGCCGAGCGTCTACTAGCATTCATCGGTGAAGATAGTCGACTATCGGCCGTCAATCAAATGATTACAGCGATAATGAATGCCCCGTCCAGCCAGCAATCTGATCAATCCAGGAGCAATCCACAGGATGCATGATGACGACGCGAGAGTCGCTCGGCCAACCGCTCACTACCCACCAGCTGATATCACTCCGAAGCAATTCGAAGAATTTGTTGCCAACCTCCTCGGTGCCGCCGAGCCAATCGTTGATAATCTGCGCGTTACACTACATGAGAAGATCGCACGACCTGACGGTACATACGATTTCGACGCGACAGTGCGTTATGACTTCGCAGGCATGTCTTTTCTAGTGCTTGTCGAGGCCAAGAAGCATAAGAATGCAGTTAAACGTGAACTGGTGCAAGTTCTGCACCAGAAGATCGGCAGCGTAGGAGGCCACAAGGGCGTCATGAGCTCAACTGCGCCATATCAAAGCGGCGCACTTCGGTTTGCCAAAGAACATGGCATTGCCCTGGTGACAGTGACGGAAGGCAGATTCACATTCGAGACTAGAGGTGCGATGCCAGGCGAGTCAATGTCACGTGAAGAAGCTGCCGTACGGCTTAATACCCCGATATTCGTGGGGCACTATTACGGGCCGGGTCAAGATATCGGAAGTACGCAGGTCTGGCTACTGTCGAATAAGTACGATGAATATCCGCAGTACGTTGCGAGATATTTGCTCGGCTGCACGCTAGACTGAAGCTCGCCTCGGTCGAATCGTTGGAGGCTACGCCCGACTGTTCTCGCGACGGCCGCAAGCGCCGCGTCTTGGATATGACGAGCTGTCGCATATCAGAGACGATAGATGATGGCTTCCTCGACGAATACTCCAAGAATCGTGGTACGAGTCAAATGAAGCCGCGCCTGACTCTCGATGAAGCTGGCCGAGAAAGACCGTCGCAGGACGCTCAGCAACTCGGATTTTGAGTCGACCAAAGTTATTTCCGTCAGTTCAGGAAAAGAACCCGGTCTACTTCTGGTGATTTCCTGTATTCGACGGTATCCGAGCGATATACTTGCGCCTTCCAAGGCTGGGATTTGGAGCATTAGCCGCCAAACGGAGTCCTCCGAAAGCCATAGGGCCGCCGATGGTCGTAGGCTATGGCCATCCAGTGCTGCTATGAGCCTACGTCCTTTATCGATGTCAGGCTCTACCACTTAGACCTCACCCACTTCATGACGCCGTGCCGCCGATCGGTGATAGCTGCTACCATCGCCTCCGCTTCGCCTTGTGATTGAATTTCGTAGCGCTTGGCGGCATCCCAATCCTTCGCAATTGCCCAATTTACTTCCAAGGCGGGCTCAGCACGAATGTCTGCCTGAAAGGCGGGCAAAAGGCCGGCTGCCTTCAGCAGTGGCTCGAACTTGTGGCTATGCAGATCTCGGATGATCTGAAAATCAGGGATAGTTTGCGCTGGGAATTGTCGAGCCGCACATGCTTTTATCCCGCACTCGACAGCGTATCCACTAAGATAGTAGGCACCTGGCCACTCGCCCGCATCAAGCAGTACTGTGGCCTCCCGCAGCCTCGTTCGGGCAAGCGCCTGCCACTGACGGCGATGCACGTTCTGCGGCATCTGCCCAAGTCTGCCACCACGAAAAGCTGGCTCCAAGCACATTCGATCCTACTGGGCTCGCCGTTTTCAGGAGTGCGCCCGGCCTGTCCAGGCGTCCAGGGTCGAGGCACTGGTGGCGGGCTCCCGCAGTGGAGCTCTAGATGCGTGACCGTGAGAGGGCTGCCTGGATCGCAGAGACTCCTTCTACGGCTGACCGGTAGATCGTTTGTCGCCCGGAGGCGCGGTCCGCGCGCCGGGTCGGCCCAGAGGGCCGCATGCCCGGTTCTATCGGGCCGCAGCGGCGGCGGGAGCGGAGCGAGCCGCCCTTGATTGCGTAGAGAAAGCCCTCACCGTCGACCGTCTGCCATCCCGCCGTCCGCCAGTTGACTCCCAGACAGTCGACTCCCAACACAGTTGACTCCCAACCGTGCTCCCAGAAACGGACATCTCACGCAGAAGCCCTGGCCCGGATGACCCGGGTCAGGGCTCTGACCTGCTAAAACGCTTGGGGTGGACGACGGGATTTGAACCCGTGACATCCAGGACCACAACCTGGCGCTCTGCCAACTGAGCTACGCCCACCATCGTCGCGCAAGACGCGAGTCCCGCATCGCGGCATCACGAAGCATACCGGTAGCGGATCACCCCGCAGAACCGGATTCGGCGTGATCCTGCGCAACGTTTCCGGCACCAGCCGCGATGCGAGCGGCGATCTGCCTGGCCGTGGCCGAATCTGGTCCGGGCATCGGGACGAAGACCGCCTCCCGGTAGTACCTGAGCTCGCAGATGCTCTCCAGGATGTCGGCAAGCGCCCGGTGGCCGCCGACCTTAGCCGGGCTGGCGAAGTAGGCCCGCGGATACCACCGCCTGGCTAGTTCCTTGATGCTGGAGACGTCGACCATCCGGTAGTGCAGGTGCTGGTCGAGTCGCGGCAGGTCGCGCGCGAGGAACGCCCGGTCAGTGGCGATCGAGTTACCGCAGAGCGGTGCCTTCCTCGTCTCGGGAACGTGCTTGCGTACGTAGCCGAGCACCAGGTCCTGTGCCTCTGCCAGGGTGATCCCGCCCGGCAGCGCCGCGAGCAACCCGGATGTGGTGTGCATCTCGCGCACGAGCTCCGGCATCTGGTCGAGTGCGTCGGCAGGTGGCTTGATGATCAGGTCGATACCGTCGTCGAGTTCGGTCAGCTCACCGTCGGTGACCACGCAGGCGATCTCGACAAGCGCGTCAGTTGCGAGGTCGAGCCCCGTCATCTCGCAGTCAATCCAGACCAGTCGGTCAGTCACCGGTCCAGCCTAGGGCAGTTCACGAGACGCAGCGCCGGTAGCTTCATACTCGGTACCGCCGCCGGCAACGTGACGGCCGAGGTAGCCGCCAGTTCCGTTCTGATGCTTGTTACGCGGCGGCGCAGCCTGGGTCGCACAACCGGTGTGCTAGCGCCTGGTAGAACACCTTGCCCACCTGGTCCGCACTGGTGATCTCGTACGCCTGCCCGCCCGTGGCGTCGGCAATGCGCTGCAGATCGGGGAAGTTGGGCGGGCTCCCGAAGACGATGATGATGATCGCGATCCTGCGGTCAGGATTCGCCATCGCGGTGAGCTTCCTGATCAGCGCCGGCGCCGTGATATCACCTGGCGCGGTCTCCAGGCCAGAGGCAAGGACGACCACGGTGTTGAAGTACTTCGGCTGGTACGTCTTCCGCATGTACTTGTAGGCGTCCAGGATCGAGCCGTACAACGCGACGGTCGGTCCGCCGGTGGGCGTGAGCTTGACGGCGACATTCTGCAGCTGGTCGCGCCTGGTGAGCACGCCGAGCCTGGCCGGCAGCGGTCCGATCGAGACTAGCTGCCGGTAGGGCAGCTGGCCGGTCAGGTGGTCGGCGAATTCCCACAAGCCGATGCTGGCCGTATCGGCGAAGAGACCGAGGCCGAGCGAGGCTGCCTGGGTCAGTTCCTTCTCGATGGTCGGGCCGGTCGGATCGGACGGGCTGGCTGGCTTGGCCATGACCGCCGACACGTCGATCAGCGCGAGGTCCCTGGATCCTAGGATCAGTTTGTTCCATGACTGCAAGGCGCTTGGCTCCTCGACGGCCGACGCCGGCGGCGCTACCTGGAGTAGCTGGTCGGCCAGGCCGAAGGACGCGGGGAACTGGCCAGGCACGCCCGCGGGCCGGCCGGCCGAACGGAAACCGTAGAACCTGATCACGCTGGCGGCATAACGCCCGCGCAACATGGTGCCGAACACCGAACTGGCGGCGATCCGCAGATGGTCGGTCGTGGTCTGTACGTACGGGTAGTCCATCTCGGGACTGCCGAGCGCCGAGGTCTGCCCGGTGGGGTACGTTGCCGCGAGCGGCTGGCGCGGGTTGGCCAGATCGTAGCCGAGGACGGCCTGTTCGGTGGT
>Ga0307372_10000730_pt1 | contig 57630 bp, 44 predicted proteins | sample OX1MG_FD_202533 | JGI IMG/M metagenome (GOLD analysis project Ga0307372, IMG submission 202533) | Soil microbial communities from Risofladan, Vaasa, Finland - OX-1 | ecosystem: Environmental > Terrestrial > Soil > Coastal area > Acid sulfate soil | place: Finland: Risofladan, Vaasa | collected...
GCTTCAAGTTCCGCTCGGCTCAGGCCAGACAGGGGTTCCGCGTTGGGCACACAGGGAGCGAATCGTACTCGATCGAGCCGCACCTAACGAAAAATGCGCCTCGGCCACGAGTTTTGCCCCTATTACCTTCTCCTGCCCCACATAATGCGACCAGCCGCCGCCGGACTGGCCGATGCAGCCGCACAGCACCAGGAGATTGATGATTCCCCGGTACGTCATGTCCATGTGGTACCAATGGTTCACCCCGGCACCGAGGATCACCATTGAACGGCCCTTGGTTGCCTCCGCGTTGGCGGCAAATTCGCGCGCGACATGGATGATGTGCGCGCGCGGCACTCCAGTCACGCCCTCGGCCCAGGCCGGCGTGTAGGGCTCGTCCTGATCGTAGTCGGACGCGACGCCACCGCCGCCCAGTCCGCGATCCAGCCCGTAGTTGGCACACAGCAGGTCGAAGACCGTCGCGACCGGCGTCTCGCCGTCCTTCAGCGCAAGTGTGCGCATTGGAACGGTGCGCGTCACCACGTCGGGATGGTCCGTCGCGGTGAATCCGTTGGTGGCGGCGCCGCCGAAATAGGGAAAAGTCACGTCGGCCGTCGCCCCGTCATCGATCAGGCTGAGCCGCAACGACGTCTTCGCCCCATCGCTGCGACGTTCTTCCAGATTCCATTTTCCCACCTCGCCCCAGCGGAACCCGGCCGAGCCGAGGGGTACCGCCGGATTGCCATCCGCGTCGAGCGCGACCGTTTTCCAGGCCGCGTTGTTCGTCTCGCCCATGCTGTCCGCGAAATCATCCGCACGCAGCAGGCGGTCGGGCACATAGCGCCCATCCTTGCGCACCAGGCGAACCAGCATCGGCAGATCGGTGTATTGCCTGATGTAGTCGTCGAACCACGCAACCTTGCGGTTCAGGTGGAACTCACGCAGAATGACGTGGCCCATCGCCATCGCCAGCGCCGCGTCGGTGCCCTGCTTGGGATGCAGCCAGAGATCGGCGAACTTGGTGGCCTCGGCATAGTCGGGCGAGATCACGGCACTTTTGGTACCCTTGTAGCGGACTTCCGTGTAGAAATGCGCGTCGGGTGTGCGCGTCTGCGGCACGTTGGAGCCCCAGATCAGCAGATAACCGGCATTGTACCAGTCAGCACTTTCCGGCACGTCCGTTTGCTCGCCCCAGGTCATCGGGCTGGCGGGCGGCAGGTCGCAATACCAGTCGTAGAACGACAGGCAAACGCCACCGAGCAATGACAGGTAACGCGCGCCGGCGGCATAGGACACCATGGACATAGCCGGGATCGGCGAGAAGCCGATCACGCGGTCGGGTCCATGCTGCTTCACCGTATAGGCATTGGCGGCGGCGATGATCTCGTTGACCTCGTCCCAGGTCGCGCGGACGAGGCCGCCCAGACCGCGCTTGCTGGTGTAGCTCGCGCGCTTTTCGGGGTTCTCCACGATGGCGGCCCAGGCGGCAACGGGCGACAGCGCGGCACGTGCCTCCCGCCACAGCTTCAGCAAGCGCCCGCGCACCAGCGGGTGCTTCACGCGATTGGCGGAGTAAAGATACCAGGAGTAGCTCGCGCCCCGGGAACAGCCGCGCGGTTCATGGTTGGGCATGTCGGGACGGGTGCGCGGGTAGTCGGTCTGTTGCGTCTCCCACGTCACTATGCCGCCCTTGACATAGATCTTCCAGGAACACGAGCCGGTGCAATTCACCCCATGGGTGGAGCGCACGATCTTGTCGTGCTGCCAGCGGCCCCGATACGCCTCCTCCCACCGCCGGTCCTCGTTGGTAACGACGCCGTAGTTGCCGGAGAACGTGCCGACGCTCTTGCGAAAGAAGGTGAGGCGATCGAGGAAATGGCTCATCTTGCTGCCTTGCGGGTCTTGTCGATTGCGATTCCTGGCGGCGGCGTCACGCCGCGATCGGGATGTTACGGGTGCGGATGAAGCCGATGGAGACCAGGATGGCCGCCACCGCCAGCACGACGTAGATGAAAAACCCGCCGGAATAGCCGGACTCACCGAGCGCGCCGGCGAACATGCCAAGGGTCGGCGGGATCACGAATCCGCCGAGCGCGCCCAACCCGCCCACCAGGCCGGAAGCGCCGCCGACGGCGTGCGGGACATATTTCGGCACCATCTTGAACACGGCGGCATTGGCCAGGCCCATGCCAAGGCCGATCAGGAGCTCGCCCGACACGTTGATTTGGAACGAAGTCACCGCGGTCAGCAACGCCGCACCCAGCAGTACGATGGTGAACGAAGCCGCCGCCATCCGCTCGCCGCCGACCCGTTCGGCCAGCCCGCCACCGAACACCCGTGCCACCGCCGCCAGGAGCGAAAAGCCGACGCCGCCAAGAATGCCCGCCGAGGTGAGACTGAGATGGTGCAGATTGGTCCAGTAAGTCGGGAACCAGGCGGTCAGCGCCAGGAAGCCGCCGAACGAGACGAAATACAGGAACGTCAGCCCCCAGGTACGCGTCTCGTCCGCCGCCATCATCAGCGCGCCCCAGACGGACTCGCGCGGGAACAATTCCTCGCCGCAGGCTTGCGCAACGTTGCGGGCTTCCTCGACGCCGGTGCCGCGCGCGCGAAGCTGGAAGTAATACGCATCGCGTGCAAGCCAGCCGTAGATGGCAGTGCCAATCAGCAGGAAGGCGAGCCAGGCCAGGTACGACCCGGCGAGCCCCAGCGCACCGATGGCAAATGGGAGGCTCAGCGTAAACAGGCCCGGCGCCAAATTGCCGACGCCGCCAAAGATGCCGAGCGCGGTACCCTGCCGGTCGCGCGGAAACCAATAAGACACCTGCGGGACACCGACGGAGAACGAGGCCACGCCGCAGCCGCTCATGAAGCCGAACAGCAGGATCACGGGATACAGCGCGGCCGTTACGTGCGGTACCGTGACCAGGATGAACACCAGCCCCCACATGCCGACGATCGAGATGCCGAACAGGGTGAGCATCGGCAACCGGCCGCCGACCTTGTCGACCCAGGCGCCGAACGGGATGCGCAGCAGCGAACCGGTAAGCTGCGGGGCCGCGACCAGCAGGCCAACCAGCAGCGGCGAAAGCTGCATCGACTGTTGGAAGGCGTGCGCCGCCGGCCCGTACAGCGCGACCGCGGCAAATCCGATGAAAAACCCCCACGTGCCCATCAGGAGGCCCCGTCGCGGATTGCCCTGCACGCCGGCGCGCGCGATCGCGGCGGCGGTCTCGGGCGCGAGAACGCCCGTTGTCATTCCATCCACGGTCCGGTCTCCTTGCGGCGGGCGCCATCCGCCCGCTGGGTTGAGGTGAAGGTGAGGTCGGTGCGCGGCATCGCCGCCGGCCTGGCGGTGGCGGGATGATCGGGACCAACCATGGCGTGATCGCCGGGCTTCGGCATTGATCTGGATCAAAGCTTGTCATGACCACCAATGCTCTACTGCGTGATGTAGATCACTTGGCGGTTCGTGCCGGGCGTTCCGACCGGCCTGGATGGGATGACCAAGCCTGATGGATGCGAACGGGTTCTCTGATTCCGCCGAAGGTCGATCGGCCGCGGCCGCCACGGCGGTCCTAACGGCACCCTCACCACGCATGGCGCTGGCCGAGACCCCTTGGCTGCGCCTCGTACCCGCGGCCACGCTCGATCGCCTCGCCGAGCAGAGCGTCCAGCATCGGGTGCCGGCCGGCAGCACGCTGTTCGAGCAAGCCGAAACACCCGCCTTTGCGCAGTTCCTGATGGCCGGCAGCGTGGACCTGCTGGGCGTCAACGGAGCCAATGAGGCCCTGATAGAACTCGTCCGGCCGATTGATCTTTTGCTCCCGGCCGCAGTGCTGAATCGGCAGCCATACCTGGCGCGGGCACGCGTCCTGGAGGAAGCCCACCTTGTCCTCATCCGTGCGGAGACGTTCCGTGCGGCCGTTGCGACCGATCATGCGCTCTGCCTCGCGATCCTTGGCTGCCAGGCCGCGCAGTTCCGCCGTCAGGTCAAGCTTGGGAAGAACCTGAAGCTCCGCTCGGCGGAGGAGCGCGTCGGCTGCTACCTGCTGGGGCTTGTGCAGGACGTGGCACCCCACGGGCCGGTGCGGCTGCCGCTGGAGAAGCGCCTCATCGCGTGGCACCTCGGCATGACCCGGGAGACGTTCTCGCGGATCCTCGCGGCCATGGAGCGGTACGGGATGCACATCACCGGCGACACGGTCACGGTTACAGACATGGACGCGCTGCGTGCTCGCTTTCACCTGGATCCGCTGATCGACGACCCCGAGCCGATCGTGCCGCTCCCTGTCAGGCGGAGCTGAGGCGGCTACGTTGGAAACGCGACGATCGGGGAAGCGCCATGGATGATGTCATCCTCGCGCGGGCGTTGCATGTGCTTGCCGGCGCCATCCGGATCGGCGGGCGGGGTCGCGATGGCTGCCTCGGTTGAATTGCCGGCGGTCCGCCGCGGTGGCCTTGGCGACGATTGGCACAAATCACCTGCCTCGCTGAGGGACTTTGCGGGTGTCCTCGTCGGAGCGATCGCTATCGCTCGGTTTGCCGCAACCGTCCCCCATGCGGCTTGCCTGGAACAAGTCATGCTCGGTATCCTCGTGGCGCGGCGGCAATTCAGGTAGGGGGAGGCCACATGAAAACGATTGCCCAACACGTAAAGGATGGCATTCACACAGTTTCCGAGCTGCAGGAGGCGCTGCAGACCGCGATGCAGCTCGAATTTTCTACGATTCCGCCTTACCTTTGTGCGCAATGGTCGATTGGCACCGATCCATCCGGCGTCGCCGGCATAATCGAGCAGGTGGTCATTCAGGAAATGAATCATTTCGCGCTGGCGGGTAACATGCTGACGGCAATCGGCGGCAAGCCGGCGGTCAACAACGCCGCGTTCATTCCGCATTACCCCACGCACACGCTGCCGGGCGACATCCATCTCAGGCACGAGGTCGCTCTGCGACCGCTCTCGCCGCTTCAGTTGGCGGTGTTCATGGAGATCGAAAAACCCGAATTCCGCACCGTCGGTCTCGTCCTCACCGACAGACCGGCGACGATCGGGGCGTTTTACGATACGATCGCCGCCGGGCTCGGCAGCGTCAACCCGGCGATCGTTCCGGCGGCGCCGCACGTGGTCATTACCGAAGTGACGAATTACCACACGAACATCCCGGATCCGCCAGGTGGGCAGATCACGTCGGTCGAGGACGCGCTCGCTGCCGTGGCACGGATCAAGCGCGAAGGGGAAGGAACCCAGGGCGATCCCGACCAGCCGCCCGACGACGTGACCGATGGAGAGGCGTTTGCGCATTATTACGTGTTCAAGCAGGTGTATGAGGGTCGCGCGCTGCAGCGGGATGCCAGCGGACACTGGTCGTACAGCGGCAAGGCGGTGCAGTTTCCGACCGTCTTCGACTTTACCCGATCGACCGCGAGCCCGGACCCGTCCCTCACGTTCAGGCAAACCCTCACCTGCTTGCTCAATGCCGTGGAAAGCTGCTGGGTGCCGGGCGAAAATCCGGCGCCCTTCAATACCATGGACCGCCTTAAGAAGCTTGGCACGGCTCTGATACAAGCGGGCACGGCGCCGGAATTCGCTTGGTCGCCGTGACGCGAAAGGGATTGTCCGCGCTGCGGGCAACGCTCTGACACGACAGCCGTATCGTCCACGCAAGCGAGCCTCGTTTCGTCCGCAGGGCGCGGGCAGCGGTCGTCATCGTCGGCCTGACCGGCTTCCATATGTCAGCCCGCCTCGACCCGCGGGGACGATTCCAGTCGGCGCCGTTCTGCTCGATGCACGCTATGGTCTGCGTGTGGCCGCATGTGATTCGCCTGTTTCCGGGCGTCGCCTGGCGACGGCAGCCGCCCGTGCGGCCGGTCGGCGTCACCAGGTCCGGCGCGCGGCCCAAATACGCAAGCCAGCGGCATGCGCGGTCCGCGCATCCGCGGCGTGTCCGACCGCCAGCAAGGCCAATGCGATCGTCCACTGGATGGTGGCGATTTCCGGCACGCGCGCCGCTTCGCCGCGCCACACCTGTGCCAGCAAACCCGCGTCGGCTTCACCCCGGCGAGCCGCTGCGCCGACCATCGGCGGCAGCGCGATCTCCGTCCGGCCGACGCCCCTTGCCCAAAGATGCGCCGTTGCCGGCTTGCTCGGTACGCGTTCCGCCTCTCCGGCGCCACCCTTCAACACCAGCAGGCGTGGCCGACCGAGCAATTCCGCCACGCCCAGGTGCACGTCGATATAGCCAGGGTGGAACACGCCATCGACGCCGGCCGGTGCGCCCGCCGGATCGAGCAAACGTGCCACGGTGTTGACCGGCGAGCGCAGCCCGAACAATCGGCGCAATCCCAGCAGATGCGCGATCTCCGGGGACAGTTGCGCGATCGGCAGGTAGGCGAAACCGGTCCGGTCGAGCGCCTGGGCGGCGGCTTCGGCATCGCGTGACGGCGCCAGGCCGAGCGCGGCCAGGCCCTCGGCAACCGACATCGCCATGCCGAATGCGTTCGAACCGTGCATCAGCACGCGGATGCCGGCCTGCCCCAGGGCCAGTGCCGCCAGCAGGAACCATGGCGCGCTCCGAGTCCGTCCGGCGCCGTAACTGGGCCAGTCGAGTGCGACGCCCGGCATGGGCGGCAGGCGGGCCCGGGCGGCTTCGACCAGGCCGGCGACCTCCGCGGCGTCCTCCCCGCGGTAGCGCAACAGCATCAGGAAGGCGCCGACCTGGTGCGGATCGACCTCGCCGGCCAGCACCGTGGCGAAGGCATCGCGCGCCTCGTTGCGGGTCAACGCACGCGAGCGGCCCGGGCCGCGGCCGAGCGCGGCAATGTACCGCGAGAAATCCTCAGGCGGCACGTGGCAACGCCGGCTGCCGCTGCGCCGCCGCGAGCGCCACGACGTCGCCGATCAGCACCAATGTCGGCCCGTCGAAATCCTGTGCGGCCAGCAGTCCCGGCAACGTCGCGAGCGTGCCGAACAAATGCCGCTGCTGCGGCCGGCTGGCATGCTCTCCCGCCACGGCAGGCGTCGATCCAGGTAACCCGGCCGCGACCAGCCGCGCCGCCAGGAGCTCCAGCGTGCGGGACGCCATGTAGGCGGCGATCGTGCCGCCGGCGCGCGCCGACGCGGCCCAGTCGTGCGCAGGGACCGCGCCATCCGCGCCGTGGCCCGTGACGAAATGCAGCGACCGCGCCAGTCCGCGGTGGGTCAGCGGCACGCCAAGGCTGGCCGCTGCCGCACAAGCCGCGGTGACGCCGGGCACCACCTCGACCGGAACGCCGGCGGCGCGCAGGCAGCCGAGTTCCTCGCCGCCGCGACCGAACACGAACGGATCGCCGCCCTTCAGGCGGACGACATGTGCGCCGGTTTGCGTGTGCTGCAGGATCAGCCGGTTGATCGCCGTCTGGTTCATCGCATGGCGACCGCAGCGCTTGCCGACATCGATACGCCGCGCGCGGCGCGGGGCCAGGTCGAGGATGGACCGGTCGATGAGTGCATCGTACAGCACCACGTCGGCACACTCCAACGCCTGCAACGCGCGCAAAGTCAACAGCCCGGGGTCGCCCGGCCCGGCCCCCACCAGCGTGGCGCGCCCACGTCGCGCCGCGGGACGGCGCGCTTTATCCTCATCGCCTGGCGCATCGCAGCCGTCCACGTCCGGCACCAGCAAGTCCGCCTGCGCCGGTCGGCCCGCAACACCGGCCAGCACGCCGGCCGCGTCCGCTGCCGCGGCAACCGCGTCCGCCGCCGGGCGATCGTTCAGCGCGACGAGGCAAAGACCTGCGCCGGCAAGATCACCCGGGCAGAAGTGCCGCCTGTGCAGGATTACCTCACCTGCTGCCGCGAGCCGCAGCAGCGCGGCGCAGGGGATGGAATCCACCACCACCACAGTGGCGCCCGACGCCAGCAATCGCCGCACCTCGGCGGTCGCCGTCGCATCACCACCCACGACAAGCACCCGCGCTCCGGTGAGGCGGAGGAAAGCCGGGAAATAGCCGGGTTCAACCGGCGGGCGCTCGGACATCACGGAGGATTCTTTCCAGTTCGGGGAGGCAGGAACCGCAATTGGTGCCGGCGCCGAGCAGCGCGCCCAGTTCGGCCGGGCTGCGCAGCCGATGCAACACGCAGGCGTGACGGATCGCCGCCTCGGTGACCCCGAGGCAAGCACAAATCCGCACGCCCTCCTCCGCTGCATCCGCCTTGCCAGTGAGCAAACGGGCCCGCGTGCCGGGCAACACCGGACCACCGAGCAACGCGGCGAAGCCGGCCTCGGCCGGTAAGGGTGTGTTGCTGGGGGCCAGCAACAGGCAGCCCTCCAACACGCCGTCGCGCAGCGCCGCGCGCCGCAGGATCGAGCGGGCCGGATCGGCCATTTCCACCAACTCCGCGCCCGGGACGTGCAGCAGAGAGGCAGCGAAGCGTTGTAGTGCCGCACCGGCCGGCAGTGGATCCAGCCCGATCAGGCGGAACATTTCGCCGCGCGGCACGGCGATGCGGACCCAGTGGACCCCGGCCGGCGGCACCACCGCGGCACGGCGCAGCAGCAGGCCATGGAAGCGCATCGCCACCCGGCTGACGCGCGCCGGCGTGGATTTCAGCGCCGGCTGTCCGGACCACGGATCACACGCCGCCTGGACGGTCTGCGCCACGGGACCGGTCGAGGCGAACTGCCGGCTCCAGTGCATCGGCACGAAGATTTCGCCGCGGCGCTGGCCATGGTCCGGCGCGGTCCGCAGCAGCACGAAACCGGCCTCTGTCTCCACGCGGGCCAGCGCGCCTGCCGCCAGATCAAGCGCCGCGGCATCCGCCGGATTGATCGACAGCATCGGCTCCGGCGTGTGGCCGGCAAGTTCGTGAACGCGCCCGGTTCGCGTCATGGTATGCCACTGATCGCGCACGCGGCCGGTGTTGAGCATCAGGCTGCGCGCGGCAGATCGGGCGGCAGGGCGGTCGCGGGCGGCGCGCACCGGAACGAGGCGCGCGCGGCCGTCCTCGGTGGGGAAGCCGCCGGCGGCGAACAACCGGCCACCCTCGCCGGGAGCATTTGCCGGCAACGGCCAGCGGATCGGCTTTAAGCTGGCATATTCGGCATCATCCAGTGTCGCCAGCGAGCCGAGATCGAGCATGCGCCTGCCCGCATTGGCGACGGTCGAGAGCGCGGCATGCTCGCGGAAGATTGCCGCTGGGCTGTCCCAGGCGAACGCATCGGCGAACCCCATCCGGCGGGCGGCTTCGGCAAACATCCACCAGTCCGGCCGCGCCAGGCCGGGCGTCGTGCGGAAGGCGTGCTGGCGCGAGATGCGGCGCTCGGAGTTGGTGGTGGTGCCGTCCTTTTCACCCCAACCGGCGGCCGGCAGCAGAACGTCGGCGAACGCGGTGGTGTCGGTGGGCCAGCAATCCGACACCACCACGAACGGGCAGCGCTCCAGCGCAGCCCGAACGTGCTGAGCGCGCGGCATCGACGCGGCCGGGTTGGTGGCGGCGATCCACAGCGCCTTCACCCGTCCGTCCGCCACGGCATCGAACAATTCCACCGCCTTCAGCCCTGGTCGGGTCGTCAGGTCGGGGGCACCCCAGAACCGGCGCAGCGCCGCGACCTCCTCTGGTCGGTCGAAGCGGAGATGCGCGGCGAGCTGGTTGGCCATGCCGCCGACCTCGCGCCCGCCCATGGCGTTGGGCTGGCCGGTCAGCGAGAACGGCCCCATGCCGGGCCGGCCGATCCGCCCGGTCGCCAGATGGCAGTTGATGATGGCGTTCACGCGGTCGGTGCCGTCTTCCGCCTGGTTCACCCCCTGGGAGAAGCCGGTCACCACGCATTCGGTGGCGGCGAACCAACCGTAGAAGGTCTCCAGCATTTCCGGATCGATGCCGCATTCCGCGGCGACGGTCTCGAGGTCGAAGGCGTCAGCGCGGGCGGCGCTCAGCGTCGCCTCCAGTCCGCTGGTGTGGCGCGCTGTCCAGGCGGCGTCGATCTTGCCGGCATCGGCGATATAGGCCAGCAACCCCTGGAACAGTACCAGGTCGGTGCCGGAGGCCAAGGGCAGATGAAGATCGGCCATTTCGGCCGTGGCGGTGCGCCGCGGATCGATCACCACCACCCGCGTGCCGCGCGCCGCGCGCGCCGCCGCGAGGCGCTGGTGCAGCACTGGATGACACCACGCCGCATTGCTCCCCACCAGCACCACCAGATCCGCCTGCTCCCAGTCGTCATAGACGCCGGGAACCACGTCCTCACCGAACGCGCGGACCTGGCCGGTGACCGCCGACGCCATGCAGAGCCGCGAATTGGTATCGATGTTGCCGCTGCCGATGAAACCTTTCATCAGCTTGTTGGCGACGTAGTAGTCCTCGGTGAGAAACTGCCCCGACACGTAGAATGCGACGCTGTCCGGCCCGTGTTCGGCGATGGTATCGCTGAATCGGCGCGCGATCAGGTCGAGCGCCGTATCCCAGCTTGCCGGCTGGCCGGCGACGCTGGGCTCCAGCAACCGCTCGGTGTCGTCCAGCGTGCGCGCGAGGTTCGCCCCCTTGGCGCAGAGCCTGCCGCGATTGGCCGGATGCGCCGGATCGCCGCGCAGCGTGCCGCGCTCGGCAATGATGCCGCAACCGACGCCGCAATACGGACAGGTGGTGGCGACCGCGGTCATAGCGGCCCCGCGAGCTGGATGCACCGTCCGTCCAGCCGGACGGCAAAGCGGTTCACGCAGCCTTCGTCCGGTTCGGCGGCCTGGCCATCGGCCAGGCTGATGACCCAGTTGTGCAACGGGCAGGTGACGGCGTGCCCATGCACGATGCCGTGCGACAGTTTTCCGCCCTTGTGCGGGCAGTGGTCGGCCAGGGCAAACACCTGATCGTCCTGGGTGCGGAACACCGCGACGGCGCCGTGTGGCGTGGCGACGGTGCGGGCGCCCTGGCGCGGGATGTCGTCCAGCATGCCGATATCCTGCCAGGCGGCGGCAAAGTCTCCGTCCGCGGGACTGTTCTCATCGTCGCTGATCTCATTGCGGCTGATCTCGTTGCGGCTGACCGGCGCAGGCTGCCCCACTCCCGGCATGGCGGTGGGGTGGCGGCGGCCTGCCGCGTCAAGTTGAGGATTGCTGTCGTCCATCGGCGTCACTCCACCGTGGCCAGGTCGGCGAAGCGCGTGCGCGTGGCGGCTTCACGTGCCCAGGGATCGTCCTGGGCAAAGCTTTGCGCGAACAGGAACCGCTCGTGCAGCGCGGCACGGTTGGCGTCGTCGTCCACCACGCGGGCGCGCACGGTGTCGATGCCGACCCGCTCGACCCAGTGCGCGGTGCGTTCGAGGTAGCGTGCTTCCTCGCGGTAAAGCTGTAGATAGGCGCCGCAATATTCCAGCACTTCGGCTTCGGTGGCGACCTTGGCCAGCAGGTCGGTGACCCGCACCTTGATGCCGCCGTTGCCGGCGGCATGCAGCTCCCAGCCGCTGTCCACCGCGACCACGCCGAAATCCTTGATTGTCGCTTCGGCGCAATTGCGCGGGCAGCCCGACACCGCGAGCTTCACCTTATGTGGCGTCCAGGAGCCCCAGCACATCTTCTCCAATGCGATGCCCATCGCCGTCGAGTCCTGCGTACCGAAACGGCACCACTCGGAGCCGACGCAGGTCTTCACCGTACGCAGCGCCTTGCCGTAGGCGTGGCCGGAGACCAGTCCCGCCGCGTTCAAGTCGCGCCACACGTGCGGAAGTTGCTCGCGGGTGACGCCGAGCATGTCGATGCGCTGGCCGCCGGTGACCTTGACGGTCGGGATGTCGTAGCGCTCGACCGCGTCGGCGATGGCGCGCAGTTCGGCGGCGCTGGTGACGCCGCCCCACATGCGCGGTATCACGGAGAACGTGCCGTCCTTCTGGATGTTGGCGTGCATCCGCTCGTTGACGAAGCGGGATTGCGCGTCGTCGCGGTATTCGCCGGGCCAGGCGCAGAGCAAATAATAATTGAGGGCGGGGCGGCAACTGGCGCAGCCGTCCGGCGTGGTCCAGCCCAGCGCGCGCAGTACCGCCGGGATGGATTTCAGCCGGCGGTCGCGGATCGCCGCGCGCACCGCGTCGTGGCCTTCCGACGTGCATTTGCACAGCGGCTTTACTTTCGATGTCGCGTCGTAGTCGGCACCGAGGGCGAATTGCAGGAGTGCCTCGACCTGGCAGGTGCAGGACCCGCAGGACGACGACGCCTTGGTGCGCGCCCGCACCGCATCCAGCGTGGTGAGGCCATGCTCGGCGATGGCTGCCAGGATTTTGCCCTTCGACACGCCGTTGCAGCCGCAGATTTCCGCGGTGTCCGGCAGCGCCTCCACACCGCTGGTGCCGCCGGCGACCGACGGGCCGAAGATCAGCTCGTCGCGCAGCGCGGACACATCCGCGCCGGTCTTCAGCAGGTCGAAATACCAGCCGCTGTCGGCGGCGTCGCCATACAGGACGACGCCGGCGAGCTTGTTGTCGCGCAGCACCAGCCGCTTGTGCACGCCGCGCGCGTCGTCGCGCAGCACGATCGCCTCGGCACCGTCGCCGCCGGAGAAATCGCCGGCGGAGAACATGTCGATGCCGGTTACTTTCAGCCGTGTGCCGCTGACGGCCGGCACATAGGCGGCGTCGGCGGTCAGGGTCATGTTGTCGGCGCAGATCTTCGCCATGTCCCAGATCGGCGCGACCAGGCCGAAGACGGCGCCACGGTGCTCCACGCACTCGCCGACCGCGTAGATCGCCGGATCGCTGGTGCGCATCGCGTCGTCCACCTGCACCCCGCGGCCGACCGCGAGGCCGGCGGCGCGCGGGAGGATAACGCTCGGGCGGATGCCAACCGCCATCACGATCAGGTCCGCCGGCAATTCGCGTCCGTCCGCCAGGGCCACGCCGGTCACGCGGTCCTCCCCGAGGATCGCCCTGGTGTTGACCTCGGTCAGCACGGCGATGCCGCGCGCTTGCAGATCGGCGCGCAGCAGGCCGGCCGATACCGGATCGAGCTGGCGTTCCATCAGCGTGGGCATCAGGTGCAGCACGGTCACCGCCATGCCGTTGCGCGACAGGCCGTGCGCCGCCTCCAGGCCGAGCAAGCCGCCGCCGATGACCACGGCGTTGCCGCTGGGATGCGCATCCGAGCGGGTTGCCGGCGGGCCGTCGGCGCGGCCGTCCGGGCGACAATACGCAAGCATGGCCTCCACGTCGGCAATGCCGCGGAAGCCGACCACGCCCGGCAGTTTGGCCCCCGGCAGCGGCAGCATGATCGGATCGGAACCGGTGGCCAGCAGCAGCGCGTCATAAGGCCGCGTGGTGCCATGCTCGCCGCGCACCACGCGGGCGGTGCGGTCGATCTCCGCCACCGCCTCGCCGGCGATCAGTTCGATGGCGCGGTCGGCGTACCAGGCACGGTCATGCGTGACGATGTCGGCGAACGATTTTTCGCCCGCCAGCACCGGCGACAGCATGATGCGGTTATAGTTGCCGTGCGGCTCCGCGCCGAACACGGTGATGGAGAAATCCTGCGGCGCGCGGGTGAGGATTTCCTCCAGGGTGCGGATCCCCGCCATGCCGTTGCCGACGATAACGAGGCGTTGCCGCTGCGGGGCGAACATGTTCATGATGCGGCCCTCAGACCCGTGCCGCGCCGTGGGCCTCGGCCCAGGTGGTGCGCCAGCGCCGCGCGACACCGCTGATGCAGACCAGCGCGGTGGCAGCCAGCAGGGCGAACACCAGGAAGCCAGGCCCATAGCTACCGCTGAGCTGCTTGGAGTAGCCGAGACTGGAGGCAAGGTAGAAGCCGCCGATGCCCCCGCTCATGCCGACGATGCCGGTCATGATGCCCATCTGGCGGGCGAAGCGTTGCGGCACGAGCTGGAACACCGCGCCATTGCCCATGCCGAGTGCCAGCATGCCGAGCACGAAGACCGGCATCGCCAGCCAGATCGTGGACAGGCCGGCGGAGATGGTGCCGAAGGCGGCCACAGCCAACGCATAGAGCACGGTCAGCGCCCGCACGCCGCCGACGCGGTCGGCCACCGCGCCGCCGATCGGCCGCATCAGCGAGCCGACGAACACCACTCCGGCGGTGCAGAAGCCGGCGGTCACCGCGGGCAGGCCATACTGGTCGTTGAAGTAGATGGTCAGTGAGGAGGACAGGCCGACGAAGCCGCCGAAGGTGACGGAATAGAAGAACATGAACCACCAGGTGTCGCCGATGCGCAGCAGCCGCAGGTAATCGGCGAGCGAGTTCCGCACCGGCGGCCGCGGGCTGTTTTTGGCGAGGATGCAGTAGAGCCCCAGCGTGATGGTGAGCGGGATCGCGGCAAGGCCGACCACGTTCTGCCAGCCATAGGCAATGGCAAGGGTCGGAGCGAACAGCGCGGCGAGGACGGTGCCGGAATTGCCGGCGCCGGCGAGACCGAGGGCGGTGCCTTGGTGCTCGGGCGGGTACCACGCGGAAGCGAGCGGCAGGGCGATGGCGAAGGACGCGCCGGCCAGCCCCAGGACAGTCCCGAGCAACAGCGTGCCGCCGTAGCTATGGATGCCCAGCCGCCAGGCCAGCGTGAGGCCGAGGATCACCACGAGTTGGGCGACGGCGCCGACCCATTTCGGCTTGTAGCGATCGCCCAGCAGCCCCAGCGGCACGCGCAGCAGGGCGCCCGCCAGCACGGGGACCGCGACCATCAGGCCCTTCTGGCCGGCGTTGATATGCAGATCGCGGGCCACGGCGACGCCGAGCGGGCCGAGCAGGACCCAGGTCGCGAAGCTCATGTCGAAGTACAAGAATGCGGCGAACAGGGTGGGCAGGTGCCCAGCCTTGAGAAAACCCTTGTGCATGGAAGGACGGCTCCGACGGGACGGGTCTTCGTTGACCCGTCAGATGTCTTCGGGGACAAGCAGCCCCGGTGCAGCGTGCCGCCCGCCGTTGAGCAGTCGCTGCCGGGCGGATGCGTTTGCCCGGCGAGTGTGCTTACGCAAACGACGTGCCACCCTTATCGCGCTATATCGGGCATGACGCGGTGCAGTATCGCCGGAATTATAGGCATTTGAGTGCATTTATATTAAAATTGCCACTAGAATAGGCAATTCACGAATCACCTGTGATCCGTCGCCCAAGTTTCGGTCTTGTCAGGACCAAGCCTCCAAGGCAACCGGCTGATACGTCTCCGCGGCCAGCGCGGCAATGTCCTGATCGGCATCAAGCCAGCCCCAGCGGCGCATTTCCCGCAAACACCACAATGCGTCCCCGGGATCCAACCTGGCCGCGGCGGCAAAGCCGATTTGCTCCAGACCGGTGCCCCCAGGCAACGCCCCCCGCGTGGCGGTTTCGGGCAGACCAAGCCGGTTTGCCAGCAGAGCGGCCAGCATCGCGGCGCGATCCGGCAGATCACACAGGCACTGCGCGCGGTACAGCGCAACCGCCAGTGCCTTGGCCGCTTCCGGCTGCCGCTCCGCCCATCCGGCAGCCAAGGCCAGGCATTTTTCCGGATGCCGGCGACGGATGGCGGAGCTGCCGAGCACTACCCGGCCGGTGCCGGTCTCGGCGGCGTAATCACCCCAGGGTGCGCCGGCACAAAATCCGGCGATCTGCCCGGCTGCCAGCGTCTCCACCACGCGTTCGGGCGGCACCACCACCGTTTCGATGTCGCGGTCAGGATCGACCCCGCATGCGGCCAGCCAATGCCGCAGCAGCAGATTATGGGTGGAAAACACGTGCACCACGGCGAAGCGCGGCGGCGCCGCCTGGTTGCGCAACCAGGCCCCCAGCGCCCTGCCCGCGGCGGCGGCATCAGGCGGCATCACCTCGGGCAACGCGGCGGCAGCGGCCCGGCCCACCACCACCGCATTGCCGCCCTGGCTGATGCCCATGGTCACGCGCAGCCTCGTGCGCATGCCACGCAGCCCGGCCACCGCGGCGAGCGCCAGCGGCGGCAGCATGATCGCGGCATCCAATTTGCCCCAGGCCAGCTTGTCGGCGACATTGGCCCAGGACGGTTCGATCTGCAGCGCGACATCCAATCCCGCGGCGGCGTACAGGCCCTCGGCGTCGGCCAGCACGGCCGGCGCGCTGTCGGTCAGGCGCAGCAGTCCTAGCCGCACGGGACTGGTCATGGCGTTTCCTTTTCGTGGGCCTGCACCACCGCCAAGGCGATCTCGGGGATGCGGCGGGCGCTGGCCATCGCCTGGCGGCGCAGCCAGCGATAGGCCTCCGGCTCGGACAGCTTGCGGGTGCGGATCAGGATCGCCTTGGCGCGGTCAACCACGTCGCGCTCGCGCAACCTGCTCTCGGCCGCGGTCAGGGCCTGGTGGGTTTGCAGGTGGCGACGGAACAAGGCGACCGCGGCGCGCAACACCGGCTTGACTTCAGCCGGCGTGACCGAGCCGACATTGTAGGAGCACACTCCGGCGTCGATCACCTCCTGCATGAAGCTGGGATCGTCCTCGTCCACGAATAATACCACGGGATGCGGGCGGGTGGCGGAGAGCTGGCGCAGGCCTTCGAGCGCGTCGCGGTCCGGCCGGGTCATGTCCACCAGCACCACATCGGGCCGGTGGGCAGCGACCGCATCGGCCAGCAGCATGCCCGGCTCGATGGCGGCTACCTGCACCGACGGATCGCGGGCGAGCAACCGCATGAGGACACGGGCGCGTTCGGCGTCGTCGTCGGCAAGCAGGATCTTCAAGGGTTCGCCGGTCGCTCGGCCAGTTGTTCGCCGGTTGCGGAGCAAGGGACGGGCCAACCGGCTTGCCGCCAGCTTGTCCAGGCTGTCCCGAGGCATGTCGGCGCGGAAAACCGCGCCCGACCCGGCATGCGGGCATCCGGGCATGATGCGTTCCGGTCCCCGGGAAAATCCTGGGCGCCGCCGCATCGTCTCGAAGCGGATCGCCGTCATCACCTCACGGTTGCCACAAAGCACCGACAGTTTGAATCGGATGCCGCAACGCACCGGGTTTGCCCGAGTTCTTCCATGGGGGCGCTGAACGGTGAGTAAAATGTGGAGAGCAGCCGTGATCAGGTGGCACAATCGACGGACGCTGGGTGCGATGCTGCTGATCGTCGGAGCGGGATCGCTTCAGGGCTGCACGTATCCCGCCGGTGGCTATGGCGGGTATTCAGCTTATGGGGGCTACGGGTACCCTGCCTACGGCAGCTACGGCTACCCGGCCTACGGCAGCTACGGCTACCCTCCCTATGGAGGCTACGGTGGCGGTGGCGTCATCGGCGGCGGCTGGGGCGGTGGGTATTACCATGGAGGCGATTGGGGCGGGCGCGATCACGCGGAGCATCACGAGGGTGGCGGCAGGCCGCCCGGCCAGGGTGCCGGCTATCGAGCAGCACATGTTCAGGGCGGCAACCGGCCGCCGGGCCAGGGCGCCGGCTATCGTGGGGTAAACCAGGGCGGGGGTCATCAGGAGGGAAATCGGGGAAAGACACATCCAGGAGGCGACCACGGGAACCACTGATTTCATCACCAACCGGCCCGCAAGACCGGACTTCAAGGTTGCCGGCACGTGCGAAGACCGCAAGGTGCCGGCCGCCAAGCGGATGCGACGATCCGCAGACGGCGCCTCTGACGGAGCCGCGCGCAATCCACCGGCGGCGGATGTGAATGAACCACCGGCCGCGCTCGGCGGCGGGTAAGGCTGGCCGACACATCTCCCGAGCGGTCGCATGGCAGTTCACGCGGCGCGATCGGCCAGTTCAGCTTCGGGAAGCCGGGACAAGCCTGCCACGCCAGCCCTCTCGCCTTCCGACCCATGCACCCCATAATCTCCTGCAACACTAAGGAGCCTGGGGAATGCTGCGTCTGTCCGTGCTCGACCAATCGACCGTGGTGACCGGCCGCTCGCCGGACACCTCCATTCGCGAAAGCCTTGCGCTGGCAAAGCATTGCGAGGCGCTCGGCTACCACCGCTACTGGTGCGCCGAGCACCATAACAGCGAAAGCCAGGCCGGCACCGCACCGGAGATTCTGATCAGTGCCATCGCCGCCACCACCAGCCGCATTCGCGTCGGCACCGCCGGGGTGATGCTGCCGCACTATTCTTCCCTCAAGGTGGCGGAACAGTTCCGTGTGCTGGAGGCGATCGCGCCCGGCCGCATCGACCTGGGGCTGGGGCGGGCGCCAGGCTCGGATGGCCGCACCGCATACGCGCTCAATCCGCAAGCCGACACCGCCGCCGACCACTTCCCCGCCCAGGTCCGCGACCTGCTCTCATGGGTCGCGGGTGAACCGCTGGTCGAGGGCCACCCATTCCGCGACATCCGTGCCCAGCCGGGCGGGCCGACCGTGCCGGAGGTGTGGATTTTGGGCAGCTCCGACTATGGCGCGCAGGTGGCGGCGTATTTCGGCCTGCCGTTCTGCTTCGCGCATTTCATCACCGACGGGCGCGGCGTGGAACAGGCGTTGGCGATCTATCGGGAGGGATATCGGCCGTGCCGGCAACATCCAACCCCGCATGCCGCGGTCTGCGTCTGGGCAATGGCGGCAGAGACCCAGGACGAAGCGGCGCGGCTATTCACCTCGCGGGAGATGTGGCGGCTGGGGCGCGACCGCGGGGTGTATGCCGCGCTGCCCTCGCCGGAGGAGGCGGCGGCGTATCCCTATAGCGGCGGCGACCTGCAGCGCGTTGAGCGGCTGCGCGCGCGGGCGCTGTATGGCACCCCGGACGTGGTCGGGGAAAAACTGCGCGAACTGGCAGCGGCGCACGGTCTGGACGAGATCGCCATCCTGACCACGTTGCACGAGCCGGAGGCGCGCCGGCGGTCCTACACGCTGCTGGCGAAGCAATGCGGGCTGGGAGCCGGCCGAACCTGAACCTCGTTCGCATACCAACCGTACGGCCAGTTCGTCCCACAGCCGACGCGGCGCGGCGCAAGGCGAAGCTCCGCCGCGGTCAGGCGTAGCCCCCTCGCGCGGCATGCCGAGATGGGTCACCGCAGCCTGGGGCGATTGTCGATACCTGCCCGTGCGGGGTAGCGTGCTCGCAAAACCACGGAGGGAATCATGGCACAGGTCGCCGTCATCACCGGAGCCAACGGCCTGATCGGCCAGGCGGCGTGCCGGCGGCTCGGCCAGTCCGGCTACCAGTCGGTCGGCATCGACATCGGCGCGGACGGCGCCGGCAACTGGCCGCACTACCCATGCGACCTCACCGACCTCGGCCAAATGGCGGCAACGCTCGAACGTATTGAGCAGGAACACGGGCTGATCCGGGTGCTGTTCAACAATGCCGGGGTGTTTCACCCGGAGACGGACTACCTCGACGTGCCGCCGGAGCAATACGACGCGACGCTGGCGGTGAACCTGCGGGTGCCGTTCTTCGCCGCGCAATGGGTCGCCCGGCGGCTGGTCGCGGCGGGGCAGCCGGGGGCGATCGTCAACACCGCGTCGATGGCGGGGCGCAACGGCAGCACCGTGGTGGAGTACGGCGCGTCCAAGGCGGCGGTGATCAACCTGACGCAGAGCCTGGGCAAGCGGCTGGGCCGGCACGGCATCCGGGTCAACGCGATCGCGCCCGGGCTGGTCAACACGGCGATGGGCGCGCGCGTGCCGCAGGTTTCGCAGCAGCGCGCGATGAACAGTGCGCTGGGACGGGCGGGAGAGCCGGAGGAGATCGCCGCCGTGGTGGATTTCCTGGTGAGCGATGCGGCGAGTTTCATCACCTGCACCACGATCGACGTGAACGGCGGGGCATAGGGCAGTGGGCCGGTTTGCATGCCGGCGACCGAACTGAATCGCGTATGCGCCGCCTGACCTATGCCGCGGGTTCAGTCCGTTTCGCGACGGCGCACGCACCCGGCGGGGCTTAACGGATTCTTAGCGCCGTCCAGGATATTGCAAGCCGAGCCGCCATTGCTTGGGGATGCCATGCTGAAGTTCGACACCGGGCAAACGACGCTGGAATATCTCGACATTTCCGATGAATTCTTTGCCGGCCTCATCGAACGAATCCGTCAGCACACGCGAACGCTGAAGTCCGGGGTGGAGTCCGCCTGGTCGCTCTACCAGTCGATCGAATACATCGTGCGGGCCGGCGTTCCCGGCGACATCGTCGAATGTGGGGTCTGGTCCGGCGGCTCCATGCTGCTGGCCGCGCATGCGCTGATCCATTTCGGCGACACGTCGCGGCGGATTTTTCTGTATGACACCTTCGCCGGGATGCCCAGGCCGGACCTTTTGGACGCGCGCTGGGACGGGGTTCCGGCGCTGCCGACCTGGGAACACTACCAGCGGAACGGGCGCCGCTGGTGCTATGGCGGCGGACCGAACCACGTCCGGCAGGTGGTGTCTTCGTCCGGCTACCCGGAAGACAAGTTGGTGTTCGTCGAAGGCAAGGTGGAAGACACGTTGCCCACGACGCGACCCGAGACGATCAGCCTGCTTCGGCTGGATACCGACTTCTTCCGCTCGACCTACCACGAACTGCTTCACCTGTATCCGCTGCTCTCGGCCGGCGGCATCCTGATCGTGGATGATTATGGCGCGTTCCAGGGCGCACGGATCGCGACGGACTTATATATCGCGGAACACCGGCTGCCGCTGTTCCTGTCACGCATCGACGCCTCGGTCCGGCTTGCGGTGAAGCCGCCGCCTTTGCCAGGGTGCCCGGCACGGCCGGGGTCGCCCTGATCGCCGGTTATGGCACCAGGATGCCGACGTTGGGCGCCGCCGTCGCCGCCGGCCGGGGCGGCGCCGCGAGCAATGCCAGCAGCGTCGCGCGCCGGGCTTCCGCCTGGCGGCGGTTGGCGTCCTTCACCGGGCCGAAGCCGCGCACCATGTCGGGCAGCGCGGCCAGCGCCACCGCGGTGTCCAGCGTGTCCGGCCGCAACGCCGCCAGCGCGGCGCGCAGATCGGTGACATAGGTATCGCGCGATGCGCGCTCCTGCCGCCGCTCGGCCAGCCGGCCGAACGGATCGAGCCTGGTGCCGCGCAGCCGCTTGCCGTGCCGCAGCGCACGGAACAGCGGCAGGGCGAGCCAGCCGGGCACTGCCATCTTGCGCGGTCGGCCGGTCGCCGGATCGACGCGCGCGAGCAGTGGCGGCGCCAGATGGAAGACCGGATTGGCGCCGTACGCGGCCTCGGCGTGCAGCCGTGCCACTTCGTATTCGTCCTTGCAGGCCATCACGCGGAACAAGCCCTCGGCCGCAGCGCGCGACAGCTTGCCGGGGCGGCCGGCTACCGCGTTCTCGCGCGCGATCACGTCGCTCATCAAGGCGCGATACTCGCCGGCGTAGCGTTCCGATTGGTAGTGCGTGAGGAACTTCGCGCGTGTCACCACGAGCTCTTCAATCGTGCCCGCCGGCGGCAATGCCGCCGGCCGCAGGATTTCATCTGCCAGTTCGGGCTGCTGCGCGAGGATGCGGCCCCACAGGAAGGCGCGGCGATTCATTTCCACCGCCGCGCCGTTCAGCGCGATGGCGCGCAGCAAGGCCGCCTGGCCCACCGGCACCAGGCCGCGTTGCCATGCGACGCCGAGCAACAACGTGTTCATCGCCTGGGCGTGGCCGAACAGGGTCTCGGCGATGCGCACGCCGTGCAGCCACACTGATTTTCCAGCGTCGGTGGCATGTTCGATGGTGCGCCGGTGCAGCACGGCGTCGATCGGCAAGCGCGGGTCCTGCTTGAACGCGGCGGTGGCGGCGAGGTCGAGGTTGCCGACTACGACGGCTGATTTTGCGGTCCGTTCCAGCACGCCGGGCGCGCAGCCCACCGCGAGGTCGGCGGCAATCATCACATTGGCGGCGCCGAGCGGGATGCGCACCACGTCCAGCTCCGCCGCGCTGTCGGCGATCTGCACATGCGCGACGACGGCGCCGTTCTTCTGTGCCAGCCCGGTGAAATCCAGCGTGCGCACCTGGCGTCCCTCGATATGCGCCGCCATGGCAAGGATTGCGCCGGCGGTCACGATGCCGCCGCCACCGATGCCGGCGAACAGCCCGCGCCACGGAGTCGTGTCCGGCAGTTGCGGCTGTGGCAGGGCTTGCGCGAGCGCGGCTTCGCGTTGTTCCCATTGCAGATCTATGTCCGGCGCGGAGGGCGCCCCGGCGACGGTGACGAAGCTGGGGCAGAAGCCTTTCAAACAGGACAGATCGACGTTGCAACTCGTGGGGTTGATGCGCCGTTTGCGGCCGAGCGCGGTCTCCACCGGCTCGATTGCAATGCAGCCCGACTGCACCGAGCAATCGCCGCAGTTTTCGCAAACGTGCTGGTTGATGACGACATGGCGCGGCGGCTGCGGCAGCAGTCCGCGCTTGCGCCGGCGGCGCTTCTCCGTGGCGCACACCTGGTCGTAGATCAGCACGGAGACGCCGTCGTAGTCGCGCAGTTCGCGTTGCACCGCGTCCAGTTGCTCGCGCGGGTGGCGCGTGGTGCCGGGCGGCAGGTCGCGGGCGCGTGGCAAGCGGGCGGCATCGTCCGCCACCACGGCAATGCGTTGCACGCCTTCCGCGGCGAGTTGCGCGGCGATGCGCGGCACGGTCGGCGCACCCTCGGCGGGCTGCCCGCCGGTCATTGCCACCGCGTCGTTGAACAGCAGCTTGAAGGTGATGCGCGCGTGCGCGGCCAGCGCCTGGCGGATCGCCAAGCTGCCGGAATGCTGATAGGTGCCGTCGCCCAGGTTGGCAAACGTGTGCGGCAAGTCGGTGAACGGCGCCATGCCGACGGACGGAATTCCCTCGCCGCCCATCTGCACATAGGTGCGCGTTTGATCGCCGGCATCCAGCGCCATGATGTGGCAGCCGATGCCGCCGGTGGCGAAGCTGCCCTCCGGCACCTTGGTGGAGGTGCTGTGTGGACAGCCGGCGCAGAACGCCGGCGCGCGGTGCAGCAGGCCGGCGGGGTGCTCGATCGGCCGTGCGGGCGTTGCGCGGGGCGCAGCGCAGAAGCCATCCCCCGCCGGCATAGCGACAGCAATCCCGGCCGCGCCGAGCAGTTTTAGCAGCGCCGCGGCGACCGATTCGGGCGACAACTCCATCAACGGTGACAGCAGCGGGGCGCCGCGCGCGTCGGTCTTGCCGACGATGTCGGGGCGCGCGGCGGCCGGCAGATGGTATAGCGCGTCGCGCAATTGCGGCTCGACGAACGGACGCTTTTCCTCGATGACGAACAGCACGCGCTTGAAGCGGGCGAAGTCGCGCAGGCCCTCGGTTTCCAGCGGCCAGGTCAGTGCGACCTTGTACAGCGCAATGCGCGGATCACGCGCCAACCCGAGCATGCGCAGCGCATGCAGCGTGTCCTCGTGCGCCTTGCCGACGGTCACCAGGCCGATCGGGGCACCGGGCGCACCGGACACCAGCCGGTCGAGGCGATTCGCGCGCGCCCAGGCGAGCACGGCCGGCAGGCGTTCGTCGATGACGCGGCGTTCGAGTTCGGCACGATCCGCCGGGATGCGCAGATGCGGATCGAAATTCAGGCCATGCGGTGGGAGGGCAAGTTCCGGCACCACGAACCCGCGTTGCGAGCGCACCGTTACCGTGGCCGCTTGCTCGACCGTCTCGGCGGTGGTTTTCAATGCGACCCACAAACCGCTGTAGCGCGACAGCGCATAGCCGGCGAGGCCGAGATCGATCATGTCCTGCACGGAACCCGGGTTCAGCACGGGCACAAAAACGTTCTGGAACAGGAACTCGGTCTGGTGCGGATAGGTGGAGGAGTGCGCGCCGTGGTCGTCGCCGGGAATCGCCAGCACGCCGCCGTGCCGGTGGGTGCCGGCCATGTTGGCGCAATGCAGCGCGTCGCCGGAGCGATCGACGCCGGGGCCCTTGGCATACCACATGCCGAACGCGCCATCGACGCGGGCGCCGGGAAACGCGTCGAGAATCTGGGTGCCCATCAGCATGGTGGCGGCCAGGTCTTCGTTGAGCCCCGGCTGGAAATGGATGTCGTGCGCCGCCAGCAGCCTGGCGCGGCGCCATAGTTCCTGGTCCAGCCCGCCCAGCGGCGAACCGCGATAGCCCGACACCAGCGCGCCGGTGTGGAGACCGGCCGCCCGGTCGAGCCGTGCCTGTTCCAGCAGCAGCCGCACCAGGGCCTGGATGCCGGTCAACAGCACCGGGTGGTCGAGGTCGGCGAAGCGCGATTCGAGCGTGGCGACGGCGCGGCCGAGTCCGATATCCATCGTGGATCGTCCTCTCATAATGGAAAGCGGCGGGCTGTGCCGTTCCATCCCACGCGGCATTGTAGGTATGGCGCCGCGGGAAAGGCTGCCATAGTTCTGTGCCCGCCCACGCCGATTTGGCAGGATCGGCTAAAATGCTGCGCTGCAACCGAGGATGAGGGCATGGAGCTGGACCGGCTCGACATCGCGATTTTGGAGCATTTGCAGGCGCACGGCCGCGCGACCACGATCGAGCTGAGCGAGGCGGTGGCGCTGTCGCCCTCGCCATGCCACCGCCGGCAGAAGCTGCTGGAGGAGGCAGGGGTCATCCAGCGCTATGTCGCATTGCTCGATCAGGAGAAGGTCGGGCTGACGGTGAACGCGTTCGTCAGCGTGAAGCTGGCGACGCATAGCGACGACGCTCTGGCGGCGTTCGAGCGGGCGATCGGTGCGTGCGCCGAGGTGATGGAGATGTACGAGATGACCGGCGCGCGCGACTACCTGATCCGTGTCGTCGCGGCGGACCTGGCGTCGTTCGAGGCGTTCCTGCGCGGCGTGGTGATGCGGATCCCGGGTGTGCAGTCGGTGGAGTCGGCGATGGCGCTGAAGCGGGTGGTGTACCGCACGAATCTGCCGGTGCGGCAGCGAGGGAGGGGGTGATGGAACGGTACGCCTCTTCGGCGCCGCGGCCAGCCCCCATGCGGCGGGATAGGTTTGCCGTGTGGCGGAGGATGACATGAGCGAAACGCTGCGCATCGAGCCGCGCGAGGGCTGGCGCAAGCTGACGCTGAACCGACCGGACAAGCTGAACGCGGCGAACGAGGAAATGCTGCGCGCCCTGCTGGCGGCGCTGGACGCAGCGGAGGCGGACAAGTCCTGCCGCGCGTTGCTGCTGACCGGCGCCGGGCGCGGCTTTTGCGCCGGGCAGGAGCTGGGACCTGCGGTGCTGCAGAATGCCGACGGCCCGCCCGATCTCGGCACGGTCGCCGACCTGCACCACGCGCTCGTGCGCAAGCTGCGGGCGGTGCCGTTGCCGGTGGTGTGCGCGGTGAACGGCGTGGCGGCGGGTGCCGGGGCCAGCTACGCGCTCGCCTGCGACATCGTGCTGGCGGCACGCGGCGCGAAATTCGCCATGGCATTCGTGAAGATCGGCCTGGTGCCGGATTCCGGTGCCAGCTTCTTCCTCACGCATCGCATCGGCGAGGCGCGGGCGCGCGCCTTGGCGATGCTGGGCGAGGCCGTGGAGGCAACGCGCGCCGAAGCCTGGGGGATGATCTGGAAGGCGGTGGACGCCGCTGCTCTGCTGCCGGAAGCCGAGGCGCTGACGGCGGCGTTGGCAAAAGCACCGACCGAGGCGCTGGCGCGCATGAAGCGGCTGTTCGCCGCGGCGGGGGAAAATGGCCTCGATGCGCAACTGGACCTGGAGCGCGACGCGCAGGCGGCGGCCGGCCGCAGCGCAGATTATGCGGAGGGCGTGCGGGCTTTCCTGGAGAAGCGGGCGCCGGTGTTCGGAGGAAGGGCATGAACTACATGGTCAGTTCGCGTGGCGATGAGCCGAACAGCTAATCCATAGGGCGATTCCATAGGGCGATGAACGAACTGGTCAGCGCGCAGGCCGAGGCGATGTGGCAGGCCGACCGCGCCAGCCGCGGGCTCGGCATGCGGCTGGAGGCGGCGGCGCCGGGCCGTGCGCGCCTGTCCATGACGGTCACCGAGGCGATGGCGAACGGCCACGGCATCTGCCATGGCGGATTCATCTTCACGCTGGCGGATTCCGCCATGGCCTTCGCGTCCAACCGGCACGGCGACGCGGCGGTGGCGCAGCACGCCGCGATTGCCTTCATTCGGCCGGGGCGGATCGGCGAGGTGCTGGTAGCGGAGGCGGTGGAACGGATGCGCACCGGGCGGTCCGGGATGTATGACATTCGAGTCAGCACCGCGGACGGCGCGCTGGTGGCGGAATTCCGCGGCCACACGCGCACGCTGCGCGGCAACCGGGAGGCGGAGAACAATGCTGGCGGGACTTGATCCGATCGAGACCGCGTCGCGCGACGAAATCGCCGCGCTGCAACGCGGGCGCATCGCCTGGACGCTGCGCCACGCCTACGCCAACGTGCCGCATTACCGCGCCGCGTTCGACGCGGCCGGCGTGCATCCGGACGATTTTCGCCAACTGGATGATCTCGCGAAATTCCCCTTCACCGCCAAGCAGGACCTGCGCGCGAACTATCCGTTCGGCATGTTCGCGGTGCCACGCGAGCAAATCGTGCGGATCCATGCGTCGTCGGGCACGACGGGCAAGCCGACGGTGGTGGGTTACACGCGCGAGGACCTGGAGGTTTGGGCGCAGGTGGTGGCGCGCTCGATCTACGCCGCGGGCGGGCGGCCGGGGATGATCCTGCACAACGCCTATGGCTACGGGCTGTTCACCGGTGGCCTGGGCCTGCATGACGGCGCGCAACGCCTGGGATGTTCCGTGGTGCCGGTGTCGGGCGGCATGACCGAGCGGCAGGTGCAGCTCATCAACGATTTCCGGCCGGACATCATCACCGTGACGCCCAGCTACATGCTGGCGATCCTCGACCAGTTCCGCCGCGACGGGATCGACCCACGGGAATGCTCGCTGCGCATCGGCATCTTCGGCGCCGAGCCGTGGACCAACGCGATGCGGCGCGAGATCGAGGCGGGGTTCGCGCTCGACGCGGTGGACATCTACGGATTGTCGGAGGTGATGGGACCGGGTGTCGCCAACGAATGCGTCGAGACCAAGGACGGGCTGCACGTCTGGGAGGACCATTTCTATCCGGAGGTCATCGATCCTGAAACCGGCGCGGTGCTGCCGGACGGCACGCCGGGCGAGCTGGTGTTCACCTCGCTGACGAAGGTCGGCATGCCCGTGGTGCGCTATCGCACACGCGACCTGACGCGGCTGCTGCCCGGCACGGCGCGGTCGATGCGGCGGATGGAGAAAGTTACCGGCCGGTCGGACGACATGCTGATCGTGCGCGGAGTGAATATGTTTCCCTCCCAAATCGAAGAGCAGTTACTGAAGAGCAACGTGTTGACGGGGCATTATCAGATCGAGCTGACCCGGGACGGACGGATGGACGACGTGGCGGTGCATGTCGAGGCGCCGCCGGATTTCTTCGATCCGGTGGCACTGGCGGAAGAAGCGAAGACGCTGGTGGCGCGGATCAAGGACACGATCGGGCTGACCACGCGGGTGGTGGTGGAGGCGTCGGGGGCAATCGAACGCTCGCTGGGCAAGGCGCGGCGGGTGGTGGACCGGAGGCCCAAGGCGTAGTCCCTGGGGCCGCGCGGAACCAGCCGGCAAAGTTTTCCCGCTGCCTGAACGGAGTGGAACGGGACAGGAGGGCAACCATGGCGCACACCACCTGCATCCGGAACGCGGCCTGGATCGTCGCCTGGGACGCGGCGGCCGGCACGCATGTCTATCTGCGCGATGCCGACCTGGCGTTCAGCGGCAACACCATCGTGCATGTCGGCGCGCGCTACGCGGGCATCGCGGACACCGCGATCGACGGACGTGGGTTGATGTTGATCCCTGGCCTGGTGGACATCCACTCGCATCCCAGCACCGAGCCGTTCTTTCGCGGCATCCGAGAAGAGCACGGCGTGCCGGCGATGTTCATGAGCGGATTGTACGAGCGCTCCTTCGCGTTCCGCACCGATGCCGCAGGACGACACGCGGGCAAGACCGTCGCCTATTGTGAAATGCTGCGCACCGGCATCACATCGGTGGCCGACCTCTCCGGCGCCGATCCCGGCTGGATCGACCTCGCGGCCCAAAGCGGCCTGCGCGTGTTCCTGGCACCCGGCTACGCGTCGGCGCGCTGGCACCTGGAGAACGGCTGGCAGCTCAAATACGTCTGGGACGAGGCAGCCGGCCACCGTGGCCTGCACGATGCTTTGGCGCTTATTGCGCAAGCCGCGCGGCATCCCAGCGGGCGGCTGTCCGGCGTGGTGTGTCCCGCGCAGATCGACACCTGCAGCGAGGCGCTGCTGCGCGAAAGCTGGGAAGCGGCGGAGGCGCTTGATCTACCGTTCACCACGCATTGCGCGCAGAGCGTCAACGAGTTCAACGAAATGACGCACCGGCACGGCAAGACGCCGATCCGGTGGGCGCGCGACATCGGCATTCTCGGCCGGCGCAGCATCCTCGGCCATGCGATCTTCACTGACGAGCACTCCTGGACGCGCTGGCACACCAAGGATGACGTCACCATACTGGCGACAGCCGGCGCTTCGGTGGCGCATTGCCCATCGCCCTTCGCGCGTTACGGCCAGACACTGGAAGATTTCGGCAGGTATCGGCGCGCCGGGATCAATATCGGCCTCGGCACCGACGTTTCGCCGCACAACCTGATCGAGGAGATGCGCCTGGCCGCCATTCTCGCGCGCGTGGCCGCGCGGGACATCACCGCAACCAGCACCGCCGCGATGTTCCATGCGGCGACGGTCGGCGGCGCGACAGCCCTGGGGCGGGACGACATCGGGCGGCTCGCAGAAGGTGCGCGTGCCGATCTGGTGCTGGTGGACCTCGCCAATCCCTTCATGCGGCCGGTGCGCGATCCGCTGCGTTCGCTGATATACACCGCCGCGGATCGCGCCGTGCGCAGCGTGTTCGTGGACGGAGCGCAAGTGGTGGACGCGGGCCAGGTGCTGACGTTGGACCATGCCGAGGCGCTGGAGGTGCTCGGCACCGCGCAGGCGCGCATGGAGGCCAACGCGCCAAACCACGATTGGGCGCAGCGTCGTGCCGACGAAATCGCGCCGTTGAGTTTGCCGGTGCGCGGCTGACAGGAGAACCTGGATGGTACGGATCGATCGCGTGACGACACGCGGCGGCGATGCCGGCGACACGTCATTGGGCGACGGCACGCGCGTGCGCAAGGATGCGCTGCGCATAGAGGCGATTGGCTGTGTGGACGAGGCGAACAGCGCGATCGGCGTGCTGCGGCTGGCGACCCTCGACGACGCCGGCGCCGACGCCATGCTGGCACGCATCCAGCACGACCTGTTCGACGTCGGGGCGGACCTTTGCGTCCCCGGCGAAGGCGGCGACCGGCTGCGGGTAACCGACACGGTGACCGTGCGGCTGGAGCAGGAGGCGGCGGCGATGAACGAAGCGCTGCGGCCATTGACGAGCTTCGTGCTGCCGGCCGGCAGTCCGGGTGCGGCGCACGCCCATGTTGCGCGCGGTGTCGTGCGCCGTGCCGAGCGTCGCGTGGTGGCACTGGCGGACGCGGAACCGGTGAACGCGGCGGTGGTTCGCTACCTGAACCGGCTGTCGGACCATCTGTTCGTTCTGGCGCGCCGGCTGAATGCGGCCGCAGGCGGTGACGTTTTGTGGACGCCGGGAATTAACCGATGAGAGCGCGCGACGGTGGATTAGCCAGTCAGTACAGCCCGCGATGCATGAACCGGTTAGTGCGAAGCGGCATGGGTTGGCCGTTTGCATCAGGCCCCTCCCGGGGCGGCCGCGCCATCCAACGCCGCGCGCATCGCGGGAACAGCGCTCCAACCGGAGTGCCCGGGTCATGCTGAACCTGCCGGCGACGCGCAAAGCGGTCTCCGCCACTGCGCAGGCAACATTGATGCACAGGAATTTGACGCTGTGGCGATCGAGGTCGCCGGTTCGGCGGTAGAGGCGCCGGCGCGCATCCCGAAAGACGATGACCGGCAAGCTGGAGGCGGTTCGCGCGGGCAGATCAGGCGGCGACCGAACGCCCGGGTTGGCGTGCCAGGCATGGGCCCACCGGCATCGCCACCGCGGCAACCAACCTGATGTCGTCATACGGATCGTGTGCGTGACAAAATGCCGCAGGCCCCCGCGCCACCAGCGCATCGAACGCCGCGAGGCACAGCGCCGGTGCCGCGGCGAACGATTTGTGGGCGAAGCTCGCCAAAATATGTTCGTAGTCCGAGCGGGTCAGCCCGTAGGCCTGCGCGATCACGGCATCGATCGCCGCGCGCAACCGCCAGCGCGCCGGCCCGGGAGCGATTGGCGGCCAGTTTCCGGCGGGTGTCACCTCCCGCCAGACAGTGCCAAGTTGCTCGTGCCATAACGGGGCAAAGGCGGCGTGGTTGCACGACAGGCGAAGCGCGCCATGCGCCAGGAAGCGAGCCGCGTGCGGGGCTAAATCGCATGCGGGGCAGGCTTCGAGAATGAACAGATTCACCGTTGCCGCCGCCTTCTGCCGCAGTGCCCAATCGAACGCGAAACTGTTGATCACCGCGCAGAGTTGCAGCGCGGCCGCGTTGCAACGGCGCTGCGGCGTGCGTTCCACCGGAGCGGTATCGTTGAACAGGTAGCCAGGCGAGGTGAACGCCGCGATCGCCGTGCGTTCATCGGTTGACCGGGCGATCTTCCGCAACGCCAACCGGAAGTAGCGCGCCGCGTCCTGCCAGGCCGGCTTGTCCTGCAGCGCGGACAGTGCCACCGCGTAACGGGGTCCGGAATCCCAGCGGTCATCGAACTGCTGAATAGTCTTGCCTTCATGCAGCATGAGATAGTCCGCCCGATTGCGCCGCGGATGCGCCACCGGCGTGATCCGGTGGGCGTCGTCGGTGATGTTCATCTCCCGTCCCAGCACGATGCCATGCCGCGACGTCCAATCCCGCAGCGACGGATTCCGCAGAAACACCCGTCGCGCGATCGCGAGATCGGCGACCGAGCGCAACTCCAGGAACGTCAGGTGATCGCCACCGGATTTCTCGATGAACGCACGATCGTAGCGCATGATCCGGGCCCGATCGCCGATCTGGGCAAAGTCGTCGAGATAAAAGCCGCAGCGCACCGTCCGGGTCGGTCCGGGCCGGCGGGCAACCAGCAGGGCGAATTTCTGCCGCACGTGAATGTCGAAAAGCTTGCGGCGGTTCTCGAACGACAGGCATTTGCGAAGGTCGGTCTCGCACAGGTACAGCCGCCGAATGCCGGTCGCTCCTTCGTTGGCATGGAACGACGACGGGACGACCATGCCGATGGCGCCCGCGGGTCCGGCCAACTGCAACGAGCGTTCGGCGAACACGCGAAAGCTATCGAGCTTGCCGCCGGTTGCCTGGCCGGACACGGCGACCTTCTGATGCGCGTAGAGCCTGTCCACAACCCGGTGTTGTTGCGCAAAACCTTCCTGATATGCGCGAAAAGCCACTGCGGTCGCCGGGTCTGTCAGCAGCCGCGCCTGCTTGCCCCGGGCCTCGCGCTTGGTGGGCGCATCCAGAATGGACAGATCGAAACCGGCAAAAAATTCCTTGGCATTCTGCTGCACGATGTCCCAGGGCGGGTTGCCCAGTACCGCATCGAAACCGCCGGTACGCGCGCCCGCGGCATCGGGCCGGAACACTTCGGGGAACGTCAGGTCCCACGCCAATGCCTGGCTTCCCGCCGCAAGCAGGGTTGCCTGGCGGCGCGTCACCTTTTCCGGCCAAATGCCGTTTGTGGCGAGGCCTTGCGCCAAAGCGAGAAATTCGTCGTCCGCTTCTCGCAGGCCCAGCATTGTCGCACCCGACCACGCGCGCGCCAATTGCCGCAACGGGTGCAGCGCTGCATCAAGCCTGGCCTTGGCTCCCGCCTTCAATGCGAGGTCGGCGGCATCCCGCCCAACGGTCGCCTGCAATGCTCGCACTTCGGCCAGCGCCGCGTGCAACGCGGCACCAAGTCGCGCCGCAACGCCGCGCGCCAGCAATGGGCCGAGCGGCCCGCCGCTGACGGGCAGACTTACAAGCTGCGCGAAGAACGGCCCGGCAAGCGAATCGCCTTGTACCAGGCGATGATCGAGGAAGGTCAGCGGCAATCCTTCCGCATAGGATTCCAGCCAGAGCGACAGCTTCGCCAATTCCACCGCCAGCGGATTGCGGTCCACGCCGTAGAGACAATGCACGGCGACCAGACGGCGGCAAATCGCGAGCGCGCGGCTCTGCGACACGCCGGTGTCCCCGCCCTCGGTTACCTTGCTCGGCAGATAGGCCAGCAACGCCTGGTCCGGGTCCGGCAGCGCTGCCACACGCGCGCGCAACGTCTTGGCACGCGCCAGCAGTCGCGCAGGCTGGTCCCCCGTCGCATGCGCGGCTGCCGCTTCGACGGTCGTGGCCTGCGTGTCGCAGAGGCGGCACGCCGCATACAGGGCCTCGCCAAGAAACCGGCAGGCTTCCACCAGGAAATGCCCACTGCCGGTCGCCGGATCCACGATCTTGAGCGCCAGGATGCCGGCCGGGTCGGGATCCTCGTCGGGACTGCGGTCGCGAACCTGCGCGTCAAGCGTCTCTCGCACCAGGAATCGCACGAATTCATGCGGCGTGTAGTACGAGCCGGTGGCCTTGCGGCCAAGCCCCACGCGCAGATAGAAGCAGCCTGACTGGATGTCCTGCTTGCGCACCACGTTGCCGCGGCTCGCTGATTCGGCGTCGTCGGAACCTGGATCGGTGCCGGGCTGATAGCGGCGTGCCGGGTCGGCCGGCACGACCACTTCCAGCCTGGCGCGCCGCAGCCGCATCATCGGCTGGGACGCGATGCCGGGCTCCAATTCCAATAGCGCCTCATAGACCCGGCCCAGTTCCTCCACGTCCAACGGACCATACTGGACGCGCTCGCGTTCGCGACCCTTCGGCGTGGTCCACAGCAGACGATCGAGCAACAGCGCAACGGAGCGCTCGCTCCAGTTCAGCGCATCGAGCAACGGAGTCGAGTCCGCACTGAACAACGCACCGCCGAGCGGCGCGATGGAAAGTTCGCTGCATGTCAGGCCGTCGCGAAACACACGAAACACGGTCCGAATCCCGTCGGCCAGCATGCGCCCCGTCTCGTGCCCGTGGTCGAGCTGCCGCCGCACCAGCTTCCCCAGCGCCTGGTTGGGGGACAACGCGTGCCGCCAAAGCGCGGTGGCGGCGAAGCTGAACACACGCGCCGAATCGGTGGCGCTTTCCAGCTTCAGAATGAACAGCAGGCGATAAACCAGGACGAGGCCTTCGCCCCATAGCTGCCGGGCCAGCCGGTCGCGGTCGGTGTGTCGCCGGAGCCGGCTGGCGTTCGCCGGATCGTCGAGCACCGCCTGCAGAAAGCCTTCCACCGCCGTGCGCGCCTGGGTGCGAAGGTCTTTGGTGACCCTGGCCTGGCTCAGCCGCGCCGCATCCAATAGATCCGGCAACGCGGCCAGACCGCGCGGCGCCGCCAGCGCCAGCAACGCACGATAGGAATCCGGCGCCAGGTTTTGCTCCTGCCAACCCGCGGTCCCGGCGAGCGGAATGGCGAAATGGCTGTCCGGACGCGCGGGATCGCAGAGCAGCAGGCGCAGCTCCGTGCCGTCGGTGAGCAATCCGGCTGATTCGCCGGAACACACCAACACACGCGACGCGCTGCGCGTCGGGCTGAAACGATAGGCCCGGTCACTGCGATGCGGCGCATCGAGGTCACTGTCGGTGGCCACCGACCAGGCCCGCAGCCGCGCCGTGTCCGGCGCATGCATCAGCCAGCCGCCGTCTTCCGGGCCCTCGCGCGTCGTCACGGCCGCCTGACGCTGCGGCGTGCCGTAACCCAGGCGCGGCGCCAGCGGCGCAATGATGTGGTTGGTGACCCGCAACGGGCCGCCGGCACCGCCAAGCGCGCGAACCTGCCGGCGCACCATGTCCCAGCCTTGCTCGAATAGCCTGCCGGACTTTGGCAACAGGCCAAGCCTGCCCAACACTTCGCCCAGTTCAAACCGCAGGAACGCCTCCGGCAGCCCCGGCCCGGACGCCGAGCATTCGTGCAGATCGAGCGTCACCCGCCCGCTCCATCCGGCACCAGCAACAGCATGCCGATCGGCCGCAGGCGCGGCGGCGACAGGACCGCCCGGCTCTGGCGTTCGTCACCGCGGCGCTGAAACAATGCCACCGCGCTGTTCGCCTCCCGCCGCCTGGCTGGCGGATTGTCCGCATCGGCGGCGAAGGCGGCGAGCCGATCGAGCGGTGCCGACAGGGATTTCCAGCCGGGGAGGACCGGTGCGGTACCGAACAGATCGGCCGTGTGCGGCACGTGTACGCCGCAAATGTCGTCGGCGCGCAGCCGCAGCCAGCGTTGCAGGCCCGCAACCTCGAGTCCGGCCCGGTGACGCAGCGTTACGGCAAAATCGGCCGCCATGCGATCCATGCTCGCGGCGACGAGCTGTTCGGCCAGGGGCCTGCGGCCAGGCACCCATGACGCGAACAGTTGTTGCCACAATCCGTCGGCTGGAATGGCGCGATCATGGGCCGCCAGGCGCAGCCAGCATTCCGCTTTCGCGATCTCGGCCGGCGGCCCGGACGCCGGCAGCAGCACAGCGATGACCCGCTGTTGCTCCACCCGACGCGCACTGGCGATCTCGATACTGTATGAGAGCAATACTGCCGGTTCGGTGAAGCGGTCGGTGCGCGCGGCGCTGACCCGGCGATCATGCGTGCCGGTCGCTTCGATGATATCGCTCCGGCGCACGCGCGAGATCGCGCGGCGCACGATCGGGTGCGCCCGACCCAGGAACCCCAGCGACGCGCCCTCGGCATCGCGCAGGCGATCGCGGTCGCGCGTGATGCGCAGGGTTCGCGTCGGTGCGTCATATCCCGGCAGATCGTCCAGGCCGGCGGCCCAATCGGCCGGAAGCCGCAGCCGATCGGGATCGGCGGCGGCGATGCAGGTCTCGGACTCGATCGCCGCGGCGACGAAATCGCGCAGGTCGATATGCCCGACCAACGCATCGCTGCGCCGCCGCGCGGCATCGGCGCCCGCCATCTGGCCAAGATCGGCGTTCAGGCCTTGCTCCACCAGCCAGCCATGGCGCACCGCATGCCGTTCATGGCCGGCGAATGCGCGATCGATTTCATGCAGCAGATCGCGGAACGCCGCCGCATTGCTCGACTCGGCAACCTGATCGAGGGTGCGGATCGCCGGCGCCGCATCCTCGAACAACGCAGCCTGATCCTCGGCGAAGCCCGCGACGAGGCCCTTGCTCCAGGCCGCTTCGTCAGCCGTTGCACCGAGCGTGTCCGGCATGACAGCGAGGCACGCCCGGGCCTTTTCGTATTTCGCGATCAGCCGTAACAGCAGGCGTTCCTCGAACGTGCCGGCGAGATACAGGTAGCGGATCTCCGGATCATGCTGCTGGCCATAACGGTCGATGCGCCCGTTGCGTTGCTCCAGGCGGTTCGGATTATACGGCAGGTCCAGATGGATCAGATGGAAACAGCGCCGGTGCAGGTTCAGCCCTTCTGCCATCGAATCGGTACTGACCAGGATGATGCCGTCGCGTTCGGCGCAGCGCTCGGCAATCCGCGTGCGTTCGGGCTCCGGATCGGTGCCGCAGATCGCCAGCACCTCGCCCACGATGCCCTTGGCATCACGCAGCGCATGCACCGCGGCTGCCTGGCTGTCGGCATACTCGGTATAAACCAAAATGTTGGTCACCGGATGGGCCGCACGAATCAGCCGTATCTCGTCGAGCATCGCATTGAGTTTCGGATCGTTTCTTCCCGCCGCCGCCGTACCGAGCCGCATCAGTTCTTCCAGGGCATCCACGATCGCATCGGTTGCGGGCCGCGATGCCGTGCGGTCCAGCCGCAGATTCGCGGCCAGTTCCGCCGCGCCGAAGCCGCGCAGATCGGCCGCCATGTCCTCCACTTCCAGCGTCGCGGCATTACTCTCCGCGGCCGTATCGAGCACACCGAAGCGCAGCCGCCGTCGGCGCCAGGCACGCAGTGCCCTGGCGCGCTCCGTGCGCAACGCCTCCGCATCGTTGCCTTGCGCCCGCAGCAACCGATAACGCTCGGCGACCACCTTCAGCGTGTTGACGCAAGCATCGACGGTCGAGACCGAACGCTTCAACAACCCGATGAAGGCCAGCGCATCGGCGTAGTCGCCGATCCGTTTCGCCCGTCGCAGCCGCGGCGCGACCAGCGCGGCCAGCGCCGTGTGGAACGCCTGCACCGGGGTGGCTGAACCGCCGCGCAGTTCGATGCGCACCGGCATCACCCGGCGTTCGCGAAACAATCTTTCTCCCGTTGCGGGATCGCGGATATGCGACTTCAGGCGGCGCACGACGTGGCGGCGATAGGTCAGCCCTGCCAGCCCACCGCGCCCGTCAACCAGGCTGGGATCGAGCAATTCGACCAGCGAGGCGAAGTGCGCATCGTAGCCGTCATGCGGCGTCGCGGTCAGCAGCAGCAGCCCGTCGCTGCGCCGGGCGATCGCCTCGGCGAGCCGCCGGCGCAAGGTGTCGTCATGATCGGTGCCGGCCGAGGCGCCGATGCAGTGATGCGCCTCGTCGATGATGGCGAGATCCCAGGAGGACCGTTCCAAATCCTCCAGCACGCGTTCCTGCTTGGCGAAATCGAGCGAGATCAGGCACAGCGCGATGCTGTCGAACGGATTGCAGCCGAGTTCGTTTCTGCGGCGTTCGCGTTGCAGCGCCGCCGCATCGGCGATCGGCAGGAAGCGCAGGCCGAAGCGCTGCCGCAGTTCGTGTTCCCACTGCATCAGCAGCGGACCCGCGGGCGACACCACCAGGATGCGATGGGCCCGCCGCCGCGCGATCAGTTCCGTGGCGATCAGTCCCGCCTGGATGGTCTTGCCCAACCCCACGCCATCGGCCAGCAGCAGCCGCGCCCGCGGCATTTCCAACACCCGCATCAACGGCACGAGTTGAAACGGTTCGATCGCCACCCGTCCCGGCTCCGCCGCCAGCATTTCATCCGGCCCGGGCACCTGCTCCAGCAGGCAGGCGATGTGGTGCAGGCGCCAGGACGTCAGCGGCCCGGGCGCTTCGGGCCGCAGCGCTGCGGACAAAATCGCGACCAGTTCGTTGGGATAAAGAATGTCCCATTCCAGGCCATGCAAATCGCCCGACGCGCGACGCAACCGCAAACGCTGTTGCGCCCCAACCTGCTGCACCTCGACCAAATCCCAGGGCAGCCCGCGCGCGCCCACCCTGTTCCCTGCCACGAATTCCATTTATGTTCTGCCGGCGGGCACCCATTGACCCACGGCGTTGCGGTATAGTTAGGAATCACCAACAAAAGGTTAGTGGGACGGGCGAAGCCGGTCATTCGGGTGCGGCGCGGTTCGCCCGGTTTTGCCTTTCCCGGCGTACCCGCCCAGGATGGTGGTCACGCCACGATCGGGAGGAACGAGAGCATGTCGATGGTCCTGGAAGCCCGCCACCAGGCCGGCCAAGGCTTCGCCCCGCGCCCGCTTTCCCCGGTACTTGCCGCCGAAATAGTCGGGATCGACCTGCGCCAACCGCTCGACGCTGCGACACGCGATGCGGTGTATGCCGCCTTCGTCCGCTACCACGTGCTGTGCTTTCGCGACCAGGCGCTGGACAAGGACCAGCAGATCGCCTTCACGCAACAGTTCGGCACGCTGGAGCGGCACATCGCCAGCAATCGCGGCGCGGACAACCCCTGGGTTCACACCGTCTCCAACCTGAACCCCGCGGGCCTGCCCAGCGGCAAGGTCGGATCGCAAGCCTGGCACAGCGACAAGTCGTTCCGGCCGGAGCCGTCGCTGGCCACCATCCTGCACGCGGTCACGCTGCCGCCGGATGGCGGCGACACCTGCTTCGCCGACATGACCGCGGCGTATGACGCCCTCGATGCGGTGGAGAAGGCGGCGCTGGATGGCGTCCGCGTGGTTCATAGCTGGGAGTTGTCGCGGCAGAAGAGCGGCCAGCAGGCAACCAAGGAGGAGATCCGCGACGCCCCGCCGATGAGCCACCCCTTGGTGCGGGTACATCCCGACTCCGGGCACAAAAGCCTGTTCATGGGCGAACATGCGTCGCATTTTGACGGCCGGCCGATGGCGGAAGGGCGCGCGCGGCTGGCGGCGTTGCAGGCGCACGCCACCCAGGAGAAATTCGTGTATCGCCACCACTGGCGAGCCGGCGACGTGCTGATGTGGGACAACCGCTGCCTGCTGCATCGCGCCGACGCGAATTTCGACGCCGCGCGGCATCCGCGCGTGCTGCACCGCACCTGCCTGCGGGGCACGGCGCCGGGCTGACAAAGGTTGCTGTCTCCCTCGCTCAAGCGGCGGGGGAGGGAGCGTCCGCCGGTCCCAGCACCGATTCGACCGCCGCCGCATAATCCGCGGCGCTGTTGTCCTGCCGCAACCGCTCCAACGCCGCGTCGCGCAACGACTGCCACAGCGCCGGGTCGCGGTACAGCCGCACCACCTGGCGCGCGAACAGCGCCGGATCGGCGGCCGGCGCCACCAGCAGGTCGCGTCCGTCCTCCCAGCCGAGCTGGCGGCGCAACAGTTCCGTTGCCACCACGGGCAGGCCGAACGAAGCGGCCTCGTGTACCTTGTAAGGTGTGCCCGCGGCGATCCGCGTCGGCGCCACGAACAACCGGTGCGAGTCGTAGAGTTGCTCCGTCTCCCCCAGCGCGCCGCGCAATGTTATGCGCGGATTTTGGCGGAAACGGTCCAGCACAACGTCCGGCGTCGTATAGCCAACCACGGTCAGCCGCGTTTCCCAGCGCAGCTCACGTTCGATCAGCGGCAGGACCGCATCGACGAACCAGCACAGGCTGTCGTAATTCGGACTGTCCGGCTGGTGCATCGCGCCGACGAACAGCATGCCGGCGCGCTTGTCGAACGACCGTGGCGTCGGGCGCGGCGCACGCATATGGCCGATCACCGTCACGTCCTGGCAGCCGAGGTCGCGCAGCATCCGCGCCTCGGTGGCATTCACCGCGACGACGTTTTGGCAGAAATCGGCGTTGGCGAATTCGTGCCGGATCGCGGCGTCGAGATCGACCGCCGCCTCGCCCGCCAGCACCGCCTTTTGCGCCTGGCGCAGCGCGGCGATCGCCTCGCTGTCCAGCACGATGCGTGGCCGGCGGTCATGATCGGGAAACGCGCGCTCAAGGATCGGGCGCAGGCGGTCCAGGTTGTGGGTCCGCGCGATCCACACGGCATCGTAATAGCCTTGCCGGTGTTGCAGGAAATCGCGCAGCCCGTCGATGCCGCGATCGTGCATCACCTCGGCCGTGTCGGGCATGTCGGCATAGACCGCGGCGAGGTCGAAGCGGCTCGGCGCCACCGGATACACGGTCACGTCATAGCCCATCGCGGCCATCGTCCGGATCAGGTCGTTGGAACGGACAAACCCGGAGCCGAGCCAGCGCAACGGCAGCATGTCCTCGATGAACAGGGCGCGCCGCGCGTGCGCGCCGCCATGGCGCGCCACCACCAGTGCGGCCGGATCGGCGACCGGGCGTTGCCGCAGCCACGCCTCGTGCTTGCGGCAAAGCATCAGACGCTGCGGCGCGATGTCGGCCTCCCCGGGAGGCGGCGTGCTTCCGTCTGCCATGTGGTAAACCGAAACGGCCGGATCGTACACCACGCGGAAGCCGCTTTGCTGGATGCGCGCGCAGAGATCGACATCCGCATAAGAGCCGGGTGCGTAGGCGTCGTCGAAGCCGTCGAGTTGCTGCAACAGCGCGGTCCGTACCATAAGGCAGACGCCGGAGCAGAAATCGGCGTCACGACGGAAATTCGCTTCCGGCAGAAGCGGGGATGCATCGCGTTGATAGGCCTGGATGGTGCCGTCGCGCCAGACGATGCCGCCAGCCTCATGCAACAAGCCATGCGCGCTGATCATCTTGCCACCGACGGCACCGATGCGCGGATCGGAGTCCAGGCAGCGCAATGCCGCGGCCACGGCGCCCGGCGCCAACTCCACGTCGTTGTGCAGGAGCAACGCCGCGCCGGCGCGGATGCAGGGCAGCCCCGCGTTGCTGCCGCGCAGCGGACCGATATCGGTGTCGAACCGCATCACTTGCGCGCCGAGAACGTAGCGGGCGATGTGCCGCGTTTCATCGGCTGAGCCGCTATCCACCAGGATCAGCTCGACGTCGCCCGGCAGATTGGCACGCAACGACGCCAGCGTGGCCAGGGTCAGCGAAAGCTGGTCGTGCAGCACCATGACGACGCTCACCACGGGCTTGCCGGCGCAGGTGAAATCGAGCGGCGCGCGCGCCAGCAGCGGGGCCAGGAACTGCGCCTTGCGGCGGAACACGGTGCTGGCCTGGCCCTCGGTGAGGCGCTCCTCCGGCGGCGGCGCCGCGAGCAATCCCTGGTGGCGGCCGATCAGCAGCCAATGCTCGAACCCATGCGCCGCCCGGCCCCGTTCCAGATCGTCGAGCACCTGTGGCTGCGACGCGTACCAGCGCAGATCGATCGCCTCGCACGGGGCGCGTTGCTCGAACGCGCCGTGCGCCAGGTAATGCGCGTAGCCGTTGCGGCGTTCGCCGCGCTGCACCGCTTCGGCAACGCCGGCGTTCCGTGCGAGATAGAAAGCTTCGGAGAATTGCGGCAGGGGGTCGAACCCGGTTGGCGTGTCGTTGCACAGATAATGCTGCAATGCGCAGCGCCACTTGCCGGCGGCCAGTTCCTCCGCGACGTGCGGATAGCGCCGCAGGTACCAGGCGGGATCGAAATACGGCGAGGTGCGCGGCTCCGGGACCGGCGCCGCGATGCGCCGCAGGTAGTGCCGGAAAGGCCCCCACTGTTCCGCCAACGCCGCGCCTTCCGGTTCCAGCGCGCCGCGATAGAAGCGCGGGTCGAATAGCGGATGGCCGACGCGCGCCTCGGCCGCGCCGTGCCGCAGATAATGGTCGTAGCCGTTGGCCAGGCCGTTGGCCTGCAACGCGTCGTCGGTCAGGTCCGGATAACGCCGGCGGTAATAGGATTCGTCGAACAGCCAATGCGGCGAGCGGGCGTGGCCGCCGCGGCAATAGGCATCGAACGCCGACGCGACGCGGCCGTCGCGCAGCATGGCGCCGATCGCGGGATAGGCGTGGCGATGCCATGCCTCGTCGAAGAAGATGCCAGGCGCGTGACCCAGCGTCTGCCCATGCTCCAGGTGCCAGGCCAGGATGGTCGCCGGCTGGCGGTCCGGCAGTGCTTCGGATATTTCGGGGTAGCTCTGCAAATACCAGACCGGATCGAACACCGCCCAGGCGATCGCCGTCTGGCCTTCCAACTGCAACATGTCGCGCGCGGGCAGGTCGAGCGCCATCGGCGTCACCAGCCCGGCTTGCCAAGCGCGCGCAGGATCAGGTCCGGCGTTTGCCGTGCAGCACGCCGTCGCGCTGCAACGCGGCGATCTCGGCTTCCGAGTAGCCGTGCCGGGCCAGCACGGCCGCGCCGTCCTGGCCGAAGCGCGGCGGTGGACGGCGCGTGCCGCCCGGCGTGCGCGACAGTTTTATCGGTGTGCCGAGGCCCTTGTACCAATCGAGCTCGGTGACCATGTCGCGATGCGCGGTGTGCGGTGCGGCGGTGGCTTCATCGACCGTCAGCACCGGACCGGCGGGCACGCCGTTGCGGATCAGCCGGTCCGCCAACTCGTGGCCGTCCTGTTGCGCGAAGGCCGCCGCCAACACGGCGCCAAGCGCGTCGCGGTTGGTGTTGCGCTCGCCGTTATTGGCGAAGCGGGGGTCGTCGGCGAGTTCCGGCCGGCCGATCAGTTCGCACAGTTTCCGAAATTGGCCGTTGTTGCCGCTGGCGATGAAGATGGCGCAGGTCATGGTGGGGTATTTGTCGTATGGTACCAGGTTGGGATGCGGATTGCCGGTGCCCGCGGGGCGGCGGCCGTTGAGGAAGTAGTTCGCCGCCTGCGGATGCAGCAGCGCCATGCCGCAATCGTACAGCGTCATGTCGAGATACTGGCCGCGGCCGGAGTTGGCGCGTTCGTGCAGCGCCATCAGGATGCCGATCGCGGCATAGAGTCCGGTGCCCATATCGACGATGGCGGTGCCGAGGCGCAGCGGGCCGGTGCTGGCGTCGCCGTTCACGCTCATCAGGCCGGTCATCGCCTGCAGGATGGCGTCGTAGCCGGGCAGGCCGCCGAGCGGCCCGTCGCCGCCGAAGCCGGAGATGCGGCAATGGATCAGGGACGGAAACCGTTGCGACAGCACGTCGTGGTAGCCGAGGCCCCATTTTTCCATCGCGCCGGGCTTGAAGTTTTCCGTCAGCACGTCGGCGCCTTCGAGCAAGCGCAGCAGCACTTGCTGGCCGGCTGGCTTGCCGATGTCGAGCGAGATGGCGTGCTTGTTGCGGTTGACGCCGATGTAGTAGCTGGCGTCGCCGTCGTGGAACGGCGGACCCCAGTCGCGCACCTCGTCGCCCTGCGGCGGTTCGACCTTGATCACTTCCGCGCCGTGGTCCGACAGGATCATCGTGCAGTAGGGACCGCCCAGCACGCGGGTGAGGTCCACGACCTTGATGCCGGCGAGCGCGCCGGGGGATTTCGCCAGGCCCTTGCCGGCGGCGGCGGGCGTTGCAGTTGCGTCCATGCGGGGTTGTGTAGCACTCCCCCTCCCCTTGTGGGAGAGGGCTGTGGGGAGGGGTGCGTCGTTCGGCCGGCTGTAGTTGTACGCACCGCTCCCCCAGCCCGCTCCCGCAAGGGGAGGGGGAGGAGCCGATTGCTCGGTTTCGGCCGGCACTAACCCAACGCGGCGACCAGCGCCTCGGCGCTGCGGCCGTTGGCGATGGCGGCGGAACGTCCGTCCCAGTGCACGCCGCCGACCCGGGCGAAGGCGTGGTCGGCATTGGGATAGACGTAGCTGCGGATGAGCGCGTTGCCCGTGGTGGCGGCCACCACCTTGGCGCGGCCTTCGGGCGGGAAGAACTCGTCCCGATCGGCGATGTGGAGGAGCAGGGGTTTGGCGATCTTGGGGAGGTCGCCCAGCAGGTTGTCGAGCCCGACACCGTAATAGGAGATGTTCACGTCGGCATCGCATTGCTCGGCCATCATGAAGGCGAGCCGGCCGCCGAGGCAGTAGCCCATGGTGGCGACCTTCCCGTTGGCGCCGGGCAGCGTGCGGGCGGCGGCGACGGTGGCTTGCAGGTCTTCGACGCCCTTGGCCTGGTCGAACTTGCCGAACAGCTCGAATGCCCGTTTCCATTCAGCATCGGATTTGTCGGTGATGTCGATGCCGGGTTCGATGCGCCAGAACAGGTCGGGGCAGACGGCGATGAAGCCCAGGTCGGCGGCCCAGGCAGCGGTGTCGCGCATCGCCTGGTTCACGCCGAAAATCTCCTGGATCAGCACGACGACGCCGGCGGGTTTTCCCCCCGGTTCCAGCAGGTAGGCGGCGAAGCTGCCGGAGCCGTCGGTGGCCTGGATGGTGATGGATGCCATGGTTGGGTCCTCCCTGGTGCGGCGATTGGCAGCGGAGCATAGCCGAGGCTGGCGCGGACAGAAGGGGGACGGGCCGGGGCGGTGCCGGCGTTGCGCGACGACGTGGCCCGCGCCGGGCGCGGCAGCTCGAATTTCCGCGTGCGCCTGCATTCGGGAGCGCCGAAGCCAGATTTTGCGTTGGCTTGTGTGAGCCTGGTCACTGCGGCTTCGCCGGGCGCACGGGCATGCTGCCGGCAGCCGATGCAAAGCGGGGGGAACGTCAATGCAGACGAGACTGCGCCTGATAGGGGCGGTGGCTGCGACGCTGTTCATTTTGGCGGGAAGCGGGGCAGCCCGAGCTGCCGACTCGATGCCGGGGCGGGTGACTGGGGTCGATACGCAGGCCCATACGGTCACGATCCGCACCGATGCCGGCAAGACCTGGACGCTGTCGGCGCAGGCAGCGCAACAGGCCGTGGGGCAAAACCTTGAACTGGGCGATTTGCTGACGGTAACCGGGGATCCGACAGCCGCCGGCTCGGCGCTGTCCATTCGCACCGTGCAACTGGGCCGTTGGCAAAAGCTCGTTCCACTGGCGGTTTCCGCCATCGCGCTGATCGTCCTGGCCAGCGTGGCCGCGGGTTGGAGGCCGCTCAGTTTCATGATCGGCGCCGACAACCGCGTCAGCAACTCGCAAGTGCAGGTGGTGCTGTGGTTCGGCGTCACCATGACGGTGTATCTGGCGACATGGATGCTGCGATTCTATGCATCGAACTGGCAGCTTTGCAGCGGCATCGGCATTCCGCCCAACCTGCTCGCCATGACCGGCCTGAGCGGGCTGACCTTCGCGGGAGCAAAGATGATCGCGGTGACGAAGAACAATGGCGAACCGCCGGCTGCGGTTGGTAGCGCGGCCGCGGCCACTCCCGGCGCGCGGAAGCGAGCTGCCGACAGCACGAACTGGCGCACGGACCTGTTCAAGAACGACCAGGGAAAGCTGGATTTTGGCGACTTCCAGATGATGCTGATCGTCGTGCTGGCCGCGCTGATCTACATTGTGTCCGCCGACGTTGCGCTTGGCAGCCTGCCGCTGCAGCAAAACGTCTCGCTGCCGGACGTGGATGGCAGTCTGCTTGCGGCATTTGGCATTGGCCAGGGTTCGTATCTGGCAAAGAAGGCCGCGCTGCCTGCCGGCACCGGTTGATCGGGGCTGGTGCCATCGGCCGGGCGGGCGCTGGCGACAACGGCCAGTTGCCCGGCGGCCCGGCACGGGATTTGTCGCGACACGCACCGGCGGGATGCGGCGGGCCGCGTTCCGCAGCGTCGCGTTCGTGCCGAACCGCATACGGCGGTTCGCCCGAGACTGGCGGGATGAGGACTCCGAGCGCGCCGACTTGAGTTTCGGTCAGTCGAAAGGCCTTCGCCGAAATGGCCCTTGCCTCGGATTCTCCACACCGCGCCCTGGCCTGACGACCACTCCCCCTTCCGCCGCCCGCCCCGCGCTACGGCGTCGGCGCGTCCGCCCGCAGCAGGCCCTCGTGCTTCAGCTCCGCCCACAGCGCCGGCGGAATCGGATGGCGGAACGCGGCGACGTTCTGCGTCACGTGCTCTGGCGCGAGTCCGCCGGGGATCACCGACGCCACCGAAGGATGGCCGAACGGGAATTGCAGCGCCGCCGCCGCGAGCGGCACGCCGTGGCGCTCGCACACCGCCTCGATTCGCGCCACCTTCGCCAGCATTTCCCCCGTCGCGGGAGCATACGCGTAGCGCGCGCCCTGCACCGCACCGGTCGCGAGGATGCCGGAAGCGAACACCGCGCCGATAACGAAGCCGATCCCCTTCTCAACGCAGCGTGGAAACTCGCTGTCCAGCACTGGCTGATCCAGCAATGTGTAGGGCAACGCCACCAGGAAGAAGTCCACGTCGACCAGGTCGAGAAACCGCGGGATCATGCCGAGTTCGTTGATGCCCGCGCCGAACCCCCCGATCCGCCCGTCCGCGCGAAGTTCCGCCAGCGCCCGCGCGCCGCCATTGTGCAACTCGGTCAGCAGAGCCTCGACGCGCGCGGAAGTCTGGTGATATTGCAAATCCAGGTCATGGATCAGCAGCAAATCAATGCGCGGCAGGCCGAGGCGTTGCAGGCTGTCCTCGAACGAGCGCATCACCCCATCATAGGTGTAGTCGAACCGTATGCGGAACGGCAGCCCGCCGGACCACATGCCGCGATCGTAGGTCTCGGCGTGATGCACCGCGTGCATGGTGCGGCCGACCTTGGTGGACAGCACGAAGTCGCGCCGCGGCTGGCGGTACAGCGCGCGGCCGAAGCGGTGCTCGCTCTGCGTCAGGCCGTACCACGGCGCCGTGTCATAGTAGCGGATGCCGGCGTCCCACGCGGCCTGCAGCGTGGCAGCGGCCTGCGCTTCGGGGATCACCTCGAACAGGTCGCCGAGGCCGGCGCCGCCAAACCCGAGTTGCGTGACCTCCACCTGGGTCCGGCCGAGGCGGCGGCGGGCGAGCGGGTCCATGCGTTTGCTCCCTCGTGTCCGGGGATGGATGGCGCACCGGACAACTCACACCGGCAGCGGCGCGGCCTTCAGCCGTTCCATGCTGAACCGACTGCTCACGTTGCGCAGCTTCACCCGGCCGATCAGGCGGCGATAGAAATCGTCATAGGCGGCAATGTCAGGCACCGCGACGTGCAACAGGTAGTCCACGTCGCCGCTCATGCGCCACGCATCGACGATCTCCGGCATGCTGCCGACCACACCGGCGAAACGCTCCAGCCATTCGCCGGAATGGTCGGCGGTTTCCACCTCGACGAACACCGACACCGGCAGGCCGACCTTCGCCGGATCGATCACCGCGACGCGGCGCAGGATGATGCCGGCCTCCTCCATGCGGCGGATGCGCTTCCAGCACGGCGTGGGGGTCAGCCCGACCTGGACGGCGATCTCGGCGAGCGACAGCGAGGCGTCGGCCGAAATCAGGCGCAGGATCTCGCGATCCAGCCGGTCGATCTCCTTGTCCGCGGCCATGCGGGAGGCTCCGTCTGTTGCCGGGGTGAGCGTAGCAGAAAATTTTTCAGGAAGCCAACTCAGGGGCCATACGAAGAAAAAATTTCCATCGCGCCCCCTCTCCCACGAAGCAGGAGAGGCGGGCAGCCACTCAGGCGGCCACGCCGCGCCACCCTCCCGACGGGAGCAATGACTTCAGCCGGCCCAGGTCACGGATCACCGCGCGCCGGTGCAGCGGGTTGATCGCGGGCACGACGAAACGCCAGCGCCCCGGCGGGCCGGGCGGCGAGGGGCGGACCCGCGACACGCCGCCGATCCATGCGGTGTCGTAGCGCGGGTTGAACATGACCGCCGCCACGTCACGGCGCGGCCGGCGTATCGTGACGGCGACTTCGACGTCGATCACCTTCTACTCGAACACCGCGACCGCGCGGATCGGACTCGCGGTGCCGCCACGGATTTTCAGCGGGAAGCCGATGAAGTGGAACAGCTCGCGGCCAAGGTCGATGAGTTCCATCCTGGGTCCTGCGCTGCGGCCTTCAGTTTTGCTCCGGGAGTATTACGGGCGAATGACAGATGGGTTCAGGGTGGCCGTTCGCCGCGGCGCGCACCGGTGCCGGCCCGCTGTCACTGTGCCGACCCGGTCATGTCGCCACCTGGTCATTGCGAGGCGCGACGCGACGCGCCAATCTCCCGCGTCAGGACCTATCGCTCGCTCCGTCGGTACGTCCTTCCCGCTTTCGCGGGGATCACGTACCAGCGGCACGGCGTGAAACACCAACTCAGGACCGGAGGAAACCACCATGACGACCTTGTCGGACATCCTGGAAACGACCGCGCTGCAGCAGGTTGCAACCGGATTCGTCTTCACCGAGGGACCGCTCTGGCATCCCGACGGCTTCTTCTATTTCGTCGATGTGCGGACGAGCGTGCTGTATCGCATCGCGCTGGGCGACAAGCCGCAGTTGGTGCGCAAGACCGAGGGCGGCAACGGCACGACCTTCGATTTGCAAGGCCGCCTGATCAACTGCGAAGGCGACGGGCGCCGCGTCACGCGAACCGCGCCTGATGGCACGGTGACGACGCTGATCGACCGGTTCGAGGGCAAGCGGCTGAACCGCCCGAACGACGTGATCTGCGCCTCCGATGGTGCGCTGTGGTTCACCGATCCGTCGCTGCGGGTGCCGTTGGCCGAGCGGGAGCTGGAGAATGCGGCGGTGTACCGCGTCGCGCCGGACGGAGCGGTGCGAGTGGTCGCGCCGTTCGAGTATCCGAACGGATTGGCCTTGTCCCCGGACGAGCGCACGCTGTACGTCGCCAACACGCGCTGGACCAAATACATCCATGCGATTGAGCTGGACGGGGCGGGGACGATGCTGCGGCGGCGCATCTTCGCCGACATGTCGTCGGACGGGACGAACGGCGTGCCCGACGGCATGAAGGTCGATGCCGCCGGGCGGGTGTTCTGCACCGGCACCGGCGGCGTTTGGGTGTTCGCCCCGGACGGCACGCGGATCGGCATCATCGAGACCCCGGAGGTGTGTGCCAACGTCGCGTTCGGCGGGCCGGACCTGCGAACTCTGCTGCTGACCGCCAGCACGTCGGTCTATACGCTGCGGGTGAAGACGCCGGGGCAGCCGCACCCGTGGTACGCGGTGCGGGGCGGGTGAAGACGGTTGCAAAGGACAGGCGTGCATCGGCATCCGCCGTCGCGGCAGGAGCGGAAGGTCAGCGTCTGATCGACCCTCGTTCTTGATCTTGATCAGCGCATCCGGGGCCATCGGCCACAGGCGTCCACGCCGCAATGGGCAACGCGCCTCTGGCCTGGTCACCTCGCCATTCGACGGCGGGCGGCCGGTGCCTTCCTCGTAGCTCCGGCTAAGTCGAACCTGGGTGCCCACCGGGGTTATTCGGCGCCGGAAAACCGAAGCGCAGGTGTGATTTGTGATCCGACCATCGCGATGGACCGCTACCTCAGACAACGACATTATCCCACGCACCCGCGGCGCATCCGCTTCAAGGACCCCACGACCGGCAACCGGCGTTACCGCACGAGGGTCCAGCGCATCGGCCCGCTGCACCCTCCCCTCGCCCCCGTCGCTTCGCGCCTCGACCGCTCCGGCCGCGGGCGGGAGCGGTTTACGCTCTCGCCATGACGGGTGGCTGAGCCGGGGCCGATGCCAGTCCGTACACCCCCCGCTCCGCCGGCAGCGGCGCGAAGCGCGTCGTGAGGCCCAGCACCGTCTCGGCACCGCCGAGATACAGCATGCCGTCGGCGACCATCTGCCCCGCTATGGCCTCCAGGGCCCGCGCCTTCGTCGGTTGATCAAAATAAATCAGCACGTTGCGGCAAAACACGATGTCGAACCGGCCCAGCGGGCGCAGGTCGCCGAGCAAGTTCCACTCCTTCCATTGCACCATCGCACGCAGCGCGTCGCTGATCCGCCAGGCGGCGTCGTCACGGCGAAAATAACGCATCAGCATCTGCACCGGCAGGCCGCGCTGGACTTCGAACTGGGTGTAAAGCCCATCCCGCGCGCGGGTCAGTTGGTCGCGGGCCAGATCGGTGCCGAGAATCTCCACCCGCCGATCGCCTATGACGGCGCGACTCTCCGACAGGATCATCGCCAGCGAATACGCTTCCTGCCCGGACGACGCGGCGGCCGACCAGATGCGCAACGGTGCGCCGGCGGGACGCGCGGCAGTCAGGCGGGGCAGCGCCTGCGCGCGGAAATGCTGGAACGGCTTGTCGTCGCGGAAGAAGAAGCTTTCGTTGGTGGTCATCGCCTCGACCACGTCGCGCGCCGCCGCGTCGGCACCGCGCCCGCGCAGCCGGTCGGCCAGCTCGTTGAGGTCGCGCAGGTTCTCGCGTTTCAGGATCGGGGCGAGCCGCGTTTCCAGCAGGTAGATCTTGTCCTGCCCGATCACCAGGCCGGACCGGCTCCTGAGCAACTCTGCCAGGCTGTTGAATGCGGCAGCGGAGAGCGCGGTGTTCATGCGGGACCCATGCGAAGCAGCTCCAGCAGTTTTGCTGCGATACGTGGCAGCGGCAGCACGGCGTGGCACAGCCCGGCCTGGGCGACGGCGCCGGGCATGCCCCAGACCACGCTGGTCGCCTCGTCCTGCGCCACGGCGGTGCCGCCCGCTTCAACGACAAGCCTGGTGCCGGCCAGGCCGTCCTGCCCCATGCCGGTCAGCATGGCGACCAGCACGCGCCCCGCGCAGGCGGCGGCCGCGCTGCGCAGCATCGGATCCACCGAGGGGCGACAGAAATTTTCCGGCGGGTCGGAGGACAGCCGCGCCCGCAACGCCCCGCGCGCGGATTCGACCAGCAGATGCCGGTCGCCGGGAGCCAGGTACAGCCGGCCGGCAACCAGCGCCTCGCCATCCTGGGCTTCCGCGCAGGGGAGGCCGCCGAGCCTGGTGATGTGCTGCGCCAGGATCGGCGTGAATGTCGGCGGCATATGCTGTGTCAGCACCACCGGCACCCTGAATTTTCGCCCCAGCCCCTGCACCAGCGTGAACAACGCTTGCGGGCCACCGGTCGAACTGCCGACCGCAAGCAGTTTGGGCGGTGTCACCGCGGCCGGCCGCAATTTCAGCGCCATGGTCGCGGCCGCGGCGCGCGCCGGCTGCGCGGCACGCCGGCGCAGCCGCGCCAGGCCTTTCACCTTTTCCACCAGGTCGCGGTGAAACGCCTCGTCGCCGACGGCGCCGATCGAGGATGGTTTCGGCAGGTAGTCCGCGGCACCCAGGCGCAGGGCGCGCAGCACGATGTCCGCGCCGCGCGTGGTCAGCGTGGAGGCCATGATGATGCGCAGCCCGGGATCGGCGCGCAGCAGCAGCGGCAACGCCGTCATGCCGTCCATCACCGGCATTTCGATGTCGAGCACCAGCACGTCGGCCGGTGTGCGCTTGAGTTCGTCGAGCGCGGCCTGGCCGTTCGCAACGCGAGCCACGACGTGAATCCCCGGATCGGCATCCAGCATGCGCGCGATGGCACCGCGGATCACCAGCGAATCGTCGCATACGATGACGCGGGCGGCGGCCTGCTCTGCCGGCGGCGCGACGGCGCGGGCGGGTTGGATCACAGCAGCCCGACCTGCGCGAACTTGCCGAGCAATATGTCTTCGTCGAACGGTTTCATGATGTATTCCTGAGCGCCGTTCTCGATCGCCTCGGCGATGCGCACCATGTCGTTTTCGGTGGTGCAGAACACCACCGGCGGATTGACGGGGCCGAACTCGGAGCGAACCGCCTTCAGGAAGGTCAGCCCGTCCATGACCGGCATGTTCCAGTCCAGCAACACGCAATCGGGCAGGCTGGCATGGCAGGCTTCCAGCGCCTCCTTGCCGTCGCCCGCCTCCACGACGCTGAAGCCATGCGCCTCCAGGATGCGGCGTGCGACTTTGCGCACGACGCGGCTGTCATCGACCACGAGGCAGGTGCGTGACATGGCAGGCGTTTCAGCCGGCGTCCGATAGCGCCAGCAGCCGCCCGACGTCCAGCACCACCAGCAGCCGGTCGTCCAGCCGATAGACGCCGGCGCTGAACAGGGCCCAGGTGGGCGGCAGCGTCGGCGGGTTGCGTTCGAAGGCGCCGGGCTTGAGGCTCATTACCTCGGACACCTGATCGACCAGCAGCGCGTACAGCTCGCCGCCTTGCTCCGCCACCACCGACATGCGCCGCGCGCCGGCTTGCGGGGGCGGCAGCTTCAGCCGCCGCCGCAGGTCGATCGCGGTGACGATACGCCCGCGCAGGTTCAGGCTGCCGGCAATTTCCGGCGGAGCGAGCGGGATGCGGGTGATGACCTGTTCGCCCAGGATGTCGCGCACGCCGAGCACCGGTATCCCGCAAAGCTGGTCGGCGACGGTCAGGGTGACGAAGACGCGCTCCGCGTCATCCGCGGCGCCGGTCTCGGGGCGCTCCAGCACATCGGTTGTCATGCGTTGTCTCCTGTATGGCGATCAACCGCTATGGACACGGCGGTCTGTCACATGTTCGGCGAGTATCCGTTTGAATGGCCCCATGCCGGACGGGTCGAAGCTGTGATCAAAGCTGTCCGGTCGGTGACCGCTCACACGCACGAAGACCACGGTTTCGTCAGGCAAGACGCGCAAGACGGCAACATCGATCAGGCGATAGAAGCGGTCGTCACCGAGATAAAGTTGGGCGGCAGCTTCGTCGGCGTTGACGACCCGGCCAGCACAACCCGGCGCGTGCAATTCCACCGGAAACGAACGCGGGACCGGTTCGGCGAGCTTCGCCTCTGCGTTATCGGCGGCGATGTTCAATGCACGCAGAAACAGTTCGCGGAATTCCGTCTTGGTCATCGTTCAACGCCCCTTCCAGATCGTCGGCGGTGACGTCGTATCATATGCATCCACGAGTTGCCCCCGCGAGAAGAAGACTGACAATCCCGCACCGTTTACCCCTGGATCATTGAACCTGGCGCCTCGCTTCACCACGGATTGTGGCACCGTTGTCGTCGTGATGACCGTTCTTGCGTTCATCGGAGCATTTGCGAACGCGCGAGCGCCGTCGATCGTCAAGGCGAAGTATTCGGCGAATTGGCTGAGGTTCGACCCGTAGTCCCCATGTGCCTGCAGATAGGACAGCTCAATCTCGTCCACTACGCGGTACAAGGCCACGGGTGGATCGTCCTCGCCGGCCGATCTGTCGGACATGGGCTATCGCCCGCCTAGGCCGCCGCGACCGGCTCGTTCAGGCATTGCTGCAAGCTGGCCAGCAGCGCCTCGCGCTCGGATTTCGCGACGTAGTCGGTGAACCCGGCGTCCCGCCCCGCGTCCACGTCGCGCGGCTCGACATGTCCGGTCAGAGCGATCATCGGCAGGCTGACCCAGGCGCCGGATTCGCGCACCGCGCGGGCGAATTCGAGGCCGTTCATGTCGGGCATCTCGATGTCGGACAGGATCGCATCGAACATCGCGCCGGCCTCACGCAACTTCAGCGCCTCGGCCGCACTCGCGGCAGCGGTGACCCGGTAGCCGGCAGCACCCAGCGACGGCACCAGCAACTGGCGGAAGAAGGCGCTGTCCTCGACCACCAGCACGCGCCGCGTGTCGGTTGCCTCGCTGGCACGCGGCAGGTCGCGGAACCAGTCCTTCCAGGCCAGGGTCAGCCAATAGCCGGTGTCGATCACGTCGGTGGCGGCGCCCGCGATCACCCCGGTACCCAGCAGGCCGGGCCGCGCGCCGGACAGTTGGATATCCAGCCGGTCTTCCACCACGTCGATGATCTCATCGACCATCAGGCCCATGCTGCGGTCGCGATCGGTGAATACCAGCACCGCCTGATGCGATTTTGTCTCGTCGATGGCGCCGGGCAGGGCGATCAGCGGCATCAGCTTGCCGCGATACTGGGTGACCGGCGCGCCGGCGGAGAGTTCGATCTTGTCGCGCGGAATGTCCTCCAACCGCGCCACCAGGCCGAGGGGCACGGCCATCTTCTGCGCCGACCCGGCACGGAACAGCAGCATCGCGGTGCGCTCGCCGGAACGCACGGTTTCCACGGCACCGGCGGCGGCGGTGCGGATTTCGCCCCCCGCGCCGATACCCGTCGCCCGGGCGATGCCGTTCGGATCGAGGATCATGATGACCGACCCGTCGCCCAGGATGGTATTGCCGCTGAACATGGTGACGTGGCGCAGGATCGGCGCCACCGGCTTGACGACGATTTCCTCCGTGTCGAACACGCGGTCAACGATGATGCCCAGCATGGTCGAGCCGACCTGCACCACCACGATGGTGGCGTCGCCGACCGGGTCGCCGACGGTGTCGAGCGCCAGCAGGTCGGCCAGGCTCACCAGCGGCAACAGCCGGTCGCGCAGCCGCAGCACCGGGGTGTCGTTGATCCGCTCGATCACGCTGTTGGAGCCGCTGGTCGCCGTGTTGCTGCCGGCGCGTTGGGCGCGCACCAGCTCGACCACGCTGATCTGCGGTATGGCAAACCGCTCGCCGACCGCCTGCACGATCAGCGCCGAGACGATGGCGAGCGTCAGCGGAATCTTGATGATGAAGGTGGTTCCCTGGCCGGCCACGCTCTTGAGGTCGATGGTGCCGCCGATCTTCTCGATGTTGGTCTTCACCACGTCCATGCCGACGCCGCGGCCGGACACCGCCGTCACCACCGCGGCGGTGGAAAAGCCGGCGCGGAAGATGAAGCGCTGCAACTGCCCGTCGCTCATGCCGGTGACTTCGGCCTCGGTCGCCAGCCCCTGGGCGAGCGCCTTGGCGCGGATCCGGTCCACCGGCAGCCCGCGCCCGTCGTCGGCGACCTCGATGATGATGTGGCCGCCTTCGTGGAACGCGTTCAGCGTGATGCGTCCGGTTTCCGGCTTGCCCGCGGCGCGGCGTTCGGCCGGCTTCTCCAGGCCGTGGTCGCCCGAGTTGCGTACCATATGGGTGAGCGGATCCTTGATCAGCTCCAGCACCTGGCGATCCAGCTCGGTGTCGGCGCCGAGCATGACCAGCTCGATCTTCTTGTCCATTTCCAGCGCGAGGTCGCGCACCAGCCGCGGCAGGTTGTTCCAGGCGTTGCCGATCGGCTGCATGCGCGTCTTCATCACGCCCTCCTGCAGATCCGAGGTGATGTGCGACAGCCGTTGCAGCGGCGCGGTGAAGCCGCTGTCCTCCTCGCTGCGGGCAAGCTGGAGCAGTTGATTGCGGGTGAGCACCAGCTCGCTGACCAGTGTCATCAGGTCCTCGAGCACCTCGACGGTCACGCGGATGGTCTGCGTCGCCGCCGGCGCATTGGTGGCGGCGGCAGTGTCCGGCGCCGGCGACCGCCCTTGTGGCGCGGCAGGGGGTGGGGCGGCGCCCGCAACGGCGACGGCTTCCTCCTCCGCGGGCACCTCCTCGGCTGCTTCCCGCGCGGCTTGCGCCGGCGCGGGAAGCGATTCGGGTGCGACCGGGACGGCGTGTGGTGCGGGCGTTCCGGCGGCGGTCGCTTCCAGGGCAGCGATCAGCGGCGTGTCGTCGCCCGCCGGTTCGCTACCGGTGGTGGCCAGGCCGGCGAGGATCGCCTTCACCCGGTCCAACGCCATCAGCACCAGGCTGACCATTTCCGGCGTGACCGAAAGGGCGCCGTCGCGCACCTTGCCGAGCACGCTCTCGGCGGCGTGCGCCACGTGCTCCAGCCGCGGCAGGCCGAGAAAGCCGCAGGTACCTTTGATCGTGTGCACCATGCGGAAGATCAGCGCCAATGTCGCGGCGTCGTCCGGCGTCCGCTCGAGGGTCACCAAAGCGAGGTCGAGTTCCGCCAGATTCTCATTGGTTTCCGTCAGGAAGTCGGCGAGCAGATCGTCCATGGTGCCCTCGTTGCGGCCCGAGCTGGGCGTGTGGGAGGGCATCCTGGACCCGAGGTAACCAACAAAAGGTAAATCCCGGTCAGACTTCGTAAAGCCTCAGCGGCGGGGCGGGGCCGCCGGGACCGGCCGGCATCAGCAAGCTCAGCCGCAGGCCGCAGCCCCGGGCGAGCAAGGCGGTCAGCGGCATTTGCAGCGAGCGGGCGTCGCGCAATGCGGCCCAGGCCCCCGCCTCGCTGGCCAGGCAGCCCGCCAGCCCGCTGGGCCAGGCCGCCCGGGGGCCGGCAATGGCGATGACAAGGTCGGTGCCGGTGCCGGCGAGCGTCACCTCACCGCTGCCGTTCAGGGCGTCGCCCGCCAACAGCAGCAGATTCAACACCACCCGGGCGAAGGACGGCGAAAACGCGATGTCCACCGGCAAGGCGGCGAAATTGATGGTGCTCCGCCGGGCGTGCGGCAATCCCTCGGCCAGGCTTCGCAACGCGGCGATGTCGAGCGGGCCCGCCGTTGGTCCCCAGGTTGCGCGCAGCAGTTGCAGGCGCTGGCGGAGCTCGATGGCGGCCTGATTGGCGAGCGCCAGCGCCTCGCCGGCGACGGAGGGGTCCTCGGCCAGTTCCAGCGCCCCGGCCAGCGTGCCGATCATGCCGCCGAGATCGTGGCTCATGCGCGCGCAGACCAGTTCCGTCAGCCGCAACTTGTCGCTTGCTCCCGACATACGATCGTCCCCCTGGCCGGGCGCCGCGATTTCGGTGTAGCGCCGCAATCGTGGCGCAGTGTGCGGGGAATGTTCCCGGCAGTAAACCTATTCCGCGCTACGCGTGGTGGGTCGGATTGAGTGGGCTCGAAGCGTCGGATGGATGGTTCACGCCAATGGACACGGCTATCGCCGCTTTGGGTGGAGCGCCGGCATTCACAGTGCATTGCGTTTAGGTCCGTCCCGCGGCCGTGTTGATCGCGCAGGCGGAGCGGTGCATTTCTCGAATGCAGACATGCACGTCAGCGTCCCCTCGGCGGTCACGGGCGAATAGAGGTCGCTCGATCTGTCGCGAGCCGGTCAATCGGCCGGCGCAACTGAACCATTCGCTTTCCCAAGATGGGTCAGCACAACGACACGGAAAACCAGCGCGCTCCGCATCCTGGTGGCAGCCTGATGGCGGAACGTCCTCGCGTCGATGAGACTCTCCCAATGGCTCGGGCTCTGACAGAACCCATGATCCCCGCAACAGCGGCGTCGAGACCTCCATGATTCGGCACGATACGATGATGCGCTCCCTGCGCCTCAAGGCACGGGTTGTTGACTCTGTCCGAATTGTCTCTCACCATCCGCGATGCAATATTCCGCTTCGGACCACACACACCATGAGACCGTCGGACGCTGCGTGGCAACAATTGATCTCCACGATACACGCGTCCGACCGCAAGGCCGCGCTGGCGATCACCGGGGGCGGCAGTGGGGCGGTCGGCGAGTTGCTTCGTGTTCCCGGGGGATCTCGGCTGCTGATCGAGGCACAAATTCCCTACGACGCGCTGGCGCTCGCGACGTTTCTCGGCTTCGCACCGGAACAGGCATGCAGTGCCGATACCGCGATCGCGATGGCACGGAGCGTTCGGGCACGCGCGGCCAGGCTGGTGCCAGCGGACACCGACCTGGTTGGCCTCGGCGCGACGGCGGCACTGGTGAGCGATCGCCCGCGTAAAGGCGAGCATCGGTTTCACATCGCATGCGCCAACTCCGCCGGCATCGCGCACTGCACTTGCGTGATGGTCAAAGGCAGACGCGATCGCGCCGCTGAAGAAGACCTCGTTTCGCGCGCGATCGTCCTGTGGCTGGCCCATGCATGTGGGATTGCCGCACCGTCGCCGCGCAGTCTGCTCGATGCGGATGAACATTTCGAGGAGACGGTCGTCGCGACCGTGGATACGATCGGTCAGCTCTTGGCCGGCGAGCTCGATCGCCTCACCGTCCAGCCCGATGGCCAAATGATGCTGTCAGCCCCACGGCCTCTTGTGTTGTTGCCAGGTTCCTTCAATCCGCTGCACGCTGGGCATGTGTTGCTGGCGCGAGTCGCCGAAGAGTTCAGGCAGCAGCCCGTGGCGTTCGAAATCTCCGTCACCAACGTTGACAAGCCGCCGCTGGCGGGCAACACGGTGAGACACCGGCTCGCGCAATTCGCCTGGAAGTCGCCGGTCGAACTTACCAGAGCGCCCACCTTCGTCGAGAAGTCGCGCTTGTTTCCCAGGACTACGTTTGTGATCGGGGCGGATACGGCGGAGCGGCTGGTCGCGCCGAGATATTATGGCGATGATGAGATTCAAATGCACGTCGCGCTCGAGGAAATCGGCAAGTCCGGGAGCAGCTTTCTGGTGGCCGTGCGCATCGACGCCGCGGCGCGCGTACGTGCGCTGCGCGACATCCCAGTGCCGCGCCGCTATGCCGATCTCTTCAGCGAAATCCCTGAGCACCGTTTCCGCTTTGATGCCTCCTCGTCCGAGATTCGCGCACGGGACGTGTAGTTGGCAATTCATGGCGAGCCCCAAGGATTGTCCAATAGGCTCGCCCCATGGACCTGTGGGCGTGGTTCAAATCCGGTTCCTCGATTGTGGCGAACTTCGTTTGTGATCGCCTGTCCGCACGTACCTATCGACCTACCGTGCAATTCTGGACTCATCGTGCGTGGATGACGAGCCGCCGATACGTGCCAATGCCGATTCAGTGCGATCCTTCCTGAACCTGGAGCGGCCGTGGACGCGCATGCAGTGGCCTACCGGCGCGACCAACGATGGTCCCCTCTCCGTGGCGGATCGCTGCAAGCCGCCGTTCCCCTCCCGGCCAAGTAGTCCAACCCGGCCGTCCACCACAGCACCCGCCCCGGGCGAGCGTGCCGCCGCCAGCGCCGCAATCCGCCCCGGCTGCCGGCCCGCCATCCCCCCGCTCCCCAAACCCCGGCAAAACCACCACCCCGCCGCGCCCAGCCCCTTGAACGCGTCAGCGACGTTAGTTATATTGCCACCAAACGTCCATCATACTAACCAACCCGGAGCCACACCAATGCCCGCCCTCTCCACCAACGCCCGACGCGAATACTACG
>Ga0307372_10000731_pt1 | contig 57624 bp, 52 predicted proteins | sample OX1MG_FD_202533 | JGI IMG/M metagenome (GOLD analysis project Ga0307372, IMG submission 202533) | Soil microbial communities from Risofladan, Vaasa, Finland - OX-1 | ecosystem: Environmental > Terrestrial > Soil > Coastal area > Acid sulfate soil | place: Finland: Risofladan, Vaasa | collected...
CAGCCGCATCTGTCGGATGAGCACTTCGCGGTGGATGGCACGCTGCTGGAAGCCTGACCCAGGCCGCCCCGGCTGGCCAGTCACAAGAGTTTCCGCTTGCCACCAGGGTACCAGGCACGGAGCGATCCTCTATGAGACCGCCGCCAAGCTCCGTGTGACCAAAGAAAACCTCTCGGCGCGTCGATTAACTATAGTGCCACCATCACAGTGAGCCGTGACCTAAATCACTGAACCGACGAATGAATTGGCGTGAACTATTGGGCGAGGAACGGGTGCGGATCAAAGGTTTATCTGGATTTGCGAGATTTTAGTGAAGTGCCCCGGGCTGACTTGTTTGGTATGGCTCTGGCTGGCTCTCTCAGCCCAGAGCCATCGTCAATTTGATCTCTGAAATGGTTTGGGAGGAGAGTCGTCATGAAACAACAGGGATTTCCCATCGCTCTCAGTGCCGCTCTTGCGATCTCAGGCGTAATGGTATGGATGGCGTTTTCAACCCCAAGAGCTCGAGCGATTCCTGCATTTTCCCGCAAATATAATACGTCGTGCTCCACCTGCCACAATGACTATCCGAAACTGAACGATTTCGGCTTAGCCTTCAAAAAGAATGGCTTTAAGTTCCCCAAGGATGACGAGTTGTTTGTGAAGCAACTCCCTGTGTTGCTCGGAGCCAAAGCACAAAAAGAAGCCTTTCCCCAGGCCATCTACCCCGGAGAAATTCCCGGCAATCTCCCGATATCATTTCGGTATACCGGAAATTTCAATTGGAACGCCAAGCAGCCCGCGGCCCTGCAAGCAACTCAGTTCGTGCCGCAAACGGATCTTTTTGTTCCGAATACGTTCACGATTATCAGTGCGGGGAGCTTCGGGGAAAACCTGGCTTTTTGGGTGGACGACGACATATCGGCCGCCGGTAGCGGTGCAAATGGCGGCTTGGGCGATGGATACCTTCGCTACAACGATCTAGGCCACATCTTCAAATTGCCGAAAAACGCGCTCAATGTGCGGTTCGGTCAGTTCGAACTGGACTTGCCCTTCTCGCAGGCGCGGTCGATATATCCTTCTTCCTATGACGTCTTCACCGAGACGGCTGTAGCGCAGCCCTCGCCGGCTCCCGGCCAGACCACATTCGAAACCACAAACAATGCCTTTATCTTCGGGTCACCGCAGCGCGGGATTGAGTTCGGTGGCTATCCAAACAACGGTAATTTCACCTGGTCGGTGGCTTACGTGGACGGAACCAATTCGTCGTACGGAATTGACTCAGGAATCCTTGCGCGGAATACGAAGGACGTGTATATCCGCGTCTCTCAGACCTTCAATCTGGAGCGCAATGCCGAGAGCCGCAAAGCGATACAGGCGGCGGGACCGACAGGTCCGCGCGATCACACCTCTCTGCGCATTGGTGGCTTCTATTATAGAGGCACGAATCAATTGAATTTTGGAGGCTCGCAATTCACTTTCCTCGGAACGATTAATGAGCCGTTCTATCGCGCGGGTGGCGACATTCGCTTCAAATATGGCAACAGACTGGAGCTCTTTGGGCTGGGCATGGTGGGCCACGACAATAATCATCTGGTTGACACCGTGGCCCAGACAATCACCAGCGCGCCTGCGGTGACATTTACCGGAGGGTTCGCGGGCGCCAATGTCTGGATTTATCCGTGGCTGATCGGGTACATGCGCTATGACTTCGTAAACTCGCCGACCGACTACTTCAACGCTGTCTCTGAGCATGCAACCCGCAACCGTTACAGCCCCGGTTTCCAGGTCCTGGTTCGCGCAAATATCAAGGTCATCGGTGAATACGAATATCAGTGGGGCCAGCCCTACACCGACCCAGTGACCGGCAATACGTTGTTTTTCCGGCCCAACGCTTTCATTGGCGGAATTGACTACGCTTTCTAGATCTACGGCCATATTTCTAAATGAGGAACAGGAGTTCAAAGAAACGCACTGGAAGGAGAATATATGAAAATAAACAGCGTGATCCGTATAATCACCATACTGCTGCTGACCGGCTTTGTCTTTGCCGCGGAAGGCCGAGCGGGGGACATCAAAGGAAACGTCACCGTGCAGGGCTTGCGCTCTGCCCAAAACATCGCCGTCTACATCGACGCGATACCGGGAAAGCATTTCGCTGCGCCGGCGCGGCACGCAGTGGTGGACCAGTTCAGAATGACGTTCGTTCCGCACGTTATTGTCGTCCTGCAGGGAACCACCGTGGATTTTCTGAATAGCGATCCCGTCGGCCACAATGTCTACTGGCCGTCGATCAGCGGCAACAAGAAGCTGGCGCACAACATGGGAACGTGGCCGAAGGGAGTCAAAAAATCATTTCAGTTCAATAATCTCGGAGTCGCCGCTCTGTTGTGCAATGTTCACCCGGAAATGTCTGGCTACGTCGTGGTGGTGGGCTCGCCGTACTTCGCAGTCACAAATAAAGAGGGAGCGTTCGAGCTCAAAAACGTCCCGCCAGGGACCTACACGCTGAAAACCTGGAGCGAAGACGGGAAGCCGACGACGCGGTCGATTACTGTCGGCAGCGGCCCGCTGAGCCTCGAATTGACCGTCAAGCGGTAACCCATACGAAAGCCAGGTTGGCGAGCATGAAGGACCAGGAAGACGAGCAATATGCAGTCGGCGCCGAGGAAGATCGCTTCCTGAGCCGGCGGCAATTTTTCATCAAGGTGGGCGTCAGATCGCTCGCGGTTGCGGGAGCCGGGGCGACGGTCTTTGCGGCACAGTATCTCTCGCCGAACGTCCTCTACGAACCATCCCCCATTGTGAGCGCGGGCCGTCCCGAGCATTTTCCAGCGAACTCCGTCACGCTGGACCCGCGCTTCGCCGTTTACATCGTACACGGACCAAAAGGGTTCTACGCCATGAGCTCGATTTGTACGCATCTCGGCTGCATGACCGTGTGGAAGCAGGACCCCGGCGTGATCGCCTGTCCCTGCCACGGCAGCACGTTTCGGCCAGATGGGGAAGTGATCGGCGGACCCGCTCCGCGGCCATTGCCTTGGCTGAAAATGTGGCTGGGGAGTGATGGGGAATTCATGGTGGACCGTTCCACGATAATTTCACCGGAAAGCGAATACATTCAGGCATGAACATGCCGAAACCACTGGCATCTCCGGACGGCGCTGCGATCCGAAACCCAATCCACGCGCTCGCGCGCTGGCGGGACGAGTTCAAGGAGATTTTTTCGGCGCGCGTCCGTGAGCGGCAGCTCGGTTTTCGGCAATCGTGGTATCTGGGCGCGCTGACGCTGGGCACTTTTTCCATTCAGCTCATCACCGGCATGCTCCTGATGCTCTACTACCATCCTTCCATCCCGCAGGGCTACGCCGACATGAAGGACTTGCAGTTCGTCGTGTCGTCCGGAGTCTTCCTGCGGAATCTGCACCGCTGGTCCGCACATGCGATGGTCTTTCTGGTATTCGCGCACATGGCCAAGGTGTTTTACCGCAGGGCTTACCGGCCGCCGCGAGAGATGAACTGGGTGGTAGGGGTCTGGCTGCTGTTGCTGACTTTACTGGCCAGCTACACGGGCTATCTGCTGCCGTGGGACCAGTTGTCGTACTGGGGCATCACCGTGGGATCGAGCATCCTCTCGTCCATCCCATTCATTGGTGAAAAGCTGCGCTTCATTCTACTCGGTGGGCACACGGTGAATGCCAATGCGTTGTTACGCTTTTACGTGTTGCACGTCGTTATTTTGCCCCTCGCAATCATTCTCCTTGTCTCCGTCCATTTGTGGCGTTTGCACAAAGACGGTGGAATGTATTTCGAGAATGAAAAGCATGCGGATAAGCCATGACCAGCGACCCCAACCCGCCGGACGCAACAGCGTTGCCAGAGTCAACCCGCGAAGGGGAATCGCTTCCCTATTGGGAGATGCTGTTTCGTGAAACGATCGCCATAGAATTGTTAGCCAGCGTTCTGGTCTGGATCGCGCTCTTCTGGAACGCGCCTTTGGAGCTGCTCGCCGATCCTCAGCAAACGCCGAAATTGGCCAAGGCGCCATGGTATTTCACGGGACTGCAGGAGCTGCTGCATTATTTCCCGCCTTTTGTCGCCGGCATCATTCTTCCCACGCTGATTATTGTCGCGCTGATCGTGGTTCCCTTCTTCGACGTGAACATCAAGGCTCAAAACCTTTGGGTGGGCCACAAATCACAACGGCTGATGATTCTGGGAGTCATTCTGGCAGCGCTCACGGTGCTGCTCGTCCGCTTCGATGCGTGGGATGCGCTGCTCCCGGTCTGGACCATTGCAGTCTTCATGGGCATTGCCGCAGCCAGCGAAGGACGCCGGGATAAAGGATTCCGAAGCTGGCTGAGCGCGAAGCCGCTCTCGTTCTGGATCATGACCTGGTTTCTGATGGAAGCAGTCGTATTGACTTCGGTCGGCACATTTTTCCGGGGGCCAGGCTGGTCCTGGGTCTGGCCTTGGTGAACCGGCAAAGCACGTTAGGATTTTTCCGCCGCTTGGGCCGCATTTTCTTTGGCGACCCGGCCCGGCGATTTGCCTGGGTGAGCTTACTGCTGATGCTTTCACTGACTGTGGCGCCAACGAAGGATTTTTTCAGGCAGTGGCGCCACTATCAACGGCAATATTCCAAATTCATCCAGGGACGCCCGAACGCGGCGGCGCTGCGCGGCCGCATGGTCGGCGGCATTCATCAGATATGGCTCCCCCACCTGGGCGTGGTGGACCGCTGCACAACTTGCCATTTGGGCATCGCCGAACCAACCCTCGCGGGCGCCGCCGTACCAGAGCCGTTCCGCGCGCATCCCGCGATTCCGCACGACGCAGAAGCGTGGGGCTGCGTCGTCTGTCACCGTGGCCAAGGCTCTGCGACCGAAGTGGCCGAGGCGCACCAGACCACCGCCGCATGGGAGCAGCCAATCCTGCGTGGCCGTTTCATTCAAGCTTCCTGCGGAACTTGCCATCGCGACGATCTGCCCCAAGCTCCACGGCTCGACCAGGGACGCCAATTGCTCGCGCGACTCGACTGCGCCGGGTGCCACAAGATTCCCGGCATTGACCGTCCCGCGATGCTCGGCCCGGACCTGACGGATATTGGCACTAAGGTGAGCCGCGCATGGCTTTACAAATGGCTTAAGGAACCTCGCACCATCACCGACGCGAACGGTAACCTGACGGTTGACGGCGTCGACGTCGGTGAGCCGCAGATGCCGACGTTTCGGCTGGCTGATCCGGAACTGCGGGATCTTTCCGCATACTTGAGCACGCGGCGTGCGCATCCAATCCAGCCGTACCATTTCGATCCTCGCGTTGTCGCCGCATTGTCGAAGCGCACGGATGTGGCCGATCAAGGCGAAGCGCGTTTCCGCCAGATGTTCTGTTCCACCTGTCATTCGCTGGCCGTCACGCGCGCCGGAGAGACTGCACTTATCGGGGGAGATATCGGACCGGAATTGACCAAGATCGGCAGCAAAGTAAATCCAGAGTGGCTGGTCGCTTGGTTGCGCGACCCGCAGCAGTATCTGCCCCACAGCCAAATGCCCCGCTACGAATGGTCGGACTCCGACCTCTACGAAGTAACGCGCTACATGGAAACGAAGCTGAACGATCCGCAGTTGCTCGCGGACGTGCCACCTCTGGCTTCACCCACCAACACCGAGATCGCAGCCGGGCGGCGCCTGTTCGTTGATAAAGGCTGCGCAAGCTGCCACGTGATCGAGGGCCTTGCTCCACAGAAGGATTTTGGTCCCGACCTCTCCACGATAGGAGCCCGCAATATTTCCGAGCTGGATTTCGGTCGAGCGAAGATTCCGCGCACACTGATTGCCTACTTGCAGGCGAAGGTCTCGAATCCACTCTCTGTCAATCCCGACGGCCGCATGCCGCAGTATCACCTGGACAAAGCGAGTCTGGACGCCGTCACCACGGCTCTGTTGAGCCTGACGGGACCTCCGGCGACCCTCGGCATGGAAAAATTGGTCGTCGCGCGTCCGCAGCCGGAGTTTCACACCGCCGGCGAATTCGGCAAACTCTATGAGCGCTACAAGTGTTACGCGTGCCATAAATTCAACGGCTTTGGAGGCGCACTGGCGCCAGACCTTTCCTACGAAGGAAGTCGCGCGACGCGGGAGTGGCTAATCCAATTCATGGAGAACCCGCAAACTCTGCGGCCTACGCTCATTTTCCGCATGCCGCAATTTAACATGCCCGCCCGGGAAGCAGGCGTCATTGCCGACTATCTCAAAATGGCGATGCAGAGCCCTGACGTGGATGCCAGCGTAAATCGCAAGGAATTCACTCCAGCGATGGCAGCAGCGGGCAAGCAACTCTACGAAAAGAAGTATCAATGCCAGGCATGCCACACGATCGGGTCCACCGGCGGATACGTGGGACCCAGCCTCAGCTTTGCCGGCAACTGGCTGACGCCGGGCTGGGTCCAGGCATGGCTTCGCAATCCGCAGGCGCTCGTGCCCGGAACGATTGAGCCGAGGCAGGCTTTCACCGCGGATGAGATTCAGGATCTGACGGCTTATCTGCTGACGTTGCGGCAAAGTGGTTCCACGGGAAGCGCGGCGGGCACGCCGAGCGCACAGGGGACAAGATGAGGGCCCGCGCGCTTCTGTTTTCCGCTGCTCTTGGATTCGTCATGCTCGCTGGATGCGCGCGTAAATCCGCGCCCGTGAAATCTGACCCGCTGCAGAACGCCTACGGCTCGGAGGCGGACTGGAACGACCCTCAGCGAATCATTCCGCTCAACTATGAACAGGTTCAAGGCAAGCAGCTTTTCTACCAGCAATGTGTTTGGTGCCATGCGGACCAATCCCCGGCCGGCCCTTCGAATCGTTCCAACGTGACTCCGACTCCGCCACTATGGAACGACGGCGCGACTCTGAATTCGTTGAGCGATGCATTCCTCGAGAAATTCATCGCCCAAGGCGGAAGCGCCATGGGAAAATCGGCAATGATGCCGCCGTATGGCCATACCCTGACGCCGGCGGAAATCCAAGCGCTCGTCGCGTATGCCCGCGCGATCGCCGTTCCGCCATACGGCGCGGCCTCGCGGCCGGGACACAAATAGGTGAGAGGAGCGTTCGCGATGCATTACAACCGAGTCCGCGCAACATGGAAAGCGGTTCTAGCAGTGCTGGCGGCACTACTCTTCTGCGGCCCGGCGCTTGCTCAGGTCAGCCCGGCGGAAATTCTGAATCCTCGTCTGAAGGCGCTCGAAGCGAAGTATCTGCCGCAGATCGAGTCACTTCATCAGGCCATCGTCGCGACGAAGTTTCCCTTCCCCTTTGTGCTCGCTCGCTACGTCCAATCAAACCCCGCCAAGCGGGATTCCTTCGACTCTCGCGGGATCGAATTTGTGTACTTCCACAATCGCGTCGTCCTGAAAATTTCGGGGATTTATAGCGTGGCCTACAGTGCCGAACGCATGACGCAAAACCAACGCGCCGCGATGACGTTTCAGGATGTGGTTCTTCCCGTTCTTCGCATCGTCGCGGCACAAATTCCCCGCAACGTGGAATGCGACGACATCGGATTTGAAATCGTCTACCACACGCGGGCTTCCGCCAAGACGTATGACTACGAAGGAAAAGAGATTTTCGCCGCCGTGTTCAATAAAAACGACGCCTTCGCCGCCGCCAACGCTGCTGGCAACAAACAACTGCAAGAGATTCTGAATCGTTCGCCAATCTACGTGGATGGTCAGGATTTTGGCCTGGCCCTCGGCGCGCGAGATCCTTTGAATGTCGAAGCGTTGGCGCGTTCGGTCCCCGGCCAAGCTGCTGCTTCTGTTTCAGCCACTCCCAGCGCGCAAAGCTCATCTGGGTCGAGCTCGAATATTGTTCTCGTCTCGCCGGCCAAGCCGCCGGCCACGCCGGAAGTTGCGTCGGCTGAAAACTCCCCAGGGGAAGCGGGTATCGCTGCGGCGGCTCCGCCCGGCGCTCCTGCGCCACCGGCAATATCGCCTTCCGCGACGTCGCCAAAACCTGCTCCCACGCAGGCCGATGTCGAGCGGCTCCAGTCCCAATTCCAGCCGCAGCTCGACGCATTCGTGAAGTCGAGCGGCCAGGAATTGCACTTGGTCGGTTACGCCCCGCCGTCGCTGGTGCTGTATCACGGCGAGATCGTTCTTCAACTTACCCTTCGCGATCCCCGGGAATTCGATGCGAACAACAGCTCGATTTACAAACGGGCGGCGCAGAGCTTCGACCTGTTTCTCGCCCCCAAGCTGAAAGCCATTCTGCCCAAGCTGCCCGCCAGCGACGCAATTCAGGCGCTGGATTTCTCCGTGCTGCACCGCCTCGGCGGTGGAACGACTGCGGCGGAAGCAGTGGAATATATCTGTCCGGCCAGGGCGTTGCGCTCGTTTGCCGCGGACGAAATCACGAGCCAGGACTTGATCAATCAAAGCGTGGTCCTGGTGAATGGCGTGCGGATTAGTTTGAATTTGCAGGCTGTTGAATAGGCAGGTGCGGTCTCTCGCGTCAGCGAAACGGCACCGAAGACGAAGACTGGCGTCTACCGAAGCCTGCCGTACCCCGGTCGTAAGTTTCCGCCTACACTGTGACTTTCTGACACGCCGACGATTACCCCAAGAAAACCGCTTGCATATATTGTTAACTTGTGTTATATGTATGTGTTAGTTATGAAACACAAACGATTGATCTTCGGCCCCATTACGCAAAAAATTCGGCGAGAACTCCCGTGGAGTCCCTGCTCCGCGTAACCCTCGCCCCAAGCCGCTTCCCGGCATTCCGGCGCCAAACCTCGCAAATTTCTAATCGGTACAACAAATTATTAGAATCGCGCGTAACTCACACAAAACAAACAATCGCACCGCGTTCTAATCGGTACAAATTCGCGTTTTTTGCAGCGCCCATTTCTCCTCAGAGCCGCGAGTTCCGCGTGGCCTCAGGCGCTGCCGCCCTCGCGCTCAACGTTGCCGCGGCACTGCGCGCCCGTGCAGCCTTAATCGCAAATGAAGTGCGCAGTCCCGCGCACGCAACCAACTCACAACGCGCCACTTATGATTTCTTGATCGCAAATGAAAATCAACTTGTCCGGACGCCGATTTTGTCGCCCATGCCTTCATGCAGGCAAGCGCGCACCGTCGTAGCGTTATTTCGCGCGCGGCGCGACTTTTTTCTCTTGGGCGAGGAGGGCGCTTTTGCGGTCGAGGCCCCAGCGATAGCCGGCGAGGTTGCCGTCTTCGCGCACCACGCGATGGCACGGCACAACGATCGAGACGGGATTCGTGGCGCATGCACGGGCGACAGCGCGTATCGCCCTGGGCTTGCCGATGGCGCGGGCGACTTCTGTGTACGAACGCGTCGCGCCGTAGGGAATGCGGCGCAGCTCTTCCCAAACGCGGCGCTGAAAAGCCGTGGCTTGCACGTCGAGAGGCAGATCGATATGCGGCTCCTGGCCGCGAAGATTCCGGAGGATTTTGCGGACCCACTGCTCGAACCCTTTTGCATCGCGGCGAATTTCCGCTTGCGGATATTCGCCGGCAAGGGCTTTCTCGAGCGGCGCGTCAGCGCCGCCCAAATAAACGGCGCTGACGCCGCGTCGCGTTGCCGCAACCAGCAAGCGGCCCAGCGGAGACGGTACAATCGTGTAGGAAATATTCATGCCAGCCCCTCCGCGGCGGTATGTGGCCGGGGTCATGCCCATTTGCGCGGGTGCGCGCTCGTAAAGACGGCTGCTCGAACCATAACCTGCGTCGTACATTGCGGTCGTCACTTTGTCTCCCTTGCGAAGTTTCGATTTCAATTGCGCCATGCGTTGCGCGTCGGTGAATTGCTTCGGCGTGATTCCCAGCGCCTTGCGAAAAAGCCGCTCCATTTTCTGGGGCTCGAGGCCGAAGAAGCGGCTCAGTTCCAACGAGGTAAGGCGTTTCTCCGGATCGGCGGCCAGCGTCGCTTCGATTCGGCGGCAAATTTGCAACACGCGCCGCGCGGAATCGCGCTGCGGGGACTCGAACTGCGGAAGGCAGCGGAGGCAGGGACGGTACCCGGCCCGCTCCGCGTCCTGTGGCTGGCAAAAAAAGACAACGCGATTGCGCTGGGGCCGCTTCGATGGGCATGACGGACGGCAATAGATTTTTGTCGTGCGTACCGCGTACACAAAACTGCCGTCTGCGGCGGAGCGGCGGGTTTGCACCGCCCGCCAGCATCGCGTGTCGCTCGCTTGAACTGGTAAAGTTTTCCGGGGCATCGAAGCATCGTCCGTTTGGCGCGGCAACGCCACGCATCATCGGATCCGTAAGCCAAAATAGTCTATTCGTGAAACGATATCTATCCGATTTTTGCAGTCAAAAACGCCCGGCTTCGAGAGCATTTTGGAGGGAGAGGGGGCAATTCCGCGTTGTTGAACTAAAGGACACGCTGCCTATTGACAGGGTTGACGCTCGCGGCTGGCCAATGCATATTGCCATACTCAGCGAAGGCGATTGCAGATTACTTGGGGGGATATCTACATGGGGGCAATGCACAACCTCAAACGACAGTTGTCGTCCGGCCCTGTTTCATCTCCTGCAGAAACCAAATACGAAAGCCCGCGGACACAGAACCCCAAAATATTTCTGCGCGTCCCGACGCATGCGATTGGCGTGGCCGAGGATCGGCGCCGGTGTCCCCGGGCGTGCCTGAGCCTTCCTTTGCAACTGACCAGCATCGGAGGGCGCGCCGAAGCCATGCCCGTGACGCTGGTGACGAAAAATATCAGCTCCACGGGAATCTATTTTCTGGCGCCGCGCGTGATCGCGCCCGGGACGGCCATCGAACTCGAGGTGGCGCTGATTGAACGCCCGCTGGGCCGCGGCAGTGTGCGGCTGCGCACGGCGGCGCACGTGGTGCGCATCGATGCGTGCGAAGTGCCCGGCTGGAACGGGTTCGCCGCGTCGTTTGACGATATCGATTTCCAGCGCGACGACCGGATTCCGCGCACTTGGGAATCGCATTAGAAATTTCCCGCGAATTTTTGCGGGGTTAGTTTTGGACAGGCCGTTTGACGAGCTTTGGCGGCACGGGCAACGGGCCTGATGACGGCGACTTGAAATTCGTGGAGCGCACGATCAGGCGAATGGGAATGGTGGTCTTCGGGGTTTTCACTTCAGCGTTCGAGCGAATGTACGTGGGGAACCACAACCTTCCGGTCAGATTTTCGCGGTAGGTAGCGAACATCGTAAACGGAAATCCGTTCGCTGCATTTCCGGCATCCGTGACAAATTGGCCATAACTCTTCACGATGGCGAAGTCCTTGTGATCAATCCAAATGACCCCGTCGAATAGCGGTTTGGCGCCGAGCGTTTTTGGCTGCACGCGAAAAATGAACGTATTGATCTGGTCGAGCTTCTCCTCGCCTTCGTAAGAAATATTGTAAAGAGGCAGTTGATCGGACGTGAGAAAAAAAAGCGGAATGCCCGCAAACGTCTTGACATCCTCGAGCGAGAATTCCGTGTAGTGCAAATCCGAAGTGGGAGGCTTGATGACGCGCTCGTAGCGCTGGCCATTGGGCTTGGTGTACTGCAAGCCGGTGAATGTGAATCGCCCTCCGTTGTTCGCAAGTTCCTCGACTTTGATGGTTTGATCGACGCTGCCCGCGTCATACATTTTTTTGATCAGGTCTTCATTTTGCGTGAAGCGCTGAATGATTTTATCGGCCGGAAGCGGAGGCGGCCCAGGATGGGGCTGCACAGGTATGCGCTTCGCCTTGAACTCCGGGGGAGGCTTGATGGGGCCGGCAACCTGCGCAGACGCGGGGATGGCAGCGACGACAATCGCAGCGAGAATCGCCAGGATTGCAAACCTTAGACGCATCCGCATTCTAACCGTATTCATTGCTTTCCTATCTGTTCCCATCCTTTAGATGCGGAAATGGGGATTTGTGATTGCGGAGTAAGGTTACTTCGTCTTGCGCAAGAAACCCACCGGGAAATGCCATTCGCGCGCAACCCTGATCCAGACTGCATCCCGATTGCGCGAACAATAGGGATTGGCATGGGCTCGCTTGCAGGAGCGATAAAGCTGGGTCATAATCTCGAAACCGCATTCGCTCCAAGAAAGTGCAGGCTCGCTTCATGATCTGTCCCCATTGCCGGACAGAAAATGCTGATGAAAGTTCCGCGTGCTCAAAATGCGGATCTTCCTTTGACTGGCAAATCGATACCGACCAAACGCTAGACTCCTCGATGCCGGAGCCAGAAGCAGCAAACGCTTCCGGCGCGCAAGCGCCCCGCAGTTCCGCGGGCGGGAAGCCTGTTTCGGGAGGATCCGCCTCCTCGGGTAAAAGTGGCTCTCGCTCTTCCGTGAACATTTACGGAGTTCTCGAGGAAGGCGACGAGCTGGGACATCGCTATCGCATCGAGTGTTTGCTGGGACAGGGCGGAATGGGCCGCGTGTATAAGGCCTATGACAAAGAGCTGGATCGTACGATTGCGCTGAAAGTGCTGCAACCGGAATTAACCACGGACCCGAACGCGATGCAGCGATTCAAGCAGGAGCTGCTGCTGGCCAGCCGCATCTCGCACAAAAATATTCTCCGCATTCATGACCTGGGCGAAGCCGATGGAGTGAAGTTTATTTCCATGGCTTACGTGGACGGAGAGGATTTGCATCACCTGCTTCGAACGCATGGCAAATTGCCGGCCGAGCGCGCCCGGAAAATCGCGGAACAGCTCTGCGAGGCGCTGGAGGCCGCGCATGGCGAAGGGGTGGTGCATCGCGATTTGAAGCCGCAAAACATTCTGATGGGCAAGAATGACCACGTTTACGTTTCCGATTTTGGCCTGGCGAAGTCCCTGGAATCGAGCGCCGCCGGAATGACGCGCACGGGACAATTTCTGGGAACGCCGCGGTACATGGCTCCCGAACAGGTGGAAGCAAAGCCGATAGACAATCGCACCGACATTTACGCGCTGGGGTTGATCCTGTTCGAGATGGTGACGGGCGAAGACGCGTTCAAAGGCGATTCGACGCTGCAGATCATGTACCGGCGCGTGAAGGAAAAACCGCCGAACCCCAAGCAATTGAATCCGGAGCTACCGGAAAATCTGTCGCGAGTGATTCTGCGCTGCCTGGAGCGAGATCCGGCGCGGCGCTATCCGAATGCGGGAGAGATACTGACGGATTTACGGGAGGGACGGGCGACCTCGGCGGGACGGACGGTGCAAATCGCGCTGCCGGAACTGGGGAAGCGCTGGTGGTACGTGGCAGCGGGAGTTGTGGCAGCGATTCTGATCGCGCTTTTCGCTGTACCACCGGTTCGACACATGATCTTTCGAGCCCGGTCTGGAAGTTCAGGGTCGGCGCCGCCTCGCGGAGTGCCTCCGCTCTCGAGCGGCCGCTTCGTGGCGGTGCTGCCACTGCAAGTGCTGGGAGATCAATCGAAGCTCGGCTACCTGGCGCAAGGCATCCAAGAAGCGCTCTCGGCCAAGCTATTTCAGTTGAAAGGCATTCACGTAACGTCCCGGGATGCGGTACGAAAAGCGGATTCAAACCAACCGGTGGAGAAAATCGCGCGGGACCTGGGCGCGAATCTCCTGGTGCGCGGGATGCTGCAAGGCGCAGGAGACAAAATCCAGATTATCGTGAATCTGGAAGACGCGGCCGACGGGAAAAGGCTCTGGAGCCAGGAATTCACCGGCCTGGCGGGCGATCTGTTCACGCTGGAAGATCAAATCTACGGGCAATTGGTGACGGCGCTGAACCTCAGGCCGACGAACGCGGAGATGGCGCGCGCGGCGGCGCGTCCGACCGATAACGTAGCGGCGTACGATCTTTATCTTCGCGGGCGCAATGCGCTTCGCGGCCACGACAGCAAAAGCATCCAGACTGCGCTTAATTATTTCGATCAGGCGCTGAAACAGGATGGGACATTCGCACTGGCGTATACGGGCATCGCCGACGCGAGCCTGCGGATGTACACAGTAAAGAAAGACAACTTTTGGACGCAGAAAGCGCTCGCGGCCGCCGAGCAGGCGGATCAGCTGAACGGCAAGCTGCCCGAGGTGCATACAATGCTGGGCAGCGTTTATAGCGCGACGGGGAAATACGCGGAGGCCATCGCGGAACTGAAACAGGCTATTTCCTTAGCGCCAGCGTCAGACGACGCCTACCGGCGATTGGGAGCCGCTTACTTGTCCAGCGGCAATGGCGCGCAGGCCATCGGCGCGTTTCAAAAGGCCGTGGCGCTCAATCCATACTATTGGGGCAATCAGGTGGAGCTGGGGAAAGCCTATTTTCAATTGGGGAACTACCCGAAAGCCCTGGAGGCATTTCAACAGGTCACCGTTCTTGAACCGGACATCGGCGCCGGGTACGAAAACATAGGGTCCGTATATTTGAGCCAGGCGAAATATCAGGAGTGTATTCCCTACTATCAGAAGGCGCTTCGCATCGAGCCTTACTGGACGACCTACTCGAATCTCGGGACAGCGTACTTTTTCTTGAAGCAGTATTCCCAGGCGGCGGATATGTATAAAAAGGCCGTGGAACTGAACCCGAATGACGCGCTCACAACCGTCAATCTGGCCGACGCGTACCGTTGGTCGGGACAAGTGGACAAGGCCAAAACCACGTATCAGAAGGCCATTTCGCTGGGCTATAAGGAGCTGGAGACGAATCCACAGGACGCGGCATCCATGGCCCAGATTGCTCTTTCCTACGCCAAAATCGGGAATGCGCAGCAGGCGCAGGCGTTCATCCGGCGCGCGCGCGGGATTGACAAGAACAACGTCGAATATATGTATGACGAAGCGGAAGTCAATGCACTGCTGGGGCGGCAGGATGACGCGCTGAAAGCGCTCCGTGCAGCCTTCGAAAAACATTATCCTGCCGAATATGCGGCCGGAGATCCGGAATTGGAGAACCTGCAGAAAAATCCGGAATTCGGGACGCTGATTAAAGAATATGCGAGGAAAAAACCGCCGCGCTAAACCGAGTGATTCGCCGCCCAGCGCTTTCTGCCGAAAAACACTATCGGAAGCATGCCGGTAAGCAGCAGGAGCGCGGCGCTCGGCTCAGGAGTGGGGCTGACTTGAACGCTGAATCCTTCGCCTGGCGTGAGTTCCCCACCCTTGAAGAAGAGTTCGACGTCGTTGCTAAGCGGGGTTCCGACGGTGCTAACAAAACCGCACGAAGAAAAGATGTTCGACGCGCAGGTGAAGCTTTCGAAAGGCAGGGAATTGCTGAAGGCAACAAAGAGTTCGGTCAGCGTGGAAGAGCCGTTATACATGAACGTGATCGGAGCGAGGAGCCCGTTTTGGTCCAAGCCCATAACAATGGGATTGCTGATCGAATTGGTGGCGAAGCACGTGACGCCGGGAGTCGAGCAGGTAGGATCGACCCCGTTAATGATAACTGTCGGATCGACAGGAGACGCATCGGCACGGGCGACATTCGCCGAAAAGATTAAACCGAGGCCGATGATCAGAGCGTAGAGCGTCTTCATACTTCACCCCTTGATTAGACAAGCAGCATTAGAATTCGTGGTCTATAGAGCAAACCGAGGCCCAAAGACGGACGGTCGAAACAGAATGGTAAGTCGTGTATTGTCAGTCTGATACCATTCACGGAATTGGCGTATCGGGTGAATTGGTGCGCGGGATGCAAAGGTTTTCGGCTTTTCGGCAAGCATTTCTTCGCGCGCGCAAACCCTGCGGCCAATTCAACGGCGTCTGATAAGATCGGGTTCGAAGGCGAGAACGGAGCGCCGAGAAGTGGCAGAAGCGAAGGTCGCGAGAGTTTATTATGTTTCAGGAACGGTGCAGGGAGTGGGATACCGATACTTTGCGCAGCAAGCGTCGAAGCGCTTGGGCGTGACGGGATACGTGAAGAACCTCAACGATGGGCGCGTCGAGGTCTATGCCGTGGGGTTGGCGGCGCAACTTTTGGCGCTGAGAACAGAGCTGGAGCGCGGGCCGCGAGGGGCGTATGTAACCGAAGTTGCGGAAGAGGAAGCCCGAATGGAAGAAAAGTATGCGCACGATTTTAGCGTCGAACACGACTCCTGGTGATTCGCGAAAGGACAAACAACCGAATGGACGATTTGAAAAAGCTGATCCGCGAAGTTCCCGATTATCCCAAGCCGGGAATTTTGTTTTATGACTTGACGACGCTGTTGCAGGACAAAAAGGGATTTCACGATCTGATCGAAAGGCTGTGCGACAAACTTGCGGGAAGGAAAATTGACGTGGTTGCGGGAATCGAGGCGCGCGGATTTATTTTTGCGCCCGCGCTGGCGTACCGGTTGGGAGCGGGTTTCGTGCCGGTGAGAAAAGCGAATAAGCTGCCGTGGAAGACGGCGCAGGTGACGTATCAGCTGGAATACGGCACCGACAAACTGGAGATTCACCAGGATGCCGTGAAGCGCGGGGAGAGCGTGATTGTCTGCGATGACTTGCTGGCGACGGGCGGGACGGCGGCGGCGGCGGTCCAGCTACTGCGGCAACTGGGCGGGGAAATCGCGGGTGCGGCATTCGCGGTGGAGCTGAGTTTTTTGAAAGGGCGCGAAAAGCTGAATGGAGTTGAGGTTTTTTCGCTAATTCAATACGACAAGTGAACGAAAAACCGCGACGATTTACACCGCGCGCTGGCGGAGGGCTTCGAAGAGGACGACGCCGGCGGCGACGGAAACGTTGAGCGAGCGCACGGGGCCCGTGGTGGGAATGGAGACGAGAAAATCGCAGCGCTTGCGGACAAGGTCGTGCAGGCCCTTGCTTTCGCTTCCCATGACGATGGCGACGCGGCCTTTGTAATCGACTTCGGTGTAGCTTTTCGCGGCGCGTTCGTCGAGACCAATCAGCCAAAAACCCGCTTCCTTGAGCTGCTCCATCGTGCGCGCGAGATTCTTCACGCGAGCGACGGGCAAATGCGCGAGAGCGCCCGCGGAGACGCGTTCAACGGTTTCGGTTAAGCCAGCGGCGCGATGTTCAGGGATCACGAGGCCGGCGGCGCCGGCGGCCAAGGCGGTGCGCACGATGGCGCCGACGTTGTGCGGGTCCTCGATGCCGTCGAGCAAAACGAATAATTGATGATTTGTTTGGCCGCGTGCTTCACCGCCGAGAAGATCCTCGATGTCGAGAGCTGCGCGAGAGGCAGTGAAGGCGACGACGCCCTGATGACGCTCGGCGCCGGCCGCGCGATCGAGTTGGACGCGATCCTCGAAGCGCACAGGCACGCCGCGCGAGCGGGCCAAATCGATAATTTTCTGGATGCGTCCGCCGCGCTGCCCGCGAGCGATGAGGATGCGGTCGAGGGGCCGTCCGGCGACGAGAGCTTCTTCGACAGCATGAATTCCGGCAAGAGGAATCATTTCAAAATCACTTCCGCGTTCCTTTCACCGCATTTGAAGCTCGAACCTTGTCCAATAGCGCGACCGGCAAAACGGAAACAAATGGCTCAGCTCTCGATTGTGGCGATGACGTGAGCGGCGAGGGCTTCGCCGCGGCCGATCTCGCCAAGGCCTTCGTGCGTTTTTGCCTTCAGATTGATCTGCTCGGCGGAAATGGCGAGGGCTTTCGCCAGCGCTTCGCGCATGGCCGGAAAATGAGGGCCGAGCTTGGGGCGCTCCAGGACGACGATCGCATCAATGTGGCGAATCTTCCAATTTTTGCGCTCGAGAAACTGGCGAACCTGGCGCAGAAAGACCAGACTGGAAACGCCGCGCCATTTGGGATCGGTGTCCGGGAAATGCGTACCGATGTCGCCGAGACACGCGGCACCGAGCAGGGCGTCGCAGATGGCGTGGCAGAGAACGTCGCCATCAGAATGGCTGGCTGAACCTTTTTCAAATGGAACTTCAATGCCGCCGATCATCAATTTGCGGTTTTCGGCGAGACGATGCAGATCGTAGCCAATGCCGGAGCGCGCGATGCGCGGCCTTTCCGCGGAGTTGGAGCGGGTGGCGCGAGCGATGGTCTTCGGAGAAACCTCGGACAAGCCAGCTTTCTGGAATTGTTTGCGGAGCCGCGCATCGGCGGCCAGGATGGCGGCGAGAAGATGCGCGGGCGTGACTTGTTCGGAATGGAATTTTTTCGCGACTTGCGGAGCCGCAAGGAGGGCGCGCTTGGCCTTGGCGTCGAGTGGGATTTCGTTGGCCGCCTGACTGGCCGAATGAAGGCTTTCAGGAGAAAGATGAGCGAGCTTCAAGGGAACCTTTGCCCAATTTACTCCGCGAAATGCGCCGGGATTTTCCTTGCGAATGCCAGCGAGAAGATGGGGCAGGGCAATGGTTTTCGATTTTTCCGTGATGGCCGCGAGGCGGGCCATGAAGATGCAGCGACGTGCTTCTTCGTTGAATTTCTCGAAGCTGAATTTCCCGACCATGATTATTTGTGACGGCGCTCCTGATCGAGATAGAAATGGGCAAGCCCCATGTCGGCGGGGCGCGTGATTTTGATGTTGCGCTCGGAGCCTTGCACGACGTAGACATCGTGGCCGATGCGCTCGACGAGAGCCGCTTCGTCGGACGCAGTGAAGCCGTCCTCATCGGCGCGGGCGAAGGCTTCTTTCAGTACCGCGACGTGAAAGACTTGCGGGGTTTGCGCGAGAACGATGCGCTCGCGCGGGATGGTGGCGGAGATCAGCGCGACATCCTCGGGGAGCGTGGCGCGGCGAACTTCCTTGACCGTATCGATTGCCGGAACACCGAGAATGGCCGCGCCGCGAGCGCGCGCTTCCGCGATGACACGATCGACCTGTTCGCGAGTGATGAAGGGGCGGACGGCGTCGTGGACGAGAACCAGCTCGATATCGGATGAAATTTTCGCCAGGGCGTTGCCGACGGATTGCTGGCGGGTTTCGCCGCCTTTAACGACGCGGATCGGGCGGCCCAAGTCTTCCTGCGACAAACGCTGCTCCAAGGCTTGCACTTCCTCGGGGCGCGTGGCGATGAGAAATTCCGAGATGGCCTGGCATTGCGATAGGCGGCGAAGCGTGAATACAACGATGGGCACGCCGTCCAGTTCGAGGAATTGCTTGGGAACCTCGGAACCCATGCGGGTGCCGAGACCGGCTGCGGGAAGAATGGCGGCGATTCTGCTCATTGGGGAGATGTAGTCTAGCGCATTCAGAGCGGCAGATAAACACGCAGGGGAGCGGAAGCTCCGGTCCACGGGAATTCGCGCCCGGCGGACATGTCTCCTATTTTTCCACCGCAGAGGCGCAGGGGACGCCGAGTACATGCTAGAGCGCATTGCCGGAACAGGGAAATCCTTGCAGACCGTCCGAAGTAAGGCCGTGTCTTGCTGATTCTCACGTGTGGCCCGTTTCCGGGGTGAGCGGGCGGGCCGGACGATCACGATCGCCGGGCGCGCCAGGATCCGAAGAGCGCACTTCGGGCGCGGACGAGCGGAAGGCAACCTCCGCCGAGGAGCCTGGGGCGGGTTGCACGGCGCGCGCGGGGTTCTGCTCTCCGCGTTCATCATAACGGCCGAAGATCATTTTGCCGGCGGTGGTCTGGTGCACGGACGTGACGGTGATATCGACCGTTTTGTTGATCATTTTGCGCGCGCCATCGGCGACCACCATGGTGCCGTCATCGAGATAGGCAACGCCCTGATTGTATTCCTTGCCTTCGCGGAGGATAAAAACGCGCATGGTCTCGCCGGGAAGCACGACGGGCTTGAGTGCGTTGGCGAGCAGATTGACGTTGAGAATCTCGATGCCCTGGAGCGTTGCGACTTTGTTGAGATTGAAATCGTTGGTGATGATTTTGGCGTCGTAGCGCTTGGCGAGCTCGATGAGCTTGAGATCGACTTCCGCGATGTTTGGGAAATCATCCTCGGCAATTTGCACGTCAAGGTGCGGCATTTTCTGAATGCGCTGGAGCACTTCGAGGCCGCGGCGGCCACGCTGGCGGCGCAGGGGATCGGCGGAATCGGCGACCATTTGCAGTTCGCGGAGAACGAATTGCGGGATGATCACGGTGCCGTCGATGAAATGGGCTTCGGCGATATCGACGACGCGGCCGTCGATGATGACGCTGGTGTCGAGGACTTTATAGATGTGGCGCGAGCCGCGCTCGGTGCCGAAAAGGCCGCCGAGGGCCTGGAGATTGAGCATGTCGCCTTTATTCGCGCCGACGATCAGCCCGATATAAGCCATGACGAGAAATACGGCCAGACTTATGAAGGAGCGAGTGCTTTCGGGCATGGAGGTGTGCACGAGAACAAGCGTGGCGAGATAGGCGCCCAGGATGCCGAGAATCGAGCCGATCACGGCGCCGATCAAGCGGCGAAGGCTGGCGCGGCGCAGACGGATCTCGAACAAAATGACCGCGACCGCAAAAGCCAGGCCTACAATCGCGCCGAAACCCTGTGACAGGCTGAACGGACGGAAATGGTAGCCAGTGGCAACGCAAACCACGGTGAAAATCAGACGGATCGCCAGCATGTCCCAGAAACTGCCCACTCCGCCAGCATCCGCTTTGGAAAACAACACTGCTTTGGATGGAGAAGTCTCCGGAGCATCTGGAGCGGAGGAACGATTGGGTGGATTAAAAGTGCGGCTCATCGTGGCCCCTTATGAAAAGAAATATGAGAACTATTAATTTCCAGAATGTATCGCCTACAGGACGCCGACCGGCTTTATAAAATTTCCCAAACGAGCGCCGGTATGATCAGAAAACAAATTTATAAGATACTGGAATAATTATATCACCCAGCACGCGGGGCGGGAAACGAATCAGCGGGGCTCCGGCAGGTAAAAGCGCGGAACGCGGCGGCCCAGCGCGCAGAGAAGATCGGAGGTGACGGTGCCGATTTGGCGCGCAACTTCGTCGGCGTGAATGGCTACGCCGCCATCGCGGCCATAGATGGTGACCGCGTCCCCGAGAGCCACGCCCGGAACGTCCGTGACATCGACCATGGAAAGATCCATCGAAATGGTGCCGACGAGAGGCGCGAGGCGTCCGCGCACGATGACGCAGCCACGATTGCCGCGGAGGCGCACGATTCCGTCCGCATAGCCCGCAGCGATCACGGCGATGCGTGAGGGGCGTTCGGTTACGAACTTCGCGCCATAGCCGACGGGCTGGCGGGCGGCGAGCTCGCGCAGAGAAATAATGCGCGCGCGGAAACTGAGGCAGGGCTTGAGCTGCATGTCCCGTTTGACGCCGGAAAGAAATTCAGGCGGTTCAAAACTCTGGTGATAGCCGTAGAGCACCGCGCCAGGACGCACCATGCCAGCCCAGGTGGCGTCGCGCGCGCAAATTGCGGCGCTGTTGGCCATGTGAACGATGCCCGGCGAGATTCCCGCTTCGCGCAAATGCGATAAGGCGTCAGCGAAGATTTTTTCCTGCTGCTCATTTTGCGTCGAACGGAAATCGTCGGAAGAAGCAAAATGCGTAAACGTGCCCGCCAGCTCAAGATGCGGACAACTGGCATACGCGCGGATGAATGCGCCGAGCTGCTCCGGGGAAACGCCGAGGCGGTTCATGCCGCTATCGATCTTGAGATGGAACGGAAACTTTATGCGCGTTTTTAGCCGGGGCGATTTTGCCGCCGCGCATTCCAACGAGCGAAGCTGATCCAAACGGACGATCGCCGGCGTGAGATTGTAGCGGAACATGCGTCTCTCTTCGCCCGGCCAGAAACCACTAAGGAGCAGAATCGACTGGCGGATTCCAGCGTCGCGCAATTCGATCCCTTCGGCCGAGCACGTGACACCAAACGCTTCGACGCCGAGACGCGACAGGAATCTGCTGATCTCGACCGCACCAAGGCCGTAGGCATTGGCTTTGACGACCGCGAGGATTTTGCGTTTCCTGCCAATTTTTCGGCGGATGAGACGTAGATTGTGGGCAATGGCCGAAAGAGAAACCTCGGCCCAGACGGGACGTCCTTCGAATTGGATTCCGCGAGGCATTTATGCGGCCGCTGTCGGCCCCATATGGGCCCGTTACGAGCTCGTTATGGGCAAACTAGAAGGGTACTCCGTCGCGAGCGGAGGGGTAACGCGGATTCCTCCACCGAGCACGCTGTTTAGTAAACAGCGTAACGGCTAGGACAGGCGCGGCTGGGAATACACAGTGTTGTTGCACGGAGACGGTGCTGCAAGATGAAGCGATAGGGAATCGAGACATGCGGCCGCGCGGGCAAAAGCGAAAACGGGCCTATTCCGCCATCGGGATGAACGAATCCGGCGCGGCTTGCTCGAAACGCGTATGGCGATTGATGAAGATGAAATCAAGGCTGCCGGTGGGGCCGTTGCGCTGCTTGGCGATGATGAGCTCGCATTTGGCGCGCTCTTCCTCGGAAAGATCGGTTTTGTAAAATCCCGGACGATGGATGAAGAGCACGACGTCGGCGTCCTGCTCGATGGCGCCCGATTCGCGGAGATCGGCCAATTGCGGTTTGCGATCCTCGCGTTCCGGAGCGCGCGTCAACTGACTCAAGACGAGCACGGGAACCTTCAATTCCTTTGCCAGACCCTTGAGCGAGCGGGAAATGCTGGAGACTTCTTCGTTGCGATTGCCGAAGCGGCCGCGGGCGGCGATGAGCTGGAGATAGTCCACGATCAAAAGATCGAGCCCTTTGTCGCGTTTGAGGCGCCGGGCCTTGGCTCCTATTTCCATGACGGTTGAGGAAGCCGAATCGTCGATCCACAAAGGAGCGCTGCCGAGACGGGCAAGAGCGCTGCCGATTTTGTCCCAATCTTCCTGGCCGAGATGGCCGGTGCGGAACTTGTGAGCGTCCACGCGGCCCTGCGAAGCCAAAAGACGAAGGAGAAGCGATTCCTTGGACATCTCGAGGCTAAAAACGGCGACGGCGCGCGGTTCATTTGCGAGCGCAACGTTTTCAGCAATGTTCAAGGCCAGCGACGTTTTCCCCATCGAAGGACGCGCAGCGACAATGATCAATTCGCCGGGTTGCAGGCCGGCCGTGTCGTTATCGAGACTCAAGTAGCCGGTGGAGACGCCGGTGAGCCGGCGGCCCTGCTCCATCATTTTTTCGAGCCGTGCGTAGTTTTCCTTGATCAGTTCCTTGACGCCAATCAATCCGGCGCGAACGCGCTCCTCGGCAACCTGGAAAATATCGGACTCGGCTTTATCGAGAATGGCATCGGCGTCCTCTTCGGCATCGAGCGCGCGCTGCTGGATCACTTCCGCGGTGCGGATCAGATGGCGCAAGACGGATTTTTCCTTGACGATGCGAGCGTAGTGCTCAACGTTGGTCGCGCGGGGCAGGCCGTCCATCAATTGCGAAAGATAGGCGGGACCGCCGGCGGATTCGAGTTCGCCGTGACGATCGAGGCATTCGCTGAGAGTGATCAGATCGATGGCTTGCTGCGCCTCGGCCAGCTCGACACAGCGCTCGAAAATCCGGCGATGTTGATCGAGGAAAAAGTCCTCGCCCTTCAATTTCTCAATGGCGACGTCGAGGGAATGGTTGTCGAGAAGGATCGCGCCCAGCACGCTGCGTTCGGCGTCAGCGCTATAGGGCAAAGGGCGTGCGAGAGTGGCTTCTTGCGGCATGTGTGATTCGCTTTATTTTCGCCTAAATCCCGGGCCGGACGCAACCAGTTTCGATTTTGGCTGCGTGTTTGAAAAAACAGAACGCCTGACCGCATGAACCGAAGGCATTCTGTGCGGCGCAGGAGGAGAAGTCAATGCGTGGCGGCTGTGAAATTCACAAAGGCTGTGCAAAACAATCGCGCGCGCCCGAATCGCGGAGCAAAGACGACGCGAACGCGGACGATCGCGCGGGCTCCGCGAACGGGCAAAAAACAGCGGTTACGATTCGCGCTCGACGGTGAGCTGCACTGTGGCAACGACGTCGCGGAAGAGCTTGATGGCGACGGGATATTCGCCGACGAGCTTGATGGGATCGTCGAGCTGAATTTTGCGTTTGTCGATGGTGTAGCCCTGCGCGGCGAGGGCGTCGGCGATATCCGCGGAGGTAACCGACCCGAAAAGCTGATCGTTCTCGCCCGCCTTGCGCGAGAGTTTCAAAGCGACGGCGGAAAGCAGATCCGCCTGTTTTTGGGCGTCGCCGCGCTCGGTGGCTTCCTTTTTGGCGAACGTGGCACGCATCTTTTCGAGGCGCTTCATGTTGGATGAATTTGCGGCGACGGCGAGCTTGCGCGGCAACAAATAATTGCGCGCATAGCCTTCCGCGACCGTGACCACCTGGCCTCGATTGCCCAGCTTTTCGATGTCTTCCTGCAAAATGATTTCCATGGCTTTGTCCTCGGCTTTATGCTCGAAATTCGTCCGGCGCGGCGCGATGGCCGCGCGATATCCGGGCGCACGTACCACCCGCTGGTTTACAGTTCCGAAGCGAATGCCAAAAGCGCGATGTTTTGCGCGCGTTTGATGGCAATGGTCAGCCAGCGCTGGTGCCGCGCGCAAGTGCCGGTCATGCGCCGAGGAAGGATCTTGCCGCGCTCCTGGACGAACGACTGGAGTATCTCGGGCTTCTTGTAATCGATGAGATCAACTTTATCGACGCAGAAGCGGCAGACTTTCTTTTTGCGAACGTAATTACGCTTCCCGCGGCGCGGCCCGGGCGGCCTGCTGCCTGCGCCGCCACCTCCTCCACCGGGCGGCCTTCCGCCGGAGAAGGATGAGTGCTGCGATGATGCGTGTTGCGGTGCGTGTGTTTCGTCGGCCATTGAATTTTCTCCCTGTCCATTATCCATTCGCCGTCGCGGCCTGTTCGGCGCCGGGAACGGCAGCAGCAGTTTTGCGGGGTCGCCGCGCGTTGCGCTTCTCGCGGCGTTTCGACAACTTCTCCTGGCGCTTAATCTCCTCGTCGAGACGCACGGTGAGATATTTGACGACCGAATCGGTGACGCGCAAGCGGCGCTCAAGCTCCTTGAGAAGCTCGCCATGACTCGAACGAAGCACCATGTAGACATAGAAACCTTCGCGCAATTTCTTGACGCGATAGGCGAGCCGGCGCAAGCCCCACTTTTCGACCTTCTCGACTTTGGCTTGCTTCTCCTCGACAGCGTGCTGGAGCGTGGCAATCAGTTTGTCGATCTCGGTCTCCGGCGTGTCGGGCCGGCAAATGAAGATCAGGTCATACAGTCTTTCTTCCATGTTTCCTCTTTTCCTTCTGCAGCTCAGAAATTCTATTCGACGGCGTCTTCCGGCGGCGTGGCTCGCCGGTTGAAGTGCGCCATCGCGCGGCTGGCGCCCTTCGCGAGAATCATTTCGACGGCATCGGCCGCTTCAACAATCATGGTGTCCGCCGTTTCGCGGACATCCTTGCCCATCGGCGCTAAAACATAGGCTGCCAAATCGTCCACCGGGTATTCCGGCTTGATGCCAAGCCTGACCCGTAAAAATTCATCCGTCGCCAGCGCGCCAAGGACCGACTTCAAGCCATTGTGGCTGCCGGCGCTGCCGCGCTCACGAATACGAATCATTCCCCAGGGCAGCGCCGCTTCGTCGCTGACGACGATGGTTTCCGCTGGATCGGCTTCGTAACGCGCGATCAAATCCGCAACGGCATGGCCGCTGAGGTTCATAAACGTTTGCGGCTTCGCCAGCACCACATCGTGTCCAGCGATCTGTCCAATTCCGATCAAAGACCGCGCTTCCGGCCGCGTGACGCGAATCGCGAAACGCTCGGCCACGCAATCCATCACCTGAAAACCGAGGTTATGCGGTGTCCAAGCATATTCGCGGCCAGGATTGCCCAGACCCACGATGATTCGCATCCGCGCGTCCCCATTTGCGTCTCAAGTGCAGATTCTCCGCTGCGCTCGGAATGACCACGAGAGCGTTTCTTTTCAGCAAGCAGTTAACGCTACTTCTCTTTGCCCTTTTTTTCGGGCTTCTCGGCCTTTTCGGGCTCAGCGCCTTCCTCGCCTTCCTCGGCTTCCTTCTTGCCCTTCTTGATGAGTTCAGGCTCGGCCGGAACGGCTTCTGTGGCGGCGACAGCTTCGGCGGGCGCGACTTCTTCTTCCTTCTTCAAAATGACGACGTGAGCGAGAACGCGCTGCGGATCGGTGACCAGTTTTACTTTGTCCGGATCGAATGGGAGATCGGCGGCGCGGAGCTGTTTGCCGATGGTCAGGCCGCTGATGTCGACCTTGAATTCCTCTGGAATATCGCCGGGCAAACATTCGAGTTCGACTTCGCGCGTGACCATTTCGAAAATCCCGCCCTGCAGCTTGACGCCTTCGGGCTCGCCGAAAACGTGCACCGGGACGCGGACGCGCATGCGGACGTCCATGGCGATGCGCAGCAAGTCCACATGCAGCAACGCGCCGCTGACAGGATCGACCTGCCAATCTTTCAGCATGGCCTTTTCTTCCTTATGGCCGGCAAGCTGAACGGCGAAGATCGTGTTGTGGCCCGTCTCGGACCGAAGAATGCGGGCGACCTGGCGGGCATTGACGCTCATCGCGACAGGTTCATTTTTGCCGCCATAGAGCACCGCCGGGACCAAGCCCGTGCGGCGAATGCGCCGGGCGACACCCTTGCCGCGTCCCTCGCGCGTCGCGGCTTCAACAACAAAGGCTTCCATAAATCCTTCCTTCCCTGCTTTTAGATGAACAGTTCACTGATTGAAGTTTCTTCATGAATCGAACGGATGCCGCGCGCCAAAAGTTCGGCGACGCTGAGCACTTTAATCTTAGGCACTTTCCTCGCTTCCGGCGATAGCGGAACTGAGTCCGTGACAATGACTTCCTTGATGGGCGATTGGCAAATGCGATCGACGGCGGGCCCGGAAAGAATCGCGTGCGTGCAGCCGGCATAGACTTCCGTGGCGCCTTCCTTGAGAAGCGCTTCGGCGGTTTTTACGAGCGTGCCGGCGGTGTCAATGATGTCGTCAATGACGAGCGCGGGACGGCCTCGAACGTCGCCGACGATGTTCATGACTTCGCTGACATTGACGTCGATGCGGCGCTTATCGACGATGGCCAGAGGCGCACCAATTTTTTTGGCGAAGAAGCGCGCGCGTTCGACGCCGCCCGCGTCGGGCGAAACGACGGTTAATGCGTGGAGGCCGCTCTTCTGAAAATATTCGACGAGCACGGGTGCGGCGAATAAGTGATCAACAGGCACGTTGAAATAACCCTGAATCTGCGGGGCGTGAAGATCGAGAGTCAATGCGCGGCTGGCTCCGGCGGTCTCCAGAAGATCGGCGACAAGCTTGGCGGAAATGGGAACGCGCGGGCGGTCCTTGCGATCCTGGCGAGCGTAGGCGTAATACGGGATCACGGCGGTGACGCGCCAGGCCGAAGCGCGCTTGAACGCGTCGACCATCAGCAAAAGTTCCATGAGATGAAAATCGACGGGATGGCAGCAGGCCTGAACGACAAAAACATCGGCGCCGCGGACGTTTTCGAGAATCTGGAAACGCGATTCGCCGTCGCTGAACTGGCCGCGCTCAGCGCGGCCGCGCGGCACGCCCAAATAATGGCAGATGGCCTCGCATAGAGCGGGGTTAGCGCTGCCGCTGAAAATTTTGAACTTGTCGTCAGCCAACGAAGATTCCTTGGGCAATTACCTGCCGGGCACCCGCTGGAGCATAGCTCTGCGGTAGTCTTCCCTAGAGAGGGTTCTCGCTACGAAAACCTGGTCCTTCGAAAACTCTCGAGCGACTCGGCGCGCCTGCGCTGGGTTTCGGAAGACTCCGAACACCGCCGACCCGCTACCCGCCAGCGCGGCTTCCGCGGCTCCTCCCCGGAGTAAAGTCCGTTTGATTTGAGCTAAACGGGGGTGACGGCGAAACACGGCAGCCTCGAAAGCGTTGGGGATGCCGCACTGCTGCCGACTCCAGCACAGAGCGCAGAGGCCATAGATTGTATGGGTTGAGCCGGACTTTGTCAATTGACGCGCCGGAAGGCGATCAATCCAGGCATAGGCGTCGCGCGTGCTGACGCCGATGCCGTGCGGAGAAACAACGAGGATCGTTCGCCGCGGTATATCGGGAAGTGGATAAATCTCATCGCCGCGATGGATGCCCAATGCGCGTCCACCGAAAAGAAAAAAGGGGACGTCGGCGCCGAGAGCTGCGGCGATTTCGATGAGGCGCGGAAGCGGGAGCTCGTGGCGCGTCAATCGCAGCAGCCCCGTGAGCGCGGCGGCTGCGTCGCTCGAGCCGCCGCCCAAGCCACGAGCTACGGGTATGCGCTTCGTGAGCCTGGCGTGGACGCCCTGACCCAGGCGCAGCTCATGCCGCAGAGCATCAATCGCGCGCCAAACGAGATTCGTGGAATCCGCAGGGAGCGAAGGGTTGTCCGTTTCGAGAACAATTTCATTTCTGGAAGACAATGCAAGCTCGACGGTATCGTGGAGCGAAATGGACTGAAAGATCGTGCGGAGCTCGTGATAGCCGCCGGGAAGTTTGCCCACTACGTGAAGGCAGAAATTCACCTTGGCAAAAGCAGGGAGGCGAACCGAGCGCTTCATTCGCGGAACGTTTACGGCTTCGGGTCGCCGTCGGCGGACTTCTGCGCGAGGTGACGCTTCAGATTTTTCAGCTTGGCCTGAAGATCGGAAACTTTTTTCGCTTCGTAATCGGCCGGGAGCGCTTTGTGCCAGTAGACGAGCGCCTTCTCCCAAGTTTGCTGGGCACGATCCGACTGGCCGAGCTTTGCGTAGACGTCGCCGAGATGGCCCAGGATCGTGGGGTCATTGGCGCTGTGAGCGACGGCCTGCTGCAAATACTGCTGTGCTTCGGAAAATTTGCCCTGCTTGAAGTAGGCCCAGCCCAGGCTGTCGAGGTAGGCCCCATTCGTGGGATCCTCGACCACGGCGCTGCGAATCATGGAAATCGCCTGATCCAAACGCTGGCCGCGATCCGCAAGCATGTAGCCATAATAATTCAGGGTCATGGCATCGTGCGGATTGACGGCGAGAGATTTGCGGAACATCTCCTCGGCGCGGCCATATTGTTTCTGCTGATCGTAGATCGCGCCGAGCAAGAACCATGCGGTTTCCTTGTCCGAGGGCGCTTGAGACATACCGAGGGCTATGTTGGCGTCCTTCTCGGCATCCGCGTACCGCTTGCCGCGTTCTTCGATTTGCGCGAGGTCAAGATAGGTTTCACGATCCGTCTGATTTCCGCGCACCAGGCCGCGAAGGACTTTTGTGGCGTCCTCCGTCTGGCCGTTGTCACCGAGAAGCATCGCGTAGGTGACCGCCAGGCTCTGGTCGCTGGGATCGGCGGCGCGCGCTTTCTGGGCTTCGGAAATGGCGCGTTTGATGTCGCCACTGGACCTGTAGGTGTCAATCAGCAAAAGCTCGCCGCGCTTCTGAGTGGCGGGGCCGAGCTGGCGCATGTCTTCGAAAGTGCGCTCCGCGGAAGCGTAATCTCCGCTTTGGCGATAGGCCATGCCGAGTTGTTCGTACAGAATCGATAGCGCGTTTGGAACGGGCTGGCCTTCCTGTTGCTGAGCCTTGACGCCCGCGATGGCGTCGGAAAGAACCTCGACGGCGTCTTTGTAACGCGCTTGGGCCTCGTACAGCAAAGCTTCGTTGTAAAGAACCTCGAGACTGTCGGGAGCATACTTCTTGGCCTGCATCAAGCTGGTCTCGGCTTTGTCGAGCTGATTCAGATGACGGTAAATCTGGGACATGCGCAGATAGTTTTCCGCGTCCTCGGGTTCGATCTGCGTCAAGCGCTGGTATTGGGTGAGCGCTGCGTCGTATTTGTTATCAGAGAGCAACGCCTCCGCGAGACCTTGGCGATGAGTGGCCTCATCCGGATCGAGAGCGATAGCGCGCTCGTACGACTTTTCCGCCTGGGGATAATTATGGGTCTTGGCGTATGCGCTGCCGAGGAGGTCATAGAACGCGGCGTTGTTCGAGCCGCCCGCGGCGTTTTGGAGCAGAGAGATGGCGTCCTGGGCGCGGCCTTCGTCCAAGTAAAGCTGGCTGAGCTGTTCGAGGGCTGCTTCATTGTCCGTCGAATGGCTCAGGATGCCACGGAGCACCCGTTCGGACCGTTGCGGCTTATTTTCGAAACCGTACAGATGCGCCAGCCAAAGCTGCGACTGGATGTCCGCGGGATCCAAGCGCGCGACAGCTTTCAATTGCTGGATGGCGAGCGAGATCGTTTCCTTCTGGCGGGAGCCGGCGCTCACATCGCCAAGGTTGTGAATGTAAATGCGAGCGAGCAAGCGATGGGCCGGGAGGTTATCCGGATCTTGTTGAAGGGCGGCCTCGGCCTGGTGGATAGCTTCATTGGTGTGCTGCGATTCGGCGTAGACTTCCGCGAGGCGTTCGGTAATCGCCGGATCGGAATCGAGGGCCAGCGCTTTCTGGTAATCGGCAATCGCTTGGTCGGCAAATTCGGATTTACCGGTTTCCTGAAATTGCTGCTCGGCCAAATGGCCGATCATAAAGTCGGTGTAAGCTTCGGCGCGCTTGGATGGATCCATCTGCGAGTAAGTTGAATTACCGGCAGCGATCGGCGCCTGAGATGAAGGCGCGGGCGGAACGGTTTGCGCCGCTGCGCCGGTGACACCAAGCGCGAGGGCGAGAAATGCGCCCAGCCATTGAATTTTCATGCCAGCCTGTTTCATGCGAACTCCGAGGTGCTCATTCATTATGGTATAGGCCGCCAGCAGCGTCAAAGTTTTCCCCGCGTATTGTCGCCACTCGCGTGAAGCCTATGGGATTGGATGCGAGAAAGGGCCGCGCGGTCAGTGGCGGAAGTGGCGGATACCGGTGAGGACCATGGCAAGACCGAGGCGGTTGGCCGTGGCGATCACCTCCGGATCGCGGACCGAGCCGCCGGGCTGAATGACCCCCGTTGCGCCGGCCTTAGCCGCCTCCTCAACGCCGTCTGGAAAGGGAAAAAATGCGTCGGAAGCGACGACGCTGCCCACGAGAGGCATCTGCGCCTTCATCACCGCGATTTTCACCGAATCCACGCGGCTCATCTGGCCAGCGCCGATTCCGAGCGTCTGGCCATCGCGCGCGAAAACGATGGCGTTGGATTTCACGTGCTTGCAAACCTTCCACGCAAATTGCATGGCGTGACGCTCGGATTCGCTGGGCGCGCGCTCGGTGACGACCTTCATCTCTGATTCGCCGAGCCGTCGAAGGTCTGGCTCTTGCACCAGCATGCCTCCGTGGATGCGTTTGAGTTCGAGCTCCGGCGGAGATTTCCCGGGGGGCATTTCGAGCAGGCGGAGATTCTTCTTTGTGGTGAGCGTTTCGCAAGCGGCCGCGTCATAGCCGGGCGCAACGACGCATTCGACGAACAGTTTTGCCAGCTCCGCGGCTGTGGCAGCGTCCAGCGGACGATTGAAGGCAATCACGCCGCCGAAAGCGGAGACAGGATCGCATGCGAGCGCGCGGAGGTACGCTTCGACAAGACTCTTGTGCTCGGCAGCGCCGCAGGGATTATTGTGTTTGATGATTGCGACGGCTGGCGCGGAAAATTCCTGCGCGACGGACCATGCGGCATCCAGATCGACCAGATTGTTGTACGAAAGCTCCTTGCCCTGAAGCTGACGAGCCGCCGCAAATCCCGAGCGCGGACGTCCCGCGGGCACATAGAGCGCCGCAGACTGGTGCGGATTCTCGCCATAGCGCATCGGCTGCTGGCGATCGAAAGCATAGTGCAAGCGGAACGGCAAAAGCTCCGACGAGCCGGCGAGGTGCAATTCGGGGTCCGCGGTTAAGCGTTCGAGCTGCGTCGCGATTTCTCCGTCGTAACGCGCCGTGAGCGCGAAGGCCTTTCGAGCGAGATCGAGGCGCGTGGCGAGGCTGATTTCGCCGCCAGACGCGAGCGCTTCGAGGATACGAGGATAGTCAGCGGAGTCCGTGACGACCGCGACACTTTCGAAATTCTTGGCGGCAGAGCGGATCATGGTGGGCCCGCCGATGTCGATATTTTCGATCAGTTCCTCCGCGGTGACGCCGGTTCGGTTTGCCGTCGCGGGAAAAGGGTAGAGGCTGACCACGACCAGATCAATTGGCGAAATGGAGTGTTGCGCCGTTTGCTTGCAATCCTCCGCATTGCCGCGGCGGAACAGGATGCCGCCATGAACCTTCGGATGCAGAGTTTTTACCCTGCCACCAAGCATTTCCGGCCAGCCGGTGAGATCCGAAACATCGCGCACGGGAATGCCCGCCTCGCGCAGGAGCCGCGCCGTGCCGCCCGTGGAGACAATTTCGATGCGAAGCTCGGAGAGCTGGCGCGCAAAATCGACGACGCCAGTCTTGTCATAGACGCTGATCAGGGCCCGTTCCATCCGCACACATTCCTCCGTGGTGAAAAAAGCAGACCAGTGTATGCGGTTGCGGGGGAATGGAAAAGAGAAAGGTGAGAAAAATCAGGCGCTGACGCGGGCTTTCAGCTTGACGCGCCCATCCTCAACGCTCACGGTATATTCCACCTGCGAAGCGCCTTTTTTCGACTTCAGCTCGCGGGTCTTGTCGCGCACAAATTTGCCGAACTCCTCGAAGCTGGGTGTGCCGCCCTTTTCACCCGCGGCGTCGCGCACCTCGACCAATTTTCTATAGAGCTGCTCGACTTTTTTGGTTTCGTGATCCGGATCGGAGAAAGACATCGCAAAAGCCGGCGCACGGTCTGATTGACTCCGCCGCGATGGCTCGGTGAGGGGCGCCGCTGTGGAGCGTTGTGCTTCAATCGCCTTGGCCGCCGCGCCGAAATGGCGCTGGGCGGTACTTTCTTCCCGGTCCTTGATTTTCTTGCGCCAAATTTCGCAATATTTCGCGAACGTTTGGGCCATGTTGGTGTAACGGAACCGCTGGGAGTAACTCATCTGGGCGCTGCGGTCGCTATAGCGCCGGATCAGCGACTCGACGCGCCACTGTGTGTCCGCCGGAGGGCGTTTGCGGCCTCCGCCGAAGAACTGTTCGTACTCGATCTTCAGAGTGCGAATGTCCCTTTCGAGTTGGACGAGATCTTCCTCTGGTGTGGTGGCCATGGGCTGTGCGATATGTGAATAAAAGGCGGGCCGCTCCTTACTATCCTAAATTTAGCGTCTGGCGGGCGTCAATGCCCGCGAGAAAGCTCGTGTCGGAAGGGTATAAGGCCCTCCGCGCGGTTGCTTCCGCACAGGGCGTATGCTGAAATAGCGCATCATGGCATCTCCCTCGGATCGCGCCGTCAAGCGAAATGGTGAAGATACTGCTCTGCTGCGGCAAATCCCCTCTGTTGACGAGGTGCTGAACCGGCCGACAATTGCAGCGCTGAGGCAACAAGCTGGCCGCGAGTTGACCGTCGAAATCACGCGCCGCGTGCTGACGAATTTGCGAGCTCGAGCGGTGAGCGAACCGGCGCCAGCGGCCATGAATATCGCGGACATCGAAATCGAGATTGCGCGGCAGATGGAGCAAGAGATGGCGCCGTCGCTGCGCGCCGTGATCAATGCAACCGGCGTGGTGCTGCACACGAACCTGGGCCGTGCGCCTATCGGGAAGTCCGCAGCGGAGCGCCTAGCCGCGACGGCGACGCGCTATTCGAATTTAGAGTACGACCTCGCGGACGGGATGCGTGGCCAGCGGGACGTGCACACGAACACGCTGCTGGCGGAGCTTTTGGGCGCGGAGGCTGCAATCGTCGTAAACAACAATGCCGCCGCCGTGTTTCTGGTGCTAAACACGCTTGCCAAAGGCGCCGAAGTGATTGTGTCGCGCGGAGAACTGATTGAGATCGGGGACGGCTTCCGCATTCCGGATATCATGGCGGAGAGTGGCGCGGAATTGCGCGAAGTGGGGACGACGAACCGCACGCGAATCGCGGATTACGAGCGCGCCGTTACGGAACGGACGCGGCTTCTGCTTCGCGTTCATCCTTCCAATTTCCGAATGGTCGGCTTCACGAAGCGGCCGGGACTGGACGAGATCGTGGAACTGGGCCAGCGCCGAGGGTTGATGGTCTTCGAGGATCTGGGCTCAGGATGTCTGGCGGATCTGTCGAGCGCGGGAATTGACGAGCCCCTCGCGCGCAAGAGCTTCGAGGCTGGAGCGAATGTCGTTACATTCAGCGGAGACAAACTGCTCGGCGGCCCGCAGGCGGGAATCATCGCCGGCAAAAAGGAGATCGTCGAGCGAATCCGGCGCAATCCATTGTTTCGCGCGCTGCGCGTGGACAAGTTGACGATTGCCGTTCTGGAAGCGACTCTGCGCGCGTACCGGCGCGGCGCCTTCGAGGAAATTCCCGCGCTGGCGATGATTCGCATGACCTCCGTGGAAATCGGGCGGCGTGCCGCCGCGTTTGCGGCGCGGCTGAAGGACAAATTGCCGCAAGGCGCAACGTTCGAGATTCGCGAAGGATCGTCGGTGATCGGCGGAGGGTCAACTCCGGATCAGAAATTGCCGACGAGTTTGATCGGTGTCGCCAGCAATCGGTATTCTGCCGTTCAAATGGAGGAACGGCTCCGGCGCCCGATTCAGGGAACGCCCGTGATTGCGCGCATCGAAGAAGATCGTTTGCTGCTCGACCTGCGCACAGTGTTCGTCGAGGAAGAAACGTCCCTTGCGGATGCACTGCTTACGGCGCTGCGCTAGCGGGCGGCGCTGCGATTTTCCCGGTGAATCGCCAAACCCTACAGATGATTTATGCAGCTCGCGACGCAGGCGGCGCCGAATCCGTTGTCTATGTTGACGACGCTGATGTTCGAGGCGCAACTATTGAGCATGGCGAGGAGCGCGGTGAGGCCAGAGAAACTCGCGCCATAACCGGTGCTGGTCGGCACGGCGATGACCGGGACGCTGACGAGCCCCGCGACGACACTCGGCAGCGCGCCTTCCATTCCCGCGGCGCAGATGATGATGCGAGCGGAAACGAGTTTGTCGCGATGTTTGAGTAGCCGGTGCAAACCGGCGACGCCGACGTCGCAGAGCGCTTCGGCGCGATTGCCCATCATTTCCGCCGTCAGTAGAGCTTCCTCGGCAACGGGAATATCGCTGGTGCCCGCCGTGACAATCAAGATGAGGCCCTTGCCAGTGATGGCGCTGCTCCGGCGAATCGTGATTGCACCCGACAATGGATGAAATTTTGCACGAAGCGCGCCGCGGCGCACGGCGCGGTACGTCTTCGCATCGGCGCGCGTGATCAAGATGTTGTGCGACGCCTTGGCGCGGAGCATTCCGCGAACGATTTCGGCGACCTGCTTAGGTGACTTCCCGCGCGCGAAAATCACTTCGGGGTAACCCTGGCGCAGGGAGCGATGATGGTCAATCTTGGCGAAGCCGAGGTCTTCGAATGGGAGATTTTTCAGTCGCGCGATGGCCTGATCCGAGGACACGCGTCCTTTTTTTACCGCAGCAAGCAATCCGCGAATGTCAGGCTCATTCATAGGCGATGTTGAAGGAACGAGCATTCTAGCGCACGGGAATATCTGCTGCTGGGTTCAGTTTTTGTGTGGTGTATAGATATCACGCGATACCATGAACTTCAACGTCACGTTGTCCGAGGCGCTCGTCAAACCAAAGCCCACTCCGGCTTCGATGTCCGCCCACTTACTGTAGTGATCGAAGACTCCCCATATCTCATGAGACTGGTCGCTGGCCGGGCGGAACGCTTGCAAAGGGCCGATATCGGAATAGTCCTCAACCGCCAAGGCCCATTGGGGGGAAAGATTATAAGCGATGCGCGCCTCCGGAGCGAAGTCGAGGCTCTCGAAGCCGCCCGCAAACGAGTTGTCGAGAATCGGATTGACGATGAAATCCCACGGATGCAGGTGTAAACCGAAGATGGGACGAATCTCGGATGTGAAGGTTCGCGGATCCCAATGCGCAGAGTTGTAGCTGAATTCGAAATTCGCGCCATAAAAGAACTTACGTTCGGCCGCATGCGGCACGACAAAGAGCATGCGTATCTTGCCGCCGTTGATCGTCGCGCCGCGATCCTTGGAGATGCTATAGAGCGGCAGATAAAGACCCGCCTCGAACCAGTCGGTCACGCCGTATGCCCATTCGAATCCGCCGTTGAGGGACTTGTCAGGTATGAGGCCGCCGGGGAACGCCGGTGTGGTTAAGCCGTCGGGGGTGAAGTTGCTGTGGAACGTAAGATTGACCACACCCGGCGGAGCAATCGAGGCATCGTACACCTGAATCTCATCAGTCTGCGCAAAAGTCGCCACGGGAACTATAACCAGAGCGATCGCGATTACCACGAGTGCGCGCACATCGATCTCCCATCAATGCAAGAATGTCCTAAACTAGGACGCACGCACCCGGTAATGGTTGCATGGTTTCTGGACTGAATTTTGGGTAGCAGCAATGGAGGAGATTCAAGCGTGGGGATGGGCCTTATCATAAATGGCCATGAGCTGTTCAATTGTCGCGTGCGTATAGCGCTGCGTTGTGGAAAGCGAGGCATGGCCGAGCAATTCTTGAATCGAGCGAAGGTCAGCTCCATCGGCCAGCAAGTGCGTGGCGAATGCGTGGCGCAGCGAATGCGGATGCACGTCCCAGTTGTGGCTCAATAATCGCGCGTATTTTTTGACAACGTTCGAGACGGTGCGTTGCGTGAGCCGCCCTCCCTGTAAATTCAAAAATACAGCTTTCCTGTTGCCCCGCGATTTCGTCCGCCGCAGAATTTCGTCGCGCGCCGGCCAGTAGTTCTCGAATGCCTCCCGCGCCTTTGCGCCGTAGGGCACCACGCGTTCCTTGCGGCGCTTGCCGAGGACCCGCAGGATTTGGTCATTTGGATTGATGCTGGCCATATCGAGACCCGTGAGTTCGCTGACGCGCAATCCGGAAGCGTAGAGGAGCTCGAGAATCGCGCGGTCGCGAGCCAGAACCAGACCCGCATTTTTGTTCGGCGGCCGCGTTTTGGATTTCGCGGACCGGGCTGCCTCGGTTCGCGCGGGCGTCATGTCGTCGAGCAGGCGGTTCATTTCTTCCGCGCTCATCACGGTGGGTAGCCGCTTCGGCAGTTTCGGGCGAGCCACCAACCGCGCCGGATTTTGTTTGGTGATATGTTCGCGAACGCAGTAGCGGAACAGCGAGCGCAGCGCGGCTAGCTTCCTTGCCACTGAGCTTTTCTCCAGTTTGCGATCGTAGAGATGACTGACGAATTCACGGATCACCAGATGGTCCACGGCCGTCAGCGCCATGGGCGGCTCGCCCGGCGGCGTAACGTATTCGAGAAATTGCCTGAGGTCGGTTCGATAGTTTTCGATCGTCTTGGGCGAGGCATTCCGCACGTACCGGAGATAGTGCAGAAACTTGTCAATCGCGGTTTGGATCATTCCCATGTGGGTGTTCGTCGATTATGCGTTGCGACACACACGAGCGGGAGAACCCGGCAAGCGATCACGTCTTCACGGAAACAACCGCGGACGCTTCGACCGGCTGCGCGGCAGCGTCTTCCGTCGCGGCAACTTCCCAATCGCAATCTTCCTTCAAGCACGCGCGGAAAATCCCATGTTTTGATCGCTTCAACACGATGAACGGCGCCCCGCACTTCGGGCATGGCTCAGGAAGAGGTTCGTGCGGCGTCGTGAAATCGCAATCCGGATACCGACTGCAGCCGTAAAAAATTCTGCCGCGCCCGCGGCCTTTTGCCGATCCGCGCCGGACAAATTCTCCTTCGCCGCACTTCGGACATTTGATCCCCAGCGTAATTGGCCGCGTGTATTTGCACTTCGGATATTTCGAGCAGCCGATAAATTCGCCGAACCGTCCGTGGCGCTTCAAAAGCTGTTCGCCGCACTTCGGACATTTTTCATCCAGCGGCTCGTCCGGCTGGCGCGCCTTTCTGGTTCCTGCCGCCAGGCGGCGCGTCGTCTTGCAATCGGGATATCCCGAGCACGCCAGAAATTGCCCGAAGCGCCCGCGCTTCATCACCATCTCCCGGCCGCAATTGTGGCAGTATTCGACGGTATTCTCGCCTTCGACTTCCTCGCTGCCGGTATCCGAAATGTCGCGAATATAATCGCAATCGGGATAGCGGTCGCAGCCCATAAAAAATCCGTGGCGGCTGATGCGTTCGAGGAGCATTCCTTTTTCGCACTTAGGGCATTTCTCGTCCGTCGGAATCCCGGCTTTGTAGGATTCCATTTCGCCCTCGGCCTTTTCCAAATCATCCTCGAAACGCTTCCAGAATCCCTTCACCGATTTTCGCCAGGGCAGCTTGCCTTCCTCGATTTCGTCGAGTTCATCTTCCAGGCGCGCCGTGAAGCCCACGTCGAAAATGTCCTCAAAACTCTTCACGAGCAGATCGCTTACTTTTTCGCCGAGCAGCGTGGGCGTGAAGCGGCCCTGATCTTTGTTGACGTATTCGCGCTCGACGATGGTGGAGATAATCGAGGCGTACGTCGACGGCCGGCCGATGCCTTTGTCTTCGAGTTCTTTCACCAGCGTCGCTTCGGTGTAGCGCGGCGGCGGCTCGGTGAAATGCTGCTCGGGCCTTAGTTTTTCGAGGCGCAATGCCTGGCCTTCGCTCACGCGCGGCAGCGTCCGCCCTTCCGCATCGGCATCTTCCTCGGGTGCGGGGGCGGCGCCGGGCGCTTGGTCGGCCGCTTCGCCCTTGTCTTCGTCGTCTCTCGACGCCGAATAAGCGGCAAGGTACCCGTCAAATTTCATCACCGAACCGCCGGCGCGGAAAATATAATCGCCCGCGGAAATATCAATCGTCGTCTGATCAAACACGGCAGGCGCCATTTGCGACGCGACAAAGCGCTGCCAGATCAGCTGGTACAGCTTGAACATGTCGTTATCGAGATAGCGCTTCACATCTTCCGGCGAGCGCGCCACGTCGGTCGGGCGAATCGCTTCGTGCGCTTCCTGGGCCTGTTTTTTCGACTTGAAGAAGTTCGGTTTCTCCGGCAGGTATCCCGGCCCGTAGCTCGCTCCGACGAAGTCGCGGACCTGCGCAATGGCTTCGTTCGAGACGCGCACCGAATCCGTGCGCATGTAGGTGACCAGCGCCACCGAACCTTCGTCGCCGAGCTCGACGCCTTCATAGAGCTTCTGCGCCAGCATCATGGTGCGCTTCGCGGAAAAGCGCAGGCGGTTGTACGCGGCTTGCTGCAACTTGGAAGTGGTAAACGGCGGCGGCGCCCAGCGGCGTTTTTCCTTTTCGGTGACACTCGCCACTTGCCAGGCGGCGTTTTCGACGGCGCTGACGATCTCCTGCGCCTTTTCCCCATTGGGGACTTCAATTTCTTCGCCCTTGTAGCGCCAGAGCTTCGCTTCAAACGTAGGCGGTTCACCGGCCGCCACCATCGCGTGGATGGTCCAGTATTCTTTTGGGTTGAACGCACGGATGTCGCGCTCGCGATCGACGATCAGCCGCAGCGCCACGGTCTGCACGCGCCCGGCCGAAAGGCCGCGCCTGACCTTATCCCACAGCAGCGGCGAAATCTTATAACCCACCAGCCGGTCCAAAACGCGGCGCGCCTGCTGGGCATCCACCAGATTCGTATTCAGCGCACCAGCCTGCTCGAATGCCGCCTTGATGGCCTTCGGAGTGATTTCGTGGAATAGCACGCGGAAGATTTTCTTGCGGTCAACTTTGCTCTTTTTTTTCTTCTTCTTTCCGGCGGACGCCTTCTTGCCGGTTTTCTCGCTTTTCTCGCCTTCTTTTTCTTCCGGTTCCACGGCGATTTGCGTTCCGCTCAAAAATTCCACCAGATGCGCGCCGATTGCTTCACCTTCGCGGTCCGGGTCGGTTGCCACGTAAATCGCGTCCGCGTCCGCGCCGAGCTTCTTGAGCTCATTCAGTATTTTCGATTTACCCGGAATCACCGTGTACGTCGGCTCGAAATCGTCCGCGATGTCTATGCCGAGCTCCTTCTTCGGCAGATCCATTACGTGCCCGTACGACGCTCGCACGGCGTAATTGCGTCCGAGATATTTGTTGATCGTCTTGGCCTTGGCCGGCGATTCGACGATCACCAGAGAACGTCCCATGACTCCCTCGTGTTTCCTTTTCCGCTTCGCGCGGACTTACAGCATCACTTTCAGAAACTGTTTTCCCGGCAGTTGCTGCACCAGGCCCTTCATTTCCAGCTCAAACAGCGACGAAAGCACTTCCGACGAACTCATTCCCGAACGCTCGACGAGATCGTCGACGTGCCGCGCGCTGTCCACTTCGAGCATAGCGTAGAGCGTCTTCCCGGCTGGCCCCAGGCTTTGCTCCACCAACGATGCGCGTTCGTCCCCACTCGTTGTCTCGACAGGCACAAGCTCCGCGCGAATCGGCGTGGGCAGCTCTTCGATGACGTCTTCCCACCCCGTCACCAGCTTCGCACCCTGCTTGATCAACTGGTTCGGCCCAAATGCCACGGGCTGCGTGACATTCCCCGGCACCGCAAAAACTTCCCGGCCGCACTCCATCGCCAGCCGCGCCGTGATTAAGGAACCAGAGTACTGCGCGCCCTCCACCATCACAACTCCCCGTGCCATCCCGGCAATCATCCGATTGCGGATCGGGAAATTCTGCGGCGCGGGAAACGTTCCCAGCGGGAACTCAGATATGATGGCCCCGCGTTCCTCGATTTCAGCAAAAATTTTCCGGTTCTCCTTCGGATAGGTAACATCGACTCCGCAGCCGAGGATGCCCACCGTGCCGCCTCGCATCGCGCCGAGCGCGCCTTTGTGCGCGCAAGCGTCGATCCCGCGCGCCAGCCCGCTGACGATCACCAGGCCGCAATTCGCCAGATCGCGCGCCAGCCTCTCCGCCATTTGATTCCCGTAAGGGGTCGGGCGACGCGTGCCGACGATTGAAATCGCATGCCGGTTCAGAAGTTCAGCATTTCCTTTCACATAGAGCAGGGCTGGCGGATCGTAAATCTCCCGCAAGAGTTGGGGGTACTGCGGCTCGTCCCAGGTCAACAGGCGGCATTTCGCCGCTTCCGTCTGCGCCGGTTCCTTGGCGGCCGCGCTCAAGGGCTGCCGCGAGTGAATTGCTTGCGCCACCGCCGCGGGAAGCCGATGCGCTTCGAGAGTGGTGAGCGACGCATTGAAAATTGCTTCGGGACTCCCAAATGCGCGCAGGAGTTTCCCAGCCGTGCGCGCGCCCAGCCCCGGCGTGAGCGCGCGCGCCAACCATCCCAAGTATTGGTCAGGCTCCATTGCTTCCGGGCGTGAGCCTACGCATCGCCGTGCTCTGTTGTCAAGTATGACGATTACAGGATGGTTATCGAAGAACAGCCGTCATTGACATACTGCCAGTTCCGAGAGCCGGTGAAAATAGATTGCGACTCTTCGTGGTCATGCTTCGCAGGGCGACTCTTGAGCCGCCCCGCGTGGGCTTTGCAGGCTGTGGCCGTGCTTTTACCGCCATGATCGTTTCGTTGATTCGAACACAAAGACACAGATCATACGGCGCCGCAGCGTCCGATATTTCATTTATCCATTATTGCCAGCCGTCAGTGCCGATGGGGTCGCCGGCGGGCGGCGGAGCGGGCGGGGTCATATGGAGCGCGGCGGGATTCTTCTCGAAGCGCTCAATTTCCTGCTCGGCGAAGAAAAGCTCGGCGCGGCGGCTCTCGCCGCTCGCGGATTTCAATTGTGCCGCCATCCAAGTTTTTAATTCATCAAGCTTCAACGACGCAATTGCCCGCGTCTGCGCCGCAGCATGATCGTCCGCGGCGAGCGCCATCAAATGATCCAGCACGACGGAATTGACTGTGCGCTGAACCGCACCGTCGTAGCCGTTTTCCACTGGCGCCTTCCATGTGGCCGCCAGCAAATCGTCGACCAGCTCCGCGAAGCCGGGGTACTTTGCGTTGCGCGCATGATATTCCACCATGCGTTCGTCGCGATTCGGCTCGAGCAGCAGGCTCGTGACAATCTCCGCCGCAGCTTCCGCTGGGGCGAGAGAATCAAATGCGGGCGAAGTCCGCCGGGCAAAATTCTCATTCGAGCTTGGATATTCCGGCGGGCGCGGCGGGATCTGCTTCAGGAGCGGCTCCGGCAGCGCCAGCACGCTGGGCTGCAACGTGGCCAGCACGGCATGAATCGCCGCGCGCTGATCGACGGGCGAAACAATCTCCGGTCCCTTCTGTGCGCCCCCGCGCACATCGAACGAGTAATTAAGGCCGCCAATGCTCTTGGCCACGGCGGTCACTTGATACCGGTGGTACAGATAAATCGGCACCAGAACATCTTCGAGCGTCGCCATCGGCGCGCCTTCCGGAATCGCATCCTCGGAAAGGCGCTTGAGGGCGGCCGCACGAACGGCCATCACCTGTTTCAATCCATCCAGATCATTGCTCCCGACGTCCCACAAATGCGCCACGGGGCTTGCCGAACCGAGGGGACGCGCATCCTGGTCAGTCATATAAATTTGGCCGCTCGAAAACGCATCATCGAGGATTTTGTTCAGCGCCTGCTTTTCGTTCGTCCCCGGCGCAAACTCGCGGTACCCATAATCGATTGTGACTTTATCCCATGCACCGATGCCAACCGCGTAAGCGTTCGAAATATCCGGCACGCCATTCGCGCCAACCGTGACCAGCGGCGCTGGATAATCCATCACCGAGCTGCGGTTCGCGATGCTCCCCGCGAAGTTGTGCGCCAAGCCGAGCGTGTGTCCCGTCTCATGCGCGGCAAGCTGCCGAATTCGCGCCAGCGCCATTTCATTCGCCTCCTGCAGCGCCTTCGGGTTGTTGCCAAACGGGTCGAGCAAACCTCGCGCAATCAGAAACACCTGACGAATGCGCAGCGCGTCCAGATTGACGTGTCCATTGATGATCTCGCCCGTCCGCGGATCGACAATCGCCGTTCCGTACGACCATCCGCGCGTTGCCCGGGGCACCCACTCGATCACGTTGTACCGCACGTCCATGGGGTCAACGCCCTTGGGCAGCAGCTTCACTTGGAACGCGTCTTTGTATCCCGCCGCGGTAAACGCCTGATTCCACCAGCTTGCGCCCTCCATCAACGCCGAACGGATCGGCTCCGGAGCCGCGCGGTCGACGTAATAAACAATGGGCTTCACGGGTTCGCTCACCGCCGCTGACGGATCCTTTTTCTCGAGCCGCCAGCGGATGATCAGCCGCTGGTGGATGGATGCATCCACGGGCGCGGCGAAATCCATATACTCGAGGCCGAAGAATCCGGCTCGTGGGTCGTATTCGCGCGGATGAAATCCAGGCGGCGGGGACTGAACAAATGAATAATGGTCGTGCACGGTGATGTCCCGCGGGTCGGGAGTCACTTGCCGAACCCAGCGCCCCGGGTTGTCGCCTGTGAACGTCAGGGTCGCTTCCACTTCGGTGTTATCGGGGAAATTCTTCGTGCGCGGCAGATAAATGGCGCAGCGCGAGGGGTCGAGATGATACGTGCCCTGATGCAGCATTTTCAGCTTCGTGGCCACGTGGTGGCCATCGCGCAGAAAAAACGGCGTGGCGTCCACGAGCACCGCGTCGCCGGTTTCCGCGGCCACGGTGAATCCCCATAGCACCGATTGCGCGAACGCCTGTTTGACCGCCTGCCGCTGCGCGGCGTGATCGGTCATGGCGCGGTAGCGCTCATTCTCCGCCACGAGCAGCACGCGCGGCCCGCTGCGCTCGAAATGCACTACCTGCGTCTGGCCCGGCTGTCCGCGGTCGAGCCCAATGTCGTTTGACCCCATGCCATCGGGCAGCGATTCGATGTACAGAAACTCGGTATTCCACTTGTCGATCTGCAGCCAGATTTTTCCTTCGCGCGCGTCCCAATAGTACGTAAAAAATCCCGGCATCTTCTGCATGTCCGCGGTCTTCTGCGCAATGCCGGGCAGCGGTTTTTCTTCCGCATTGGCCGCCGTGGTCCCAGCCGCAGCCGGCATTGAGGTGAATGCAAGAAATAGCGAAACGAGAATCAGGGCGCGCTTCATGGACTTCCTCCGCTGTTTAAGATTGCTGGCCGCCGTGTTTATATCAGAATCAGGCCCGTACGGACTCGACTTTTTCTCGCCGGCCGCGTCTTGGAGTCAGCAGCGGTGTGCTCCCGCAAGCCTTCGCGAATTGCCTTTGTGCTATATTGAAAATTCGCGTTCCTTTTTTGCGAATCGCTTATGGCTAAATTGCGTGTTTCTATCGTCGAATTTCTGAATACTGCGCCGCTCGTCTGGGGTTTCACCGAAGGCCCTCTCGCCGGGAAATACGATCTTTCGTTCACCGTGCCGTCGCAGTGCGCCGAGGCATTGCGCCGAGGCGATGCGGACGTGGCCATCATGCCCGCCATCGAATATCAGCGCATGGAAGACGTCGTGATTCTTCCGGGAATGTCCGTAGCGGCCAAGGGCGAAGTGCGCAGCATCCTCGTCGTGGCGAAAAAGCCCATTGATCGCGCTAAACGCATCGCTCTCGACACGAGTTCCCGCAGCTCGGCTGCGCTTGTGCGTTTGCTCGCCGCGGGCCATTGGGGCATCGATCCCGAATTCGCCGACGCGGCTCCCGATCCTGCGGCGATGCTGGCCAAAGCCGACGCGGCTCTCGTCATCGGCGACCCGGCCCTGCGCATCGCCTTGAAAATGGAGTTTCTGTTTGCAAAGAAGCCGCGCGAGGGCGCCTGCTGCGAAGGCGATGCCGAGGATCTGCCCGTGCCGGGGTATCCTTCGGTGTTTGTGTATGACGTTGCGTATCAGTGGCGCGAAATGACGGGCAAGCCGTGCGTCCTGGCCATCTGGGCCGGCCGCCGCGACAAAATCACGCCTGAAGTGGTTGGCGATTTTCAGGCCTCGAAGCAATTTGGCCTGGACCACATCGAAGACATCGCGGAAGCGGCTTCGGTCAAGCTCAGCCTTCCTGGGAGTTCGCTCGAAAGCTATTTGCGCGACAATATCGATTTCTCGCTCGACGATGAAAATCTGGCGGGCCTCAATCTTTACTTCGAGAAATGCGCTTCCGCGGGACTGATCCCGCGCGCGCGTCCATTGGAATTTGTTCCCGCACCCACCGGATCCGCCGCAAGCCGCGGAGCTTGACGCATTGGAATCGCTGCCGGCTCCCGCGAAACTCGGAACACTCGAGATCCTCCGCCGCTATCCTTTTAAGGGCATGGCTGGCGAGGATCTGAACGAGGTTTTCGTCACCTACGCTGGCCTCGCCGGCGACCGCGCCTACGCCTTCATCGATCCTGCGAATCCTTCGAGCTTTCCCTGGATGACCGGCCGGATCAAACGCGAAATGATCCTTTTCCGTCCGCGTTTCCTCGCGCCTCCCGACCCCGCGGTGGAGTATCCGCCGTCAAAAAGTTTTAGCGCCGAGGTGGCGACACCCGAAGGGCAAACGCTCGCCGTCGATGATCCGGCTTTCACGCCATTCTTCGAGAAACGCTTCGGACGAAAACTCGAGCTGCGCTTTTCCGAACGCGCCATGCAGGATGCCTGCCCTGTTTCATTGATCGGGCTCAGTTCCGTGCAGTCTCTCGGTGAAGAGACTGGTATCGAGCTCGATCACCAGCGCTTCCGCGCGAATTTTTATGTACGCTGGGAAGACGGTAGCCCCTTTTATGAAAATGATCTTGTTGGCGCCCGGTTGCGCATCGGCGAGAAGCTCACCGTCATGATTGTGAAAAAGGACGCCCGGTGCGTTATCATTACTCTTGACCCTTCGACCGCCGAGGCTTCTCCCCAAGTCCTCGCAGTCGTGGCTAAAAATCACGCCAATTGCTCAGGCGTCTACGGATCGATCTTGCGCGAGGGGATTGTGCGAGCAGGCGATGCGGTCTATGCGGTGTAAATCCGGTTAAGGAACGCGCCACCATGGGCATCACGCAACAGGAAGCGCTCGATTTCTTCAATTCCGATGACGTCATAGCCCTCGGCATGGCGGCCAACGAGGTCCGCCGGAAGAAGACGGACCCGCGCGTCGCAACGTATCAGATCGATCGCAACATCAATTACACGAATTTCTGCACCGAATATTGCTCGTTCTGCGCTTTCTACCGCCCGCTTGGCGCGAAGGACGGTTACATTCTGCCCTTCGAGGAAATTTACAAAAAAATCGAAGAGATGATTGAACTGGGCGGCACCGGCATATTAATGCAGGGCGGATTGCATCCCGATCTGCGCATCGAATACTTCGAAAATCTTCTCAGCTCCATCAAGCAGCGTTACCCGAAAATTCATCTCCATTGTTTTTCCGCGCCGGAGATCACGTGCATCGCGGAAGTCTCCGGCCTGTCACTTCACAACACGATTGTGCGCCTGGCCGATGCGGGCCTTGATTCCATACCCGGCGGCGGGGCGGAAATTCTCGACGACGAAATCCGCTCGCGCATCTCGCGCCTGAAATGCACTGCCGAGGAATGGGAACTGGTTCATCGCACGGCGCACTCGCTCGGCATGCGCACGACCGCGACCATGATGTTCGGCTGCGGCGAGGAGTATCACCATCGCGTCAACCATTTCGAACGCGTCCGCCGCATCCAGGAAGACACCGGAGGCTTCACGGCGTTTATTCCGTGGATGTTCGCGCCGGAAAATACGCCGCTCGGCAAAAAAGTTCCCGAAGCCACGGCCGTCGAGTATCTCAAGACGCTGGCCATTAGCCGCCTGTACCTCGACAATATCGACCACATTCAATCGAGCTGGCTCACGCCGGGAATCAAAGTTTGCCAGGTGGGCTTGCAATTTGGCGCCGACGACGTGGGCAGCATTTTGATCGAGGAGAACGTTGTCTACGCCGCCGGCGTACGTAATCGCACCAACGAATCCGAACTGCGCCGCATCATCAGCGATGCGGGCTACATCCCCGCCCAACGCGACACCCTCTACCGCGCCTACTTCCTGAAATAGACATGCTGAGTGTGACGCTTATTTGGAGACGCGGAATTCCAGCTCGACCGTGGAACCTTCAGGAAGCTCGACTGCCGCTGCGGGAACGAAGACTCCGCCCCTGTAGGTGGCGCGAACCCTTCGCGTGATAGAAGCCTTTTCCGTCAGCGCGGCACCGGCTGCCGGACGCGAATTACTCACAACGCTTCCGCGCTGATCGAGCGCGAGATTCGCCAGCGCATCGGCGTCGCTGTTTTCGTCGCGCATCACGTGTTCGATCACGAAATAATCGAGTTCGCGCGCCAGCTTCCGCGCCCGTTCGTGCAGCGGTTTGAGGGCGGCGTTCTTCACTTTGTAGCGTCCCTGCATCTGCCTCACCAGCAGTTCGGAATCGCTTCGAATCCGCAAAGCGCGTATGCCGTGGCTCGCGGCGTAATCGAGCGCGGCAATCAATCCGTAGTACTCGGCAACGTTATTCGTTTCGCGGCCAATCGATTTGCCGATCTCGCGCAGCTTGGCGCCATCCGGCGCCCACAGCACCACGGCATACGCCGCAGGCCCGGGGTTCCCGCGCGATGCGCCATCGATATTTGCGACATGAACTCCGGAAGGCGGGGCGAGATGGGTTTCCTCGAACAACCGCGCGCTCGCGGGAGCTGGCGCTCGTACTGTGCGTTTGATCATCTGTTTTTCGAAAGCCTGATATGGAATGAACGAGAGAAATACCCGGAAAAAGAATTTACGAACGGCAATCGCACCAGGCAGCGTTTAGCTTTCACTGATTTGAGCACCGGCCGCTTGAGCCGCGGCTTCCGCGGCCGCGGGAGGCTCAATGTAATACAGAATGCGCGTACAGAGTTCGCAGTGATAAAGCTCCGGATTATCCTCGCGCCCTAGCTCTTGAAAAACGTGAGGACGGATGTGCGCTCCGCACGCGCCGCAGGCTTCTCCCCGAATCGCGGCCACCGCCACGCCGCCGTGCTTTTTTGCGATGCGCTGGTAGTGATCGAGCAAGTCCTCTGGAATCGCCGCGACTGCTTTCGCTCGCTCGGCTTCACACACGGCGAGTTCCGCTTGCGCGACAGCTCTCTCGGCTTCAATTCTGGCGCGCTCGCCGCGCGTCTCTTCCTCGACTTGCTTGAAACTTTTCTCCGCAGCCTTCACCTGGCGGTCGTATTGCTCGCTCGACACCATTTCCTCGAGCAAACGGTCCTCGGCTTTCGCGATTTCCGCCTCGGCCATTTCGATTTCGTGCTGCAGCGCCTTATAAGCTTCGTTCGTCTTTACCTGGTAGGCTTGGTCCTTATATTTTCGCGCCTTTTCCTTCCATTGCTCGACGTCCAGATCGTATTTCTTGCGCTCCTTGAGCGCCGTCGAATGCGACTCCCTGCCTCTGTCAAGTTCGGCTTTTCCAGCCGCCACACGTGCGTCCACTTCGGCCAGACGTTTGGGGAATACGGCGAGCCGCGCGCGCACGCCATTCAGGCGGATGTCCACTTCCTGCAACTGCAGAAGTTCCTTGAGGATTGCTCTCATGAGCCAATCAGTTTAACACACCCGCGCGCCCTGGCCGGGCCAGCGAGGGATTCTCAGCGGCCTGATGGGCGGCGCAAAGTCCTGAGTGCAGCTTCGTGATCCGGAAGAAAGTATCCAACGGCGATGCCCATGGCCCCATCGGAAATCGACTTGCCTCTGGGATTATTGTATGCGTCCGTGACTTTGATCACATCGCCCCGGTGAAGCGAATAGCCGCCGTGATTCGCGAAAGAAACAATCGGCATCGAGAGAACGTGGCCGGATGCGTTGGCATTGGCCTCCAAGGAGGCGATGGTTTCATTCGAGGTCGCGTCCTTCAATACGAGCCATTGTCCGTAATCATGCAAATGGCCGCCCACAGCCAGCAGACGGCCCGAATAGCGAAGCTTGAATTTGCCTGTTTTCGTGCTTTCTCCCGGAGGAAGGTTGTAGCTTGAATTGCCGCACCCGGCCACGTCGAACCAAACTGGATAGACATTCTTCGGGCCGTTCGATCCGGATTGCGCGATACGGTAGTCGATGCGGACTTCCAGGAACGCCTTCGGATAGGTTTTGTTCGTCGGATTAACGAACATCGTGGTGATACGAATGCGGTCGCCTTTTTTCACGTGATAACCGAAACCGGGAACCAGCGGCCAGTCGGTCATTTCGCCGCCCGCTCCGAAGATATGTTCCTGCCGGTTCGCGCAGAGGAGATCCCGGCGCGCTATGTTATAGAACGCGGCGTGGTGCAGGAGTTGATTCGGGAGGCGCTGCCCGCGTGCATTCGTCACTCGCGGATGATACGCGGTGAGCCAGCCATCGAACGGAATCGTCAAAAAAAAAGTGCGCGGCTGCGCGACGCTTCTATGTCCGGTATGAGCCGGCAGACTAACTGGCCCGACACGAATGGTCATTTCGCGCGCTGCGGCGTCGTTTGATATCCACAGTCTGGCTGTCTTCGACGCGGAATGCTGCATGTCCATCGCGTGCATCATCCCGTGATGCTTGACCTCCTGTTGCTCCGCTTGCGCGCCGCAGCACGGGACCCACATTGCCAGAAGCATGGTCAGTAAAACGAATTTCATTCCCCACCGTCCCCAGCGTTGATAGACAATCCCGCATCATACCGCGTCCGCCTGCGGTAGGCTCCCAAGAATTGTGTGGCGCGGAGACGGCGGGTTTACGCCGCGGCAAAATTCGGGCCGCCAATTCGATATGTTATGATGGCGTTTCGCGAGGAATTCATTCACGGAGGAACGCCTTTTGCCAGCACGGATATTAAGCGGTAACCCGATTCGCGACCAGATCTACGCCGAATTGCAACGGGAAATCGGCGAATTGGCGGCGATGGGGATTCGGCCCGGGCTCGCAGCGGTGCTGGTGGGTGACGATCCCGCGTCGAAAATTTACGTGCGCAGCAAAATTGCCGCGTGCGAGCAGTTGGGTCTTGGCAGTGTCCATCTGACGCCAACAGCAAGCACGACGACCGCGGAATTGCTCGCCATTGTGCGCGAATTAAACGCGCGCGATGACGTGGATGGCATCTTGGTGCAATTGCCGCTGCCGCTGCACATTGATACGAAGAAAGTCCTCGAAGCCGTCGATCCCGCAAAAGACGTTGACGGATTTCATCCGATGAATATCGGCAAACTGATCGAGCAGCGCCCCAGCATGGTGGCGTGCACGCCGCTCGGCGTGATGGAAATTTTGCGGCGAAATAAAATTCCGGTGGAAGGAACGGACGCGGTGGTCGTGGGGCGCAGCAATATTGTGGGCAAGCCGATGGCGCTGCTGCTGATGCACGCGGACGCGACCGTGACCGTATGCCACTCCAAGACGCGTGATTTGCGGAAGTTCACGCGCGACGCGGACATCGTGATCGCTGCCGCCGGACGCCCCGCGCTGATTACGCGCGAGGATATTCGTCCGGGCGCGACCGTGATTGACGTCGGCACGACGCGCATCACGGATCCACGCCTGGCGGAGAGGCTTTTCGCGAGACTCCCCGACCGGCTCGAGAAATTCCGAAAGAATGGCACGGCGGTTGTCGGCGACGTGCATCCGGACGTGGCTGAAGTGGCTGGAGCGATGACGCCCGTGCCCGGCGGAGTGGGTCCGCTGACAATCGCAATGCTGATGAGCAACACGGTGAAGGCCGCGCGTTTGCGCCGCGGATTGCGCGCGCCGGAAACTGCCGCGTCGCGCCGCTGACGGCCACGAGGTGTTGACCTCATGCTGACCCGATACTGACCGTATGCTAACCGTGGGACTCACTGGAGGAATCGCTAGCGGCAAATCCACGGTCGCAAAAATGTTGCGCGAACGTGGCTGCGCCATCATGGAAGCCGACTCGCTCGCGCATGAATACCTCAAGCCCGAAAACCCCGTGTCGCAGGAAGTGATTCGCGAATTCGGCCGCGAAATTCTTGACGCCAGCGGGAAAATCGACCGCGCGGAGCTCGGGGAGCTTGTGTTTGGCCATGCGGAGAAAATCGAGCGACTGAATGCGATCATCCATCCGCATGTGCTGAAAGAAATCGCGCAGCGGCTAAACGATCTGGCGCGAACGGGCGGAACGAGCGTTGCCGTCGTCGTGGCGGCACTGCACATTGAGACGGGCTACTACAAAACATTCGACCGGCTGGCCGTAGCGTGGTGCCGGGCGGAGCAGCAACTCGAGCGCCTGATACATCGCGGGCTTACTCGCGAGCAAGCCGAACGGCGCATCGCGTCGCAAATGCCGATTGACGAAAAGAGGCGGCTGGCAGACGACGTGATTGATTGTTCCGGCACGCTGGAAGAAACGCGCCGCCAGGTCGATGACGCTGTCGCACGATGGAAGCAACTGGGCTGACACGAATGATTGTTCGTGCATCTTCGTAATTTCGTTCGTGGGGAAGCAAACTGCTGATTACCGTGCGTGGTACGCGGCCTGCCGGTTTACGATGAGGCGTTCCATTCCCTGCGGATGCGGTCGCGTTCGGCTTCGCTGAGGCTGAACCATGATTCGGCAATGTCCCGGACACGTTCGAGCGACGCTTGCATTTCGGCGTGCTTCTGTTCCATCAACTCGCGTGAGGCATCGGGAGGAACATAAATCGTGGGAGCAACGACCATGACGGCGCGCGTAAAAGGATGCGGTATTTGGAAAAGGTCCCAGGATTTTTCGAATGTATGTCCGCGCTTCACACCAATATGAAACATAAAGATGGGCTGGCCGGTTTTGCGCGCGAGCATCACGGGACCGGGCTTTGCGACGTAGCGCGGACCGCGCGGGCCGTCGATGGTAAACGCAACGTCGCGCCCTTCTTCCAGGCGGCGCGCCATGACCACGAGGCCTTTCAGGCCACCGCGCGACGAGCTGCCCTGTGCCGTCCCGAAGCCGAGCCGCTCGATAACCCGGCGCGTCCATTGGCCATCAAAGTTCGTGGTGTTCATCACGACCGTGCCGCGATTACGCCACCACCACGCGGCAGAGAAAATCGAGCGGTGCCAGAACGTGCCAATCAGATGCTCGCCGCGATCGTACGCGCGCTGCGCATGCTGCCAGCCGAGAACTTCGAAACGCATGGTGGGACCGATGGCGCGGATGACGGAATATACGGTCCAGGCGATCACCGGAATTTGCATGCGGCGCCAGCGCGACAGCCTGGGCAGACGCGTGTCGTAATGAACATTGACCGACTCCACGATCGGCTCTTCGTTGCCGTCGAGACGCGATGCGGCTGGCTCGCTCATCGGCGTATAGTATAGCAATCGCCATGTCGAGATTGGTTCGCTTGCGGCAGCTTGGCGCATGGAAATGACGAATTCGCTCCGTCGAAAAATTCGCAGGATATGCTGCGCCGCGGTGTTTCTGGCCAGTGCGATTTTTTGCGCGGGCGCGCAAGTGCAGATGTCGCCGACGCTCGGCCAGGTGATCGGAGACGACATCTCCGTGATCGGGCCATCACATGTGATCGAGCGCGGAGCGGAGCGGGCGATTACCTTTGGCAGCGGAGGCACGATTGTGGTGCATTCCGGGAGGGCGCTCGTCGAATTCGCGGGCGGAGGCGAGCTGGAAGTTTGCGGACCCGCGAAGTTCACGGTCCTGGCATCGGGAGAAACGCTCACCGTGGCGCTGAGTTTCGGGCGCGTCCATGCGAAATTCAACGCGACGCGGCCGATCACGATTTATACGCCGCTGATTATTGCCACTCCGATGGCCATCGAAAACCAGGCGCGCGACGCAACGGTCGGACTGACCGATACAGGAGCAATGTGCGTGCTTGCCGAGCACGGAGCCGTGCAAGTACAACAACAATTGAGCGGCGCGACGATGATCGTGCCGCAGCCGAGCGAAGTCCTGCTGCAAGGAACGGCGTTCGGAGCCACACCAGCGATCGCGGGAAGTTGCCGATGCAATTTCGACGACACCAGCGCGCAAAAAACTCTGCCGACGGGGCCCATCGCTCAACCGGGACCCATGATTGCAGCGACGCCGAGCAGCCTTTCGCCGCGCAATCAAGCGGCAAAGCCCGTTTCTTGGCCACCCGCGAGTTCGCTATCCTCGCGAGCGCCAATACCTCGGGAGCCCGTGGCCGCGAAGGCGGAAATTGTTCCACAACATGCGCCGATGGTACGTCCGATAGCCTCAGCGACGCCGCCAGTAAAACAACCCATCACAAGAATCCAATTGCCTCCGATTGGCTACGACGCGAAAAGCGCCACTTCGCCCGCCGAACCGATCAGCGTGGCTACACTGATGCTGGCGAAAGCCGCGGACGTCGAGCCGGAATGGATATTTTACGGGCAGGTTGCTGAGCCGCCGCATGCAGCGAGAAAATCGCAACGGGCCGCGCCGCAGCATCAGCCCAAGGTGGTCAAATCCGAAGAATCACACACGGCAGAGAAGGCGCAGAAGGAAGGGTTCTGGGCCAAGTTTCGTGACTTTTTTTCCGGCGGCTCGCAAAAGATATCGTGCGCTGGAGCCGGTTGCGGTTAGCGGTTCCGTGGTGCATTCCGCCGGCTCGGATCTTCCACGCACACGCAAAACCTCAGCACGTCGCGTGAACCCTCGCCACAGGGTAAATTGCGCTACATGCCTTCATAGTTTGGCCCGCCGCCGCCTTCGGGTGGAACCCAGGTCACGATCTGATAGGGATCGGCGACGTCGCAGGTCTTGCAGTGGACGCAGTTGGACGCGTTGATTTTCAGCTTCGGCTTGCCTGCTTCGAGGACCATTTCGTACACAGCGGCGGGACAATAATACTGGCACGGATTGCCGTATTCGCGAACGCAGCGGTCCGCGCAGATATTCGGGTCCGCGACGACGAGATGGCAGGGCTGGTCTTCTTCATGGCGCGTACCGGAATGGTAGACGTCGGTGAGACGATCGAAGGTGAGCGTGCCGTCGCCTTTGAAGCGCGTGGACTGATCGACGAGTTCACGCGGACGGTTGAGCTTTTGAAAATCCTCGTAACCGGCGCGCGCGCGCAGCGGATCGACGAAGCCGCGGCCGCCGGTGATGAATTGTATTCCCGCGTTGAACAGGCCCGTCCAGAGGCCATTATGAAATCCCTGATGGAAATTGCGGACGGCCCAAAGTTCCTGCTTGATCCAGCTCGACTCAAATTTTTTCGGATATGCGCCGAGCGTTTTCGCGGAAGTGTCGCCGGCAGCGAGCGCCTCGTAAATCGTTTCCGCTGCGAGCATTCCGCTCTTGATGCCGGTGTGAATGCCCTTGAGCCGTTGTGAGTTCAGCAAGCTCGCGGAATCGCCAATGATCAGGCCGCCATCGAAATAACTCCGCGGCATGGAATACCAGCCGCCGTAAGGAACGGTTTTCGCGCCATAGCGGACCAGCTTGCCGCCTTCGAGGATTCTTTGGACATAAGGATGCGTCTTGAGTTTCTGAAACGCTTCGTGCGGATCGAAGAGCGAATCTTTGTATTCGAGGGCGACGATCATGCCGAGCGAGACGCGATTGTCGCGCATCCCATAGACCCAGCCGCCGCCATATTTATGCGTATCGAGCGGCCAGCCGAGCGTGTGCGCCACGAAACCAGTATCGATTCTCCCGGGCTGCACATCCCAAAGTTCCTTGATGCCGATGCCGTACGCCTGCGGATTCACACCGTCGAGATGAAGATGATCGACCAGCTCTTTGGTTAGCGAGCCGCGCGGGCCTTCGGCGAGAACGGTAATCTTCGAGCGCAGCTCGTAGCCAGGAGTAAAATTATCCTTAGGTGCGCCGGTTTTATCGACACCTTTGTCCTCCGTGATCACGCCCGCGACGCGATTGCCTTCGTAGATCAGCGACGCACCGGCGAATTGCGTGAACACGTTCACGCCGGCCTTTTCGACGAGGCCGCCGAGCCACTTGACAAGCTTATTGAGCGAGACGACGTAATTGCCGTGATTGCGCAGAGGCGGAGGCGTGACCGGCAGCTTCCACGCGCGGCTGGCAGTCAGGAAATAAGCGGCGTCTCCGGTGACCGGCGTATCGAGGGGCGCAGATTTCTCGAAATCCGGCACAAGCTCGCGGAGCGCGCGGGGGTCCAGGATTGCGCCAGAAAGCTGATGCGCGCCAAGCTCGCGCGCCTTTTCAAGTACGTAGACATTTTCAGAAGAAAGCGGCGGCGTGCGCCCTGCGGCGTTGTGCTGCTCGATCAAACGCGCGAGATAAAGCGCGCAGGCAAGTCCCGCGGGTCCCGCGCCAACGATGAGCACATCAGCTTCAAGCGTTTCGCGTTCGACCGGCATAAGCAATTATTGTAGCAGAACGCCCCAGCGCACCCGCGGCAAGCTGGCGCAAAAAATAACTCCGGCGTGCGAGCCGCCCAGCATGATCGGCGAGACGAACGGAAGCATCACGCACCGGATGATGGGATGTACGCGTACTTGGTTCTCAGAAAAATCCTCTCATTACTGAGAAGCATCTAATTGCACGGAATCCGAACATCCGAAGGCGGCTCTGGTAGAGTACTTCAAAACAGGGAGAGCGACGCATGGACACGAAGCGGGATACGAAATTGACCTATTCTGACGTGACACCAAAGGGCGCTTACACGAACCGCCGGAATTTTCTGTTCGGAGCGCTTGCAACGGTCGGAGCAGTAACGGGCTGGAAAGAATTTTCGAACTGGATGTCCGGCCCCGCCACGGGTTCAGTTCCGGTGAAGCTGAATGGTGTTCGACAAGGACCATTCAGCACCAAAGAGGCGATCACGCCTGAAATTGACGTGACGACGTACAACAACTTCTATGAATTTGGCACGAGTAAGAGCGATCCCTCGCGAAACGCCAAGAACTTTCGCACGTCGCCATGGACCGTGTCCGTGGAAGGCGAAGTAAAAAAGCCGCGCAAACTCAGCATGGACGACATCATGAAGATTGCGCCGCTCGAGGAGCGCATTTACCGGCATCGCTGCGTCGAGGCGTGGTCGATCGTCGTGCCATGGATCGGGTTTTCGTTCAGCAATCTGGCAAACCTGGTCGAGCCGACGCCGAAGGCGAAATACGTGGCGTTCCAGAGCTACTATGACACGCGGCAGATGCCCGAAGGACCGTCGGCGGGAATTCCATTTCCCTATCTCGAAGGCTTGCGCATCGACGAAGCGATGCATCCACTGACGCTACTGTGCGTGGGAATGTACGGCGAGACGCTGCCCAATCAGGATGGCGCGCCGGTGCGCATGGTGATTCCGTGGAAGTATGGCTACAAGAGCATCAAATCGCTGGTGAAAATTCGGTTCGTGAAAGATCAGCCGCCGACCACCTGGAACACGGAAAACCCGGCGTGGTACGGCTTCTACTCGAACGTGAATCCGAACGTGGATACGGTGCGCTGGAGCCAAGCGACGGAGCACCGGCTGGGCGAAGGACTCTTCGCGCGTCCAATTCCCACGCAGATGTTCAATGGATACGGGGACCAAGTGGCGAGCCTCTATTCGGGCATGGACCTTCGAAAATATTACTAACTGCGATTGCCGATGAGAGGCGGCGTGAATTCGATTCTGACAAACAAGTGGATGAAGGTTGCGGTCTTTCTTCTTTGCCTCGTACCATTCGCGGTTCTGGTCCGGAAGGCGTTTCAGGGTGGCTTAGGCGCGAATCCCGTTCAATTTGTCGAGCACTGGACCGGCAACTGGACGCTCCGGTTTCTGATCATCACGCTGTGCATCACTCCGCTCCGCAAACTGCTTCATGTGCCGCAGCTCATCCGTTTTCGCCGCATGCTTGGGCTGTTCGCATTTTTCTACGCGTGCCTGCACTTTTCCACGTGGGTCGGCATCGACCGATTTTTCAATCTTGCCGCCATGTGGGCGGACGTGCAGAAGCGGCGGTTCATCACCGTGGGATTTGCGGGATTCGTGCTGCTGATTCCGCTGGCGGTTACGTCCACGAAAGGCTGGATCCGCAGGCTCGGCGGCAAGCGCTGGCAACTGTTGCATCGTGCGATTTACGTGAGTGCGATTGCCGGCGTGATTCATTATTACTGGCTGGTGAAATCCGACGAGCGCAAGCCGCTGCAATATGCCGCGATTGTGGGAGCGCTACTCGTGTGGAGAGTGGGCGTCTGGCTCTACAAACGATGGCAAAAACCGGCGACGGGCAATCTTCCGCGCAAGGAACCCACTACGGCGGAAACGGCGTAGCAAGATTTTCCTTTTCCGTATCCGCGACGACTTTTTTACCTTCCTGCTCGGCATTGATGAATTGTTTCAGGCGATCCTGAGATTCGGCGCGATATTTTTGCACACGGAATTCTTCCGGTAACTTTTAGACGAACCGCGTGGCGTCCTAGCGAGCCTTGGGATTGCCGACAGCGGCAAGGACTTTCGGTTTTTCTTGTCTATCCGTGCCTGCAGAGCGCTGCCTGTCAGACTTCCCGCTGCCGGACGAATACTGATTGCGAAGCTCGCTTTCGGCCGCGAGCCAATCTTCCAGGTCTCGACCGCTTCCGCCACCACGCTGTACGTAGCGTTCGTACGCGCGGAGCTGAATCTGATCCTTTGTCGGTACATCCTGATGTAGGTCAGCCATGATGGATTACTCCTGAATCTGGATTTCAAGAACAAATTTAGTCAACGCAGGCCGGTACCACAATACCGCAAATACTGTACTCGGGATCGGCGTCGTCGAAATCGGCTCCGGGTCTGCGGCAGAGGTATTGCCACTGGCTGCAAAATCTCGGTTGGCAATCAGGGGCAGCTTCCGAGGCGGTCAAACTGCAAAGTCCCGCAGGGGCCACCGTGTGCAGTCACTCCATAGAGGACGAGATCGCCAACCGTGAGTGTGATACGGACGGTCACTACAGTATCGCAGCGGCACTAATATTCAATCCAGTGAACCCTGTAATTGTAAGCGTTAGACGCTCCGGCAAGGTAGCGACGTGGTGCCGCAGGCGGGGAACCCCAGAAAATATTGGCTTTACGTAAATTTTGCGGCTCTTAATGTTGTTTCCTTTCGGCATAGGCAACCTCCTGGCTGAAGTGTGTCTGTTGGCGCCGAAAGCC
>Ga0307372_10000732_pt1 | contig 57608 bp, 61 predicted proteins | sample OX1MG_FD_202533 | JGI IMG/M metagenome (GOLD analysis project Ga0307372, IMG submission 202533) | Soil microbial communities from Risofladan, Vaasa, Finland - OX-1 | ecosystem: Environmental > Terrestrial > Soil > Coastal area > Acid sulfate soil | place: Finland: Risofladan, Vaasa | collected...
GGTTATCCGATCCCGATGACTTCCTGATACACCGGCCGTTGACGCTGAATTGGACCCACCAGGTTGGAATCTCCTTTCGCTCGCCCGTCGAGCGGTCTTTGTAGGTCGGGCGGAACACACGCCCTAGGCCCCGTTTACTGTCCGTGCCGCCGTTCATTTTGGCCTCCTTGTGGTTTTGGCGTTGCGGCGGTCGAGATAGTGGCGGATCGCGTCCCTGATCAGTTCATTGATCGACGCCCGCTCATCCAGTGCCGCGATGCTCAGTTCCCGATGCATATCGGGCGGCATCGCGACCGTCAGCACGATCATCCCTTCCCGGCTCGCCGCTCTGCGTTTGTTCATGGTATTACGGTATCGCGGTGCCATTCGGGTGTCAAGGCTTGCGGGACGCGAGCCAGCGATGCAGGCCGGCTTCTGAGCAGACAAGTGATTTCTTCGACAAGCGGCGCACGAACGGGAGCCGCTCGGAATTCTGGAACAGCCAGCGCCGAGGCTTGTGAAGTAGTGCGGCGGACCGATCGGCGTCGAGCCAATCGGCCGACTGATCGACGCTTGCGGTCCGAGCCGGCGGATTTGGGCGCATCGCCGCGGCGGCCTTGAGCGCACCCTCGACCGCGCCACAGTCTGACATCAACTGAGCAATCGTACCGGGCGACAGGTCCAGCACGCGCGCGGGATCGCGGCGGATCTCGTCAAGGCTCGGCGGCCGGCTCGCGATGCCGATCTCGCCTATCACCTTTCCGTTGCCGTTCAGCAAGCCCGTTCGTCCTCAATTCTCTCGCTGGATCGCGCCCGACTATTCTGCGGCCTGGATCGCTATATTCAGTTCGCTCGGGATGCCCATTTTCGGCGACGGGCAACCCCATTCGCTCGCCGATTGCGATTCGGTTACTACAGTGCCGGTAAAGCTGAACGGGCCCACAACGGGCACTAAATCGCACCGCGCGACAGTCGTTGAATCCCGTGGCGTGCTGCCGGTTGCTCCGGGCGGCAATGCGTAATCCGCGATGATGCCGTTTTGGCCGTTGGGCAAGTTGCTCTGGATGAATGCCTCTGTGCCGTCATGCCGGACGCCCGGATCGTCGGAACCATAAATCGAGAAACACGCATACAGATTCCAGTTGCCGGGCGGCACGTCGAGCGATTGCGTGAGATCGTTGTGCGCGCAGGGCGCGTTCTTGCCGGGGCATTTCATGCAAGCTGCATCCGCGTTTCCGCCGCAGACGAAAACCGCGAGCAGCAGGCTAATAGCTAATCGGTTTAATGACTTCATTGCTAAGTTCTCTCCTTTAATTTGGGGTCGGGTGGAACTGGATGTCCAGAAATGAAACGATCAGTGAATCGACGCTATCTACCGCGTTGACGGTTAGATTTGACCCGGCGGTTGGGTTGCAATACAACCTAAGCGTTGCAACCGCGCCGCCGGGGTAAAGGTGATCAAAAAATCCGCTGCCATTAAATCCGTGCTCTTGGCTCGCGACGAGATGCGTCCGGTGAGTCCCGGCTCTCAGTCCCGCCGTCGTGTCTTCTACCCAGCCGATGGCATTTTGCGAGGTCGCGCCGTTGGTAAGAAGCATAGTCCAGTCAACATGGATTCGGCCGCCAGACGGCGGGACTGTGAAGCTGATAGTTCCGATAATTATCGTTCCGCCACTAAATGGCCCCACATCAGCGCCCAGCACTGTCTTTACTACGAACGGCTGCTGTGTGTACGCCACCAGCACGCTCGGCGGCGAGTTGTCATAGTACCCGGCCTTGTTCATGGCGGCGACGAAGTAGTAATTGCTGCCATTGGCCGGATCGGTGATCAGGAAATCGCGCCGATGCGTCTGGCCGACGAAGGTCGAGCCGCTAAAGCTGTTGGTCGAGTTGTAACGAATCTCGAAGCCCGCGAACCCGCGCGGCGGCTGCGGCGGTGGTATTGCCGCCGTCGGGAAAGCCCACGTGAGCTTGATATCGTTCTTGCTCGTTACGTTGAATGCAAGATCGAGAGGGTCCGGCATCGGCGTATCGTCCGCCGCAGTGGAAATCCTCGGGTCGCCGATCTCGCATTGTGCGCTCCCGCTGTAGCCATAGCCCAGCGGTCCGTTGACTACGTAGGTGTTGTCATCCGCCGTCGCCATCAGCTTTGCGCCGACGTGGACCCGCATCGCGCCCGTCGCCTCGTACTCGATCGTGCAATGCTGCCACGCTACCGGCAGATTCGATCCCAGGTTGCCCGGCATCCCGGTTAGCTGCGTACCGCTCAGGTTGTTATTTGTAATTTCGGTCAGGGTGCCCGTATCGAGGCGCCAAATCCTGACCTCATGCGCCCCCGCGAGATTGTTAAACTCCCAGAGGTAGCCCGTGTTGGTCGAGGCGAAGATTCCGACGTACAGAATCCCCTCGCTCAACCAATTCACGTCGAACGTGAAGCTGCCCGCATAGGTGCTCTGAGAGGTGATGAATTGCGATTCGGCGATCCCGGAACCCGGAACCGCGTTCTCGACTTGGATCGAGCCATCGGTATTGATGATCGCGCCGGGAAAGACGACAGCTTGAAAGCCGGGATTGTCGTTCGTGCCTAGTTCGTCGTTGACGTTGGGAATGTAGTCGGAAGGCGAATCGCCCGGCTCAAGATTCGCGCTGGAGAACAGCAACGCCTCTCCGCTCTGGACCGTCGCGCCGTTCACGTCTGCCACCACCACCATAGCGGTCACGGTCGCGGGAACGTCCACGTAATCGTAAATGATCCCGGCGACGCCCGGCGCTTGGTATGCCGCCGCGTACACCGTCGTCTTGCCGGTATCCATCAGCGCCCAGCGCGGCAGCGGATTGGCGGGCTTGAGCGCCAGCGCCGCGGAGAGGAAATAGTCACTGGGATTGTAGTCGCCCACCTGTAGCGGCGCCATCGAATTCGGCTGCTGCATCATGGCATCGAAGCCGACCGTCGTCTGCTCATTCGTGCCGTCGCTATCGATCCATTGCTGTGTAAATCCTTGTGGGACGAAAGGCGTTACAGCGGAATTAGGATCGAAAGCCGCCACCAGTAGCCGCGCGCCCGCGCTGACCGTCGTGACGCCAACTACGGCCGTGTTGCCGTCCGCGTCCGCTTGGCCCGTGCTGAAGACAACTGCGGCATCTTCGGGCGTGCTGTTGTTGACGCCCGAGTAGGCAATCACCGATCCGTTTGAAAGCGCCTGCGAGGCCGAGAAGCTGAACGTATAGCTCGCGCCATCGGTGCCGTCCGACACGCGCCGGAAGACCTGTAGCAGCGCCTGATTGGTCCCCACCGCCAGCGTCGTGCTGGCTAGCGAGGTCCAACCGCTAGGCGTCGTGATGGTGCCGACTGTCGGGTTTTGGATCATCACGAACGCATAGAGCACATCGCCCGCTACCACGCCGGTGGGTTTAGTAATCGCGATGCTGGTCGCCGCGCCCTGACTGGCGATCTGCGCGGTCCCGCGCTGCGCGATCCCGACTACGTAGGTGGCGTCGATATATCCCGAAAGGCAGACGCGCTCATTCGGATTGACCGGGATTTTTGTTGAGGTTTGGTTCGCGGTCGATACCGCCGCCGCGCCCGTGCCCGTATAGAGCCACGCATTCTCACCGTCCAACCCACCCGCCGCCAATAAAGTAAGACTCATAACTGCCCCCTACCAATCGCGATGTCGTGGGCGGAGCGCTCTAAGTCGAGCAGCGCGACGCGGACGGCCGCTGAGTTGCCGTGCATCATGAGAATCGAGATCGCCGGGCCGATTTCGGCAACCAAGTCCGCGATACGTTCGCGCATAGAAGCGGGCGCCAGGTCTGCGATTGATTCGACGCGAATCAGGGTCGCGCGCAACTGAACGAGCATCGAGGCGGCCGCGGCCGGATCAATGATGCCAACCGATCTCTCGGGTGAGAGCAGTTTTATAAGCGCGGGCTTGAGCGCCCGGATTGCTTGCCGATCTGCATCGGTGAGCCGCGAAGCCGGCTCGACAACAAGTTTTGGCGGCTCCGGTATCAATCTAATTCCGCGCGCCCTGAAGTCCTCGATCAACCGCACCGCGTCCATCTAAAAATCCTCCTGATCGCCGTTTTGGGGGGTTGAAAGTTCCGAAGTACCGCAACCCTCGCTCTGCGTAGGGCTTGCGGAGCTTTTCAAAGTTCCGCTGTCTTTTTCGGTGCGGAACTTTGAAAATTCATTTTCGCTTACGGCGCGTGGGGCCTGCGGTACTTCGGAACTTTGAGAGGGGGAACTGGCGTCGATCAATGCGAGATAGCGCTCGAACGCATCGGCGAAGTCGTCCGTGTGGTACTCGTTGGCGGCGTGACCCTTGCGCGGCGAGACGCCGAAGGAGCCGAGCATACGCGCAAGCCGTGCAGTCGTGAGCGGCCGGCCCCGCGACAGTTCACGCCAGGGGCGAGTTTCAAGGGCGACGAGCGCGTCGCACAGTTCTGATGACGTAATGCGGTCGCGTCCGTCGACGATCGCTTTGATGTCGGCCAACAAGTCGATGGAGAGATTTTGTGCGTCCGCGCGACTCGCGCTCAGGGCGAGCGCCGCGTTTCGGGCACGCGCAGGCCAGTCGCCGCCGACGGCATCGGCGATCGTCAACAGTGGCGACCAGTTATCCGCGGCGCGATCGTCGAGGGCGTCGGGAAACGCCGGGACTGCGGCGGTTAATGCCGCATGGTTGTCGATCGCCCAGCGCGCCGCCTTGCGCGCCAGTGGGCCGATCGCAGCCAACTTTGCACGGCTGAGTTTCTCGACACGGTCGCCGCGAGATTTCCGCTTTAGATTGATTACGATCGAGCGATCGAGCCACGTGGCCGGTATTCGACCGATGGCCGCGATAGAGACCGCCGCCCAGGTTGAGAAGCGGCGCGGTGAGTTGTCATCACCCTCGCATCGAACCACGAAAGCCGCGTCGCGGGTATGCCCGGAATTCAAAATGCCTCTGAGTTCCTCGTTTTCGCGCGCGAAGGAATCAGCCTCGTCCACTAGCAGCGTGGGATGCGCCGCCTCGATCACCCGGAAGAGCGCAGCCGGGCTGACGTTCGACGCGAGCAGAGGGCGCAACACAATTCGAGACAGAATGCGAAGAAGCGTAGTTTTTCCGCACCGCATAACGGGCGAGAGGAGCGCGAGCCGCGGCGCGCAATCAAAAGCATCGATCGTGAAACTGAACAGTGCCCATAGTGCCAGCGCTTCGGCGGCGTGGGGTGGTAGGCTCATGTAGCGTTCGAGCGCTGCGACAATTTCACCGAGAAGCTCGGCGCCGGCAACTTCGTTAGGCCAAGGCTCCGGCTCATCAAGTTGAAGACCGGCCGCTTGCGGATTTTTGCCATTCTTGCCAATAACCATTGAATCGAGGGCTGCGACGCGAAGCCCAAGCCGCCGGGCCTCCGCCTGCCGCCGCAACTCGTAAATCGCAGGGGTCTCGTCGAAGGCCGCCCGAAGGTGCTCGACGGTTGCCCGAAGATGCTCGGTTGCCGCGATCTCGGCGGCCGTATCAATTAGCAACTCGACCGCTTTTGGGTCGCGCGCAGCGAGCGGTGCCAGATGCGCGAGAGCTGGATGCCCAGCCGCACTCTTGATCGCGGCGGCCAGTTCATTCTTGATCGCTGTAATTTGAGCGAACTCTTCAGGGACGGCAAATGTCAGCTCGCGCGCAAGCTTTACGAGGGCCATTTCCGGGCCGGCGGGATCGAAAGTGGGCTCGACGTTCACAGCCGCTACGCCTCGACCAATTCCGTCGCGACTAACTTGCGCTCAATGAAGGCGGCAACGTCTGTCTGGCGGTACCGGATCACGTGACTGGCCACCTTCACAAAGGGTGGGCCGACTTTGCGCCGCCGCCAGCCCTGAAGCGTTCGGTGGGAGACGCCCAACATCTCCGCCGCCTCGCGCTCGTCGAGAATTTTTTTCGCACCCATTCATTTGCTCCGTGCGCGCGCTTGATTTGGCTGCACAGCAGCCGCGCGCCCACAAGCGTTATGCTGCGCGCGGGGGCGCGTGACGGGGGTTCCGCGCGCTACGCGTATCGCGCCAGATTTCGCGCCGATACGAGCTAACCCCATGAAAACAAAAGAGAATTCGCCGCTAAAGAATATTTTTCGGCCTTGGGCGCGAACACGCCGCCGGGCGTTGTCAGACGTTTGTTAGCGCTGAGGCGGGGATATCTACTTTGAGGCGAGTTACGAAACCCTTGTGCCGTCGAGAAAATCTGAAATTCGACAGGCAAACGGACGCGCTGCGAGATGCGATATTGGCCTAGAGCCGCAAGCGTTTTAGGCTACCGACACTGTGTCAGACGAGGGAAACATAAAATGGTCGCAACCGCCGACGCGAGCGACACGGTAACTGCACTGAGGGGCGGTTGTATGGCACGGCGCGGCAGAGCGAAGATCGCGAGATTGAATCGGCGCCAAGAGCGTAGCCGCCGGCGACGAGCCGAGAAGGACTCCCTTTCGTGGATGGGGCGACGGTGGAAGCCAGTTTACGATCGCGAGGCCGACACGGGCGCTATTCCGCCCAACCTTCGGCCGGACGAGAAATGACGCGAGCCGCGCCCCGCGGCGCAATGATGGATCATGCGACGGAGAGGGCCGGCCGGTTTCCCAACTTGCGATGCACCCTGATCTCGACGCCGCAATCGAGCGCGTTCAGGAAACGTGTGATGCGCTCCAATGAAAAGCCCGAAAGGTGCCCGTGGAGCAGCGCAGAGATCTTCGGCTGACTGACGCCGAGGATCCGCGCCGCCTCTATCTGACTCAGTCCGCGCCTCTCGATGATTGTGGCGATCTCATGCACGAGGTCCGATTTCGCTTGGAGAATATCCGCGTCCGGCAGGCCCAGATCGCGGAACACATTACCGCTGCCTTTAGTTACAAGCTTCATAATGACTCAACTCTTCTTGTTTGCCTTGTAATCCTGCTCGGCGAATTTCAGACGTTGCTTCACCAGGTCGATGTCGCTCTTCGGGGTCTCGATCCCTTTTTTCGATTTCTTCTGAAAGGCGTGCAGTGCGTAAACCACGCCCGCAAACCGGACGGTATAGACTGCTCGGTACGTGTCGCCGTCGAAGTCTTCGACGATTTCCACAACTCCCGCACCGTGAAAACCCGCGAGCGGTTTTGCCTTCGGGTGCTTACCGCCGAGTTGCGCCTCATTGAGTGCGTGGCCAACGACTTCTCTGACCTCGGCCGGAAAACGCCGGAGATCATCGCGAGTGCTCCCGACCCAGCGCATAGGCTTTCGCGATTGCTGGGTCGCCACAGCCTCAATATCCCAAATCTGGGATATTGTGTCAACCGTCTGTAAACTTCCCTGTAAACTCCCTTGTCAGCCGCTCCCGGGGCTTCTTGCGCTACTTTTTGCCTGGCGTTCCATCTCCGCGCCGGAGCTACGGATTTGGGTTCTTCGGTCGCTCGGCGGCGATCTTCTGACGCTCGAACAGCGCGCGTTCGTCGCCCGAAAAGACATCCCATGCAAGAGTCCTGAACGCGATTAAGAAAAGTTCGCTGAGGTTCCGTGCTTCGTCGAGGTCTTTCTGTTCGACCACCAGAGTGATGCCGACAGGATTCTTGCTCCTCGCCTTTTTCACCGCGTCGAACCGAAACCCCGAAAGGTAAACGTTCACCACGTTCTCCACTCTCGACGCCGAAAGGCGTTTCAAAATCACGGGCAGCGCGGCTTCGTACCGCGAGCGCGACAGGTCTGGGATCACATTGGGTCCGAACCCGATGGTATCGACGAAGACCGAAAGTGCGATTGAATTGGTGAGAGCTTCCAACGCAGCCGCGCGGAGCATGTCCGCTTCGGCTCGCTCAGCCTCTTTGAGGCTCTTCTTTTCGTGGAGCGCCTGATCTTCGTTTCTTTCGCTGTCGCGCCGTTGCCATTCCTGCTGCTGTAGTTTGAACTGCCCGTGCAGCGCGAGCCAGGTGGCAACTAAAACGAACACGCCGCCGATGACGGCGCCGATCAATGACTGAATGAGGGCCTGCATTTCTGGCGCCTACCTCTTCCGCCGCTTCCTCTTCGCGGCCCGGCGCTTCATTTCCTTCGACCGCTCCTCGCGCGATAGCGAATCCCAATAAGCCCGCGATGCGTGCGCGGCCGTGGCCGCCTTCTCTTCTTTTGTCGCCTTCGCCCAGCGGGTTTTCGCCGCGCGTCTTAGATGTTCCCGCAGGTCCACCATCATCATCACCCCAAAGCATCATAGCAGCTTCCGGCGCGCCTTACATACATCCGTGCATGGCTATTGACATTCATGCGTGCATGGCTGTAGATTGAGGGTGTCAAGGAGGCGACCACGATGGCAACAATGACGAAACGAAACCCGATCAAAGCCCTATTGATAAAGGTCCGAAGTGAAGCCGAGCGGGCCGCCCGCAAGCTCGGGCTCACCGGCAACATTGTCGCGGCGGCCGATGCTGAAATTGAATTCTGGGCGTCGTATGCGAACGATGGCAAGGTGGACACCTGGAGAGATTCGTTTCCCGCACCGATCGCGAGCCGCATCAAATCGCTCTACGCGATCGGCGATCTGCTGGATAGCAGCACGGAAGCCGGTGCGGTCGATGAAGCGGCGCGGCTGATCGATGACGCGGTGACGGCGCTCCGGCGCGAATTGCCGAAAGCGGCGTCCACGATCGATCCGCGATCTCTCGTTGCGCGGGCCGCTGCATAGCAAGTGTACGGTGGTGGTGCGGGAGGCAGGCGGGGCGCCGGTATGAGCTATCGGACGCCCCGCCCTTGGGCAGGGAGACTAGTAAATTCCGCGTGCGAATCCGTCGCCAAGATCATTCCGGGCGCCGATGCGGTTGATGTTCATCTTCCCGATCGCGCGAGCAGCAAGCGCGCGGCGCACATCCGGCGAAATCTTGCCGTTCCGCAGATCGACGATCGTTTTCTCGACTGCTTCCGCGCTCATCGACTTCGCCAAAATCGATCTGACGCGCGAAATGTTCTGCGGCGTGAGCGCCTTGCCCGGATAGGGCGCGGCCGGGTCCATGTCGAACACGTCGCCCTCAGTGCGCTCACTCTGCGATAGTCGGTCGATGCCTGGATCGAGTGAGTAAACGCCGCGTTGCGGTTGCCCCGGTCCTAAATCCGGATCGCCGTCGGCGGCAGGATCCCAATCGGCATCAGCCTGCGACAGGTGACTATCGGCCACCGTGTGCATATCGCTCACGTCGCCCGAGTGGCGCATGGACTTCGAGAGAGCGTTTTGCGCCTCGTCCATCGCGGCGAGCGCGCGGCCGGTATGACCCGCAACGTCGCGCAAGGCGTGATCCCCTACCGCGCTCTTCGCGGCGGCGACGTGCTCGATCGCGTCGTTCAAATGCGCTCTCGCGATGCGATGTGCAGCGCGCGCCTCGGTGTGGGATGCCATCGCCTTCTTGACGGCCTTGTGGCCTTTCTGAATATGCTGTGTGATAGTCATTTGTGAAACCTCATCAAGTTGATAGTCTGTGGATTACTCAGTGATCGCCGCGCGCACCGCCTCGCTGAGGCGGTCGTAGATGATCGGTCGCATCCGGGTCAAAGCCGGGCGCATGAAAGCGCGGCCCGGTATCGCGACCGATGACTTCAGTACGAATAGCGGTACGACTTCATGGCCCCGCTTCCCGAACAGCACGCCCTTCTTGAAAAATGTTCCGGTGTATCCGCCCGCGCTGGGATCGGCGATGATGGTCCGCGCCGACCAGCGTCCGACGCCCATCGGCGTTTTAGCGGCATCGAGCGGAATAGTCAGAAAACGTGAGTTCTTGGGTACGATCGTCCCGCCGTATTCCTGCATCCGGGCATAGAACAACTCGCCGCCGCCGGCGACCACTTCCGCCTCTACCCGGCTTTCGTCGGCGCTGAATCGCCCCGGTTGGATCGAATTGATCAGGTTCGCCGTGCGCGAATGCAGCCCCGATGAGCGATAGGCATCCTTCGCCGCCTGAACCGTTCCCATCTGGAGTTCGCGCATGGTCTTTCGGATGCGAGCCGTGACCTTGCCGGGCGTATTACCCAAGCGCGCGAGCACCTCGGTGTCGCCAGAAATCTCGGCCTTGATCATGATCGCCGACTCCCATTTTTGGGCTTCCGCGGCAAGCGGACGCCCTCGAAATGCGCCCGCAAATATCGCCGCGCGCATGGTGCTGAACATAATCCAGCGATCGGCGAGGGCTTCGCGCTGGCGGCGATCTCTTCAAGCAGCAGCCGATAGCTCCCGCGTGTCTCGCGCGCGAATTCTCGGCCGCATTGATGGCACCTCGCGAGTCCGGGATCCGGTCCGCGTGAGGGCCGGTCGAGTGCGTCAAGGGCGCGTTCTGATGCAGTAATCGGGTCCATCGCTACAACCGCGCGAAACTCCCACCTCGTGGATCGTAACCGGATCGCCTCGGCTCGATCTTCACGCGGGCGAGCAGGGAATTAACTACGCTCATCAACTCGCCAATCTCGGCGCCCGCTCGCCGTTCGAGGCAAGCCGGATGCGCTGCTGTGCGGTCGTCAATGACGCAAGTTGCGCCGGTGATCACCTGCCGGCACTTCCCACACGTATTCGGACCAAGTGACTCCGGCGGCTCGCTCGATGGTGTGTTCTCAGCGATCTCGGACGCCCGGCCGCGCAGCGCAGCAATAGCACCCGTCGGGTTCGGATCGCGGTTCACGATGTGTTCGAGAATCGCTTGTAGCAGCGCCCCGTATGCTTCGGCTTTCGGGTCAGTCGGCATGGGCCGCACCCTCGCACAGTCCTCGTTCGGCGCGATGCTTTGCGAGCTGCTCGATTATCGCCGGGTCGTAGAGTCGCAAGCCGGACGGGGTGCGGGCCTCGACCGGGAGCGTTCCGTTCTCGCTCCATGACGTGATCGTGGCTTCCGCGACCTTCAGCGCCCGCGCGGCATCACTTCGGGTGAAAAGTTTTCGTGCTTCCATGTGCGCCATGATACATGGCGCAGGGCGTGCCTTGATTTCAGCGACGACAGTCCGGGCAAAACGAGCCCAAGCGAGTCGCGAAGGCGAAGGCGGGCAAGCGCGCAGCGACGGTGGCGGAGATGCTGCGGGTCTTGGGGGGGGTGCCCGCGATAGAGATGGTGCAGCCGCCCGATGGGACGGTCGCGTATCAGATCATCGGAGTGAAGAAGGCGGACGAGCCGGCGCGCGAGTAACATTCACACGGTCACGCCCGCCGAAAAGCAACTGGTGGACAAGTGATCGCCACGCGCTGTTATGCTACACTAATCGGCCATGCAGAACGACGAAAATTTCGACGAAGAATTTGCCCGCGCGTTTGCGGAAATCAAGGAACTGCGGGAGACGATTGTATTACTGAAAGTGCAGATGGATTCGCTTGAGAAGCGCGAGCTATTGCGTGTGCGCGGCGGCCAGTTCTGTCGAGCCTGCAATGGCGGGATGTCTCACACGGGCCGCCCTGCGACGCCACCGATCAGTGAACTAGAACAGAAGTATCACGAAGCTAACCACGCTACTGGCGCACCGGCTGATCGTTCTCGTAATCTATCCGCGTTTGGCCCGACCGTGAGTTGGGATGACGTGGAACGGCAGGTCGAGTACTACAGGAAAGCTCGCTGAGGGCCGCGTGATGCGCCTCCGCCACGCCGCCGCGCTCGCGCTTGTGGGCTGGTATCTGATGGTGCCGCCGTGGCGGTCTGCTCAGACAGCCCATCCGATTCCCAACTCCGACGCGCCGCTATCGAAGTGGATTACTGAAGGGACTTTCGATTCCGCTGTCGGTTGCAACCGGTATCTGATGAGTATTCTGATGAGCTCCAACCCTGTCGATCCCGCATTTCAAAATAAACTTCGCGCTCAAGCCGCCAAGTGCGTCGCCAGCGACGATCCGCGCCTCAAGGGAAACTAAGCCGTCCCGCTTCATCCCGGATAGTCCCGCAAATTAAGCGACTCCCGGATTGAAATTCAGACACTCGGCCTCAAACTAAGCTAGTACCCGACTTCCTCGAAGATTTCGGCGGCGCCCCTCATGGCTGACAATCGGGATCGCCCGGTACATGCCAAACGTCGATGCCGTCTTCGACGCGACTGGCCCCGACAGGTTTCCCGCAAGTCTTGCAGAGCGCGCCTGCCGCCTGCTTATCGCCGCCGCCCGCCGACCGCTGAGCGGCTAGGTAGCTGTCCATGACCGGGTTAGCCGCCTGCGGCCGTTCGGCCTGCTTTGGGCGGTTGAACGCTGCTGGTTGATTCGGCCTCGTGGGCTCCGGCGCCTGTCCGGCTTCCGTTACTTCCCGCCGGATGAATGTGAGCAAGCTCGGCTCGCTGTGTTGATCCTTCACCGCTCCGAGTGCGGCCTGAGCTAACGCAATAATCGTGTCGATTTTATGGCTGGCTTTTTCCTTCGCGATGCGCCAGCCGCGTGAAGTCTCAATCGCAACCGCCCGGCCGATCGCAAGCCGTTCATCCTCGTCGGGATACGCGACCAGGTTGGCGCCCTTAATCAACTCATAGAGATTCGTGCTCGCCTCGGTCAGGTTCGGGACGCTCTGCGGGAATTCGATCATCGGTACGCCCTTGCCGCGCAACCGCTGTGCGACCGCCTGCATCTGCCAAGGATCAAATCTCACCTCGCGGACGTTGAACCGGCCGCGCAGCTCAAGCAACGTGGTTTCGATCGTCGCCTCAAAATCCAACGGGTCAGCCTTGGAAGGCTGGAAAACGCGATGCCACACCTGCCGGACCTTCTTGGCCTCCTCGTCGAATGAGCACACGACGATCGCGGTGCTATCGCGCTTGACTGATGCATCGACCCCGACCCAGACGGCGAGCCGTGGATCGGCCAGCACCGGCCTTGCTTCGGGATCGATGCACCGATCCCACCACGCCATATCGATGAAGTTCGATTCGCTGGATACCCACCTATTTTCGATCTGCCGCAGGTAGGCATTCGGGCGATGCTGCTCGCGCATTTGCTCAAGCCACGAGGCCGTCTGCCACGGCGCCGGCGGCTGATGCGCCCAAAACATGAGCAGTCCGCCGCGGCGATACAGGTCCGGTGCGATCTGCTCGCCCTCGATGCCACGCTTGTAGAGCGATTCCAATAACTCGGACTCGCCCTCGAACCCCGCATAAGAGACGGTCAAGCGGCCGGACACCTTACGCGCCGGGCTGGGAATCGCCTCATCCCACAGGCGGTGCGCCCGCTCCGATACGTATGCCCATAATTCATCGAAGATACACAATGACGGATTCGCGCCGGCGAACCCGCTGTAGTCACTTGCGCACGCTTGGATGAATGCGCCGGTGCTCGGAAACTCGATCCGATTCGCCGTGACCTTTGCCGATCCGCGCAGCATTGGCGATGCTTCGATGATGCGGGTAGCGGACGCGAAGACACGCCCGACCGACTGCTCGAAGTCGTTGCTCAGGCAATAGACCTCCGCGAACCGCCCGCCGATGACCAAGGCGACATAAATCGCAGCCATCGCGGCCAACGCGGTCTTGCCGGACTTCTTCGGTGCGCTGTAGATCGCCTCGGGATATGGCAACCGACCGTCTGGCTTCAGCGTGAACGCCTCGCGCAAGAATCGCTCCTCCGCTGGGTATAGCTCGAACGCCTTGCCAGTCTCGGGATCGCGCAGCACTTCGCCAACAAACGCAACCGGATCGCGGCGCCATCTCGCGATCGCGGCCTTGTCGATGCGCTGGGTTTTCACAATTCCAGCTCCCGTCGCCGTTCGTCCCGTCGCTCCGATCGCAGCACCGCGAGAGCATGCTTGCGCCGTCTGCGCTCGCCCGGCCGGAGATAGCCGCGATCCCGCTCTTTAACGGTGTTCAAGGTTCCTTCCTTGCTGAGCCGCTTCTTCAAAGTGCGAAGAGCCGCGTCGATCGAGCCGTTGACTTGGACGGCAATCACGCGATCACCTTCCCGCGCGCGTCTCGAACCTGGTCAATCTCGCCCGGCGCGAGCAGCTTGAGCAGCGCCGCCGTCGCCTCGGATAGGTCGCGGCTATGCGCGACCGGGTAGCCGAAGCCGCGGGCCATCGCATAGAAACCGAAGCCGCGCCGTGAGCGGACCTCGAAGCCGACAGCATCGCGCGGTAAGCCGCATGCGCGGAGTCCGGTCAGCGTCCGGCGCGAAGTGAACACGCCGTGTGCGCCCCTGCCGACTGCCGCAGGCCATACGCCCACCCGCGCTTGCCGAGCCTTGCCGCTCGTACCCTTCAAATTGCCCCGTTCCCGCGATTCTGGCTTGACCCGTGCAACGTTTCCGGTGTCAGCTAGGTTCTGCATCGTCTCCCCCGTCTGAAGCGTTGTTTGCCTTGGATTCTGAGGCTGGTCGCTTTCGCAGTTCGCTGACCGCGATAGCCCCGTCGGCCGCGTCGTCCGCAATGACCGACGCAAGATCGAAAGCGCCGTTATCGCGGCTAGCCTTGAGCGCCGCCCGCGAGGCTGGCGTCATCCCGAGCTGTCGCGCGAATTCGAGCTGAGTCTGTCGAAGCTGCCGGAAATCGTGAAGCAGTCGTTTGCCCTCGCCCTTGGCGTTCACCACGCTCGACGCGCGGAGCCACGCATACACCTGGTCGGCCAAAACCTCGAACTGCGCCCACGCCCGAGCCGCCGGTAGATCGACCTCTTCCAGCCACGGCATCGCGACGCGCATCTTTCGGACTAATCGCTGCACCCTGCGGTCCCGGAGCCGCAGGCCGTTCGCGGCCTTTACGTACAGCCCATGATTGCCATGCGGTCCCGACGCTGGTCCGGGTAGATTCGACGCGCTCATCGCCCGTGCTCCTCTGGCAAAGCACGATCAAAGCGCGTGAAATTCCCTAGTCTTTTCGCGGGGTTAGCGAGGCGCGCATGATTCAATATCACGCGCGGCCCCGCGCTGCTTTGCTTGTGCTTTGATCGAAGTATCGGTCGCCATCTGCACGAACGCGCACGATCGCGATTGCCGGGATGTACGAAAGTGCTTGAACTTACGCGATCGTGCACCATCTCCCGGTCATCGAGGGCGACCGAGAGTTGACTCGAAATCACGTGAGCCCTAGTGGTTCCGGGGGTTCGAATCCCCCCCTCTCCGCCAGAAAGTCTGGCATGTTTCCCTACATTTTGGAGAAGCAATAAAATCGGCGCGTGGGGCGCGATTCACGCGCGTCGGTGGACCCGGAGAATGCCATCCGCCGCGGCTGAGCGCAAAAGTCGCGCAAAATTCTAGGTTCGCGATTTTGGCATGTCCATCTGCGAACCGGCGTCCTCGGGAAGAACGCCTGACGCAAGCAACTACGCCCGCGTGAGTCTATCGGGGTTCGAGAGCTTGCTGCTGCGCGCTCCAGAGCGGGGGCAGTTCTATTCTTTGGGTCATCGCGATGGCGCTGAGGTCCGCAGGCTGGCGGCCTTCGGCGATCGCCTCGACGATCCTGGGCGCCAGAAACGCCAGCCGCATCACGCGCCGCACGTGACGGGCCGTAAGATGTTCTCGCTTGGCGATCTCGGCGATCGATCGCGCCGGACCCGCCAACAGATCGTTGGACCATCGGTACGCACGGGCGATCGCCTTGAGCAGCGGCAGATCGACCCGGGCCGCCGGTCCGGCGTCACCATCAATGATCAGCCGCATCTCAACGCCGCGCCGCTTCATCCGCATCGGAACGAATCGAGTGAGGGCAAGTTCGGTTGGGGTCGCGGAATCTCGCTCATCGCTGGCCAGGATCGGCAATTTGATCGAAACTTGGATCCCGTCCTGCTTGAGTCCGACGCGTTCGATTAGCCGGACAAACGCGGGTGAGGCTTCCGTTTCGGACCGCAGGCTTTTAATCCAAGCCTCGGCGGCCTTGAAAATCGAAGGCAATCGGCTCGCATCCATGTCGAGTTCTTCAATCGCTCCGGCGATCGCCGCTCGATCGCCGAGAATCTGCCGAGTCGCAGCGCCAACGGCTCGCTCAAGCTCCGGCGCGGCCACGCGCCATCTGCGGTCGGTATACTCTGCGGAGCTGTGCCTGCTCATAATTCCGTATGCTGTGTAAACATTGGAGATTTGCGCCGAAGGTTTTATCGTGGCCGGCATGCTTACGATCCTGTCGGCGATGGTTTCTCTGGTCTCCTTTCGGTTTCGGCGTCGGGCCTCCTTTGGAGCTTGAGGTGCTGGCTGTCGCTTCTCAAAACTTGGTCCGACCCGAATTCTTTCACAAATCTAGTCGGCCTCGCATAGCCTGAGGGGGGACGTGGTGAACGCTTCCGACGGGCGACGGTCGCTGTGCAATCCGGGTCTTTATGAGCGACAAGCTGAGTTGGTTCGCCAAAAGTTTGCCGAACTGTTCTGGCTGGCTAACACGTCCCTTTGGCATTACCTAGGCCGGCGACCTGATTGAGGTGAATTTCAAAACGCTAGACTTTTCCTCGCTTTCGGAGTTTTTGGTAGGGACAGGATGGTGAGCAACACTTTCGAGACCTCGATCACCTAGGATCGCTTCGAGGATTTTCACTTGCAGGTGATTCAATGCGCGCGCGACGCGATAAAGCGCATCTGCGGCAAGGGCCGTGTGGCCTGCCGCTTCACGCACGTTTATCCCGACGGACCTGCGCCGTACTACACATTCCTCGGGCCGGGGAAAAAGGACTCGCAACTGGAGCAGCGCGACGAGGTCAAGCAGGCAGCCTCCGACATGTTGATGAAGGTCGGCGACACCATCACGCATCATCACGCGGTCGGACGCGATCATCGTCCATGGTACGACATCCAGCGGCCCGAAGGATTCGCGAATGCGTTGCGCGCGGCGAAGAGGGCGCTGGACTCGCGGGGCATCCTGAATCCGGGCGTGCTGATAGATCCATAGCCGGTAGGAAAGGCGACGATGACACAGCACACGCTTGTGCCGACGATGGTGGTCGGAAGCTATCCGCAACCGGACTGGCTCATCGATCGCGAGAAGCTAAGTAAATTTGTTCCACGCACCCGCGTTCCCGAGTTATGGCGAATCCCGGAGCGATGGCTCGAGCAGGCGCAGGACGACGCCACGGTCGTGGCGATCTGCGACATGGAGCGCGCGGGCGTCGATATCATCAGCGACGGCGAGATTCGGCGCGAGAGTTATTCCAATAAATTTTCCAACGCGCTCGCGGGACTCGATCGTGAGAAGGAAGGAAAGCTGACCTTCACCAACGCGGGCCGCTCGGTAACTGTCGCGGTGCCGCTGTTCTCCGGACCCGTGCGCCGTCTTGCGCCGGTCGAGGTTCGAGACGTCGCGTTCCTGCGGGCGCATACCGATCGCACAATCAAGATTACGTTGCCGGGACCGTTCACGATGTCGGAACAGTCGGAGACCAGCCACCATCGCGATCGCGAGACGCTCGCGATGGAGCTCGCCGCCGCCGTGAACGAAGAGGTGAAGGACCTGTTCGCGGCCGGCGCCGATATTGTGCAGCTCGACGAGCCGTGGATGCAGCGCTTCCCCGAGCGTGCGAAGCAGTATGGCGTCAAGGTGGTGAATCGCGCGCTCGACGGTATCACCGGCACCACAGCGATTCACATTTGCTTCGGCTACGCGGCAGTGGTTCCACACAAACCGCCGAGTTACTCATTCCTGACGGAATTGGAAAGCAGCGTCGTGAACCAGGTATCGATCGAGGCCGCGCAACCTCGGCTCGATCTCGCGGTCCTGCGGGATCTTCCGAGCAAGGTGATGATCGTGGGCGTCCTCGATCTCGGCGATCGCAGCATCGAGACGCCGGATGTCTTAGCCGCGCGTATCGAGGCCGCGCTGAAGCATGTTCCCGCTGAGCGTCTCATGGTCGCGCCCGACTGCGGTATGAAGTATCTCCCGCGCGAAGTAGCTTTCGGCAAACTTAAAGCAATGGTTGAAGGTGCGAAAATCGTTCGCGCCAGGCTCGGCTGACCAAATTTCCGATTGGAGGATAACGGCGATGGCGAAATTTGACGAAATAAAAGGCTCATGCTTCTGCGGCGCAAATCAGTTCGCAATCACGCAACCGGCGGTTGAGAGCCATCATTGCCACTGCTCGGTTTGCCGACGGCTCCAGGGCGCAGCCTTCGTGACACTTTCGATCTTTCCAAAAGCCGGGTTTCGATGGACCAAGGGCGGCGATCTTCAGAGCTTCAGCAGCTCCGACCAAGTGCATCGCAACCGGTGCAAGAATTGCGGCTCGCCGCTCACGATCAATCTCGACACGTTGCCGGATCTGATCGCCGTTAGCCGCGCATGTATCGATCCGGCCGCGAACACCGCTCATCCTGCCGAAACCGAGCGGCATGCTTTCTGGCCGGATCGGGTGCCCTGGCTTACGCTGAACGACAACGTGCGCAAGGCACAGGGCTTCGACAAGTGATGATGATTCGTGCGCATAGTCGGGCGACAAGAGTGAGGAACCCGCGATGAAGATTGGCGCCTTCTACGAACTCCAGCTCCCGCGTCCGTGGACATCTGACTCCGAGCATCGATTGTTCAAGAATGCGCTCGAGCAGGTCGAGCTCGCCGACCGCATCGGGTACGACTACGTCTGGGCGACCGAGCATCACTTTCTCGAGGAGTACGCGCACTCCTCGGCGCCTGAGGTTTTCCTCGCCGCGTGCGCCGCCCGCACAAAGAACGTGAGGATCGGGCACGGTATCGTGCAGATGCCGCCCTACATCAATCATCCCGCGCGGGTCGCGGAGCGAATCGCGACACTGGATCTCATCAGTGATGGGCGATGCGATTTTGGCACCGGCGAAGGCGCTTGCGAGGTCGAGCTTGGTGGGTTCAGCGTCGCCCAGGAAGACAAGCGCACACAGTGGCTCGAAGGCCTGCAGACCGTCACTCGGATGCTGGTCGAAGAACCGTTTATGGGCTTCGAGGGCAAGTTCGTCAAGGCACCCATACGCAATGTCGTGCCGAAGCCGCTGCAGAAACCGCATCCGCCCTTGTGGCTCGCGTGCTCGCGGCGCGAGACGATCCTGCTCGCCGCGCGGCTCGGACTCGGTGCGCTTACCTTCGCGTTCGTGTCGCCGGAGGAATCGCGCCAATGGGTGCACGACTACTACGCGACGATTGAAAACGAATGCGAGCCTGTAGGCTATGCGATCAACCCGAACATCGCGATGGCGTGTCCTTTCCTCTGCGATCGCGACGAAAAGCTCGTGCGCGGCATCGCGAAAGAGAATCACGGCTTCTTCATGTACGGCCTCGGTCACTACGCGTTTTTCGGACAGCACGAACCGGGCAAGACCAACCTCTGGGAGAGCTACAAAAATCAGGCGGCAAAACCGGTGATCGATGATCCGCTCGCTTCGGGATCGCAATCGCAGAACTGTGTCGGCACGCCCGATCAGATCCGTGCTGCCCTGCAAGGCTTCGAGCATTCGGGCGTCGACCAGGTGCTGTTCTTGTCGCAGGCGGGGAGAATTCCACACGAACTGCTGATTTCCTCGATCGAATTGTTCGGGCGCGAGGTTCTGCCCGAGATCAAGGAGCGCGACTCGCGGCGCATGCGCGAGAAAGCGGCCCTGGTCGAGCGTCTCTCCGAAAAAGCCATGAAGCGCAAACCCAAGATCGAATTCCCCGCCGGACTGCCCACCATAGTCCGCGCCGCGGGACATCATTGAGCCAGGAGTAACGCCGTGAGCAAATACGAAACCCGTTTCGGCTCACTCACCAATTTTGAAAAGGGCGGCGTCGACGTTATCAACGATGACCCTCGCAACTACGCCTTCTCAAACGTTTTCGAAGTGGCGTCGAAGTCGCGCCCGTACGAAAAAGTCGCGGTCGGACAGAACATCGAATACGTGCTCGAGGCGATTCGCGCCGAGGGCACGTCCGAATGGCGCATCGCGGCGCATGACGAGTTCGCGCTGACGATGGACGGCGAAGTAGAAGTGCGGTTGCTCAAGCCCGACGATAAGTCGCTCGTGCCCAATGGCCAGCAAGGATCGATCGCGCTCGAAGGTCCGCCCACCGGCCGCAGGATGGGAACGATAAAGACGCGGCGCGGTCATATGGCTCTGCTTCCCGCAGGCGCCGCTTACCAATTTCACGCGGTGCGGCCGGCGGTAATCCTGATGCAAACAATGCAGGGCGTGGATACGGTCGAGCGATGGACCGAGATCTGCCAGACGCGCAAGTGAGCGGAGGGAGCATCATGGAAAACATGCAAAACGAACCGGCTAATGCGCACGGATACCGCGGCTTCTCTCTCGGGAGCTTCAAATTCTCGCGCGATGAGTACTTCGTGCATATCGTATGGCCCAAGGGACGGCACCTGATGGCCGCCGACGCGTTTCTTCGCGCACTGCAGCGCGATGTGGCTTGGGGCTTTTTCTACGGCACTGTGAATTTCGACGCAGTCATCGCGACTCAGAATCATTACGGCACCGTCGATCTGTCCGCCGGGCGATTCAATGCCGCGTATCGCGAAGCAAAGACCGATTTCACGGAAACCTTCGATAGCGAAAAGATAAGAGCGCTGTTTGCCGCGATGCTGGAGGACTGGACCAACGAAGGCTTCGATCCATTCGCGAGCCCGACCGAGACCGGCAGCGCGTTCGGGCCGAAGCACGGAAGCAATCGCGCGGCGATCAGCCGCCATCGCGTCACCGCCAAGCGGATGGTCAACGCGCAGGACGACGAGCTGCTTCGTACCGACCAGAACGGATTCACCGTGAATCGCCAGTTCGCCGACGTCGCGCAGGATGAGCCGGAAATCAACGCGGAGCCCGGATTCGAGAACGAAGTCCGCGCGTTCAATCTCGCGGGCTATCTTTCGCGTTCGGACGTGACCTGGAATCCGAGCGTCGTTTCGGTCTGCAAGCACAGCCTCATGTGTCCGACGACCGAGGAGTACGTTCTGCCGATAATTCACGGCAACGACCGCGTGGAGTGGTTCGTCCAGTTCAGCGACGAAATCCACTGGGACGTCGAAGACGGCGCGACCGGCGCGCCGCGCGCCAAGGTTGTGATGAAGCCCGGCGATGTCGCCGCGATGCCCGCCGATATTCGCCATCGCGGGTACTCGCCGAAGCGCTCGATGCTGCTGGTGTGGGAAAATGCATCGCCGGATATCCCGGAGAAAATTGCGAGCGGGAAACTTCCGCTCCGTCCGGTAAAACTCTGAGGTGCGCCATTGGCTGCTGCGAAGCCGCATTCAACTGATACAGCCCTGCGCATTCTCGACCGGCTCTTCATCAGCGGCGAATTCGTCGATTCGGTCGCGGGCGCGCGCATTTCGGTGATAGATCCGCATACCGGATCAAAGCTCGCGGAAGTTGCCGAGGCGCGCGCGGCTGATGTCGATCGCGCTGTCGCCGCGGCAAAAACCGCGTTCCCGGCGTGGAGCGCGACAGCCGCGGCGGATCGCGGGCGAATCTTGCTCGGGCTCGCCGATTTGATCGAACAGAACGCTGCCGAACTCGCGCAATTGGAATCTCGCGACACCGGACATCCGATTCGCGACTCTTCGCGCCTTGATGTTCCCCGGACGGCGGCGACGTTTCGCTACTTCGGCGGGATTGCGGACAAAGTATTGGGAAGCATTATCCCGGTCGAGCACGGATTCCTGAACTACGTAACACGCGAACCGGAAGGCGTCGTCGGACAGATCGCGCCGTGGAATTTTCCGCTGATGTTCACGAGCTGGAAAATGGCTCCCGCCCTGGCTGCCGGCAACACCGTCGTTTACAAACCGTCGGAGCTGACTCCGCTCACGACATTGCGAATTGCGGAGCTGATGAACGAGGCCGGCGTGCCGCCCGGTGTTGTGAATATTGTGCCGGGTTTCGGAAACGATGCGGGCCAGGCGCTCGCCGAGCATCCGGAGGTCGCGAAGATATCATTCACCGGATCAACTGTGACCGGGCGCAAGATCGTCGAAGCGTCGAAGGGAAATCTCAAGCGGGTTCAGTTGGAGCTGGGAGGGAAGGGGGCCAATATCGTGTTCGAGGACGCCGACCTGACGGCCGCCGTCGGCGGCTCCGCGTTCGCGATTTTTCACAATCAGGGCCAAGCCTGTATCGCGGGTTCGCGCCTAATGCTGCACGAAAAGATCGCGGACGAATTCCTCGAAAAATTTATCACGCTCGCGAAAAGCATCCGCGTCGGCGCGCCGCTTGATCCTGAAACGGAGATGGGGCCGCTGACTTCGCGGATCCATCTGGAGCGCGTCGCCACGTACATAAAGATCGCACTCGCGGAGGGCGGCGAGATTTTGTGCGGCGGCAAGCCTCCGGAGAATCCAGCGCTGAAAGACGGGTTCTATATGCTTCCGACCGTGATGCGCGCGAAGCCAACCGATCGCGTGTGCAAGGAAGAGGTATTCGGGCCGTTCGTCACCGTCACCACGTTCAAGGATGAGGGCGAAGCGATGGAACTAGCCAATGATATCGCCTACGGACTCGGCGGCGGACTGTGGACGCGCGACTTGTCGCGGGCGCATCGCGTGGCCGCCGCCTTCCAGACCGGGATGGTTTGGGTGAATTGCTACAAGCGCGCCAATCCGGGATCTCCGTTCGGCGGCGTGCGCAATTCGGGTTATGGGCGTGAGATGGGCTTCGAGGCGATCCACGAATACACGCACGCGAAGTCGGTGTGGATCAACGTCGATGCCGACATTCCGCCATGGTACCCGCGCCCGGCGAAGTGAATCAGGGAAAGCGGAAACTGACTATCGCACCGCCAGCACGAAATCGAATTCAATCGCATCAGAGCCGTTGGCGCTTGCGTCGCGATAGTCGACGACCAGCGACGGCCGCGATCCAAACACGGCATCGGAGCCCAGGTACTTATCGCCGGCGATATACAGTGCGGTAGTAAGTGTCTCGAACCCGGGCGCCGATACTATGAAATGGATATGCGCAGGGCGAAACGGATGCTGTCCGAGCGAGCTGAGCATTTTACCGACAGGGCCGTCGTGCGGCACGGGATAGCTTGCGGGCTTTATGGTGCGAAAGTCGAATCGACCGTGAGCGTCCGCTCGAAAGCGCGCCCGTAAATTGATTTCCGGCTGATTGGCGTCCTGAACATCATAAAGTCCATTGGGTGCTGCTTGCCACACGTCGACCACGGCGCCCGGAATCGTTGTGCCGTCGCTCGACAGCACGCGCCCCCGGATCATCAGCGGTTCACCAGCTGTGCCATTCGATATGTCCGAGCCAGGCGCAAGCTCGGGCGCTCCGCTGCGATAGAACGGCCCGAGCAAGCTCGATTCCGTCGTGCGATCCGATTCGCCCCGATGATGCATCAGATCAACCAGCGCACTCAGGCCGAGTGTATCGGAGAGAAGAATGAATTCCTGGCGCTTGTCGTCGGTGATATGGCCAGCCGAGGTGAGAAACTCGATCCCGGCATTCCATTCCTCGGGTGTGAGCTGCACTTCGCGGGCAAACTCATGGAGATGATTGATGAGCGATTGCATCACTTGCTTAAGGCGCGGATTGGGAGTGTCCGCGATACGGCCGCGAACGGCCTCAGTGATTGTGTACTCGGAGAGTTTGTTGGCTGCCATGATTAGAGAATATCAAACTTGCCCTGCGCGGGCATTCGCCTTGCTTGACATAGGAAGCGGATCCTCCATCTTGCTCCTCCTGGCGGAAATTCTTCAGTCCGAAAAAGAGTGGCCCCGACCATCGCGTGCCGGTGATCTCACAAGCGATCTTTGAGAGCGATTGAAAGCGCTTACCGCGAAACATGAACCCGTGTGGTTCCTCAAAACTTAATCCACGCATACGGAAATGCGGGAGTTGGCGGGGCGGCTCGTTTCGGGGCCGAGGAGTTCGAGGTGCCGGAGCTATCATGGACCGGAGTGACGAAATCTCGCGCGTCTCTGCACTAGCGTGACGTGTTGAGTCGGCCCGCGCCCTCGGCAATCGCCTGTGGCTACCAAAAACCCCGAACGCTCCGAAAAGGCTAGTGTTTTGCGATTGACCGCCTTAGTATCGCCGGTTTGCTTAAGCTTGCGCGTTCCATCGTCTCAGTTCTTGACCGCCGATTCCGAAGTCGGGCGATTCTGGAACTAGAGAACCTCGCCCTCCGCCATCAACTGCGTGTTCTTCGTCGCCAGCGGCCGGGTCGGCCCTGGCTGTTAGCGGCCGACCGCTTGTTCTGGATTTGGCTTTACCGATTGTGGCCGGGCTGTCTGGAGGCGATGGTATTGGTCAAGCCGGCCACCGTCGTCCAATGGCATCGTCAGGGCTTCCGCTTGTTTTGGCGTTGGCGGTCGAGATCCGGGAGGCCGTCAATAGATCGCGAGATTCGTGACCTGATTCGACAGATAAGCAGCGCCAACCCGCTCTAGGAGCGCCCCGGATCCACGGCGAGCTTCTCAGGCTTGGCATCGAGATCAGTCAAGCTACGGTCGCCAAGTACATGGTGCGAAGACGAGGTGCGCCTTCTCCGACCTGGCGGAGCTTCCTGCGCAATCAGCCCGAGGGCATCACTGCGATCGATATGTTCGTTGTGGCGTCCGCTTCGTTTCACCTGCTCTACGTCATGATCATTCTGGCGCACGATCGAAGGCAGATCGTACGCGCGGCTGTCACCGAGCATCCGACCGCCGCTTGGACCTCGCGCCAAGTAACCGCGGCATTCCCATGGGACACAGCTCCGCGCTATCTGCTGCGCGATCGCGACGCGTCGTATGTCTCCTACTTCTGCAACCGGGTCGAAGAGATGGGGATCAAGCAGGTCGTCACGGCACCACGATCACCTTGGCAGAACGCTTACATCGAGCGAGTGATCGGTTCGATCCGCCGCGAGTGTCTGGATCACATCGTCATCTTCAACGAGCGCCATCTGCGCCGCGTCCTGTCCTCGTATGTCGACTATTACCTACGCACCCGAACGCATCTGTCGCTCGACAAGGATTGCCCCGACTCCCGTCCGATCATGCCACGCAAGATCGGAAAGGTGGTCGCCATCCGCCAAGTCGGTGGCCTGCATCACCGCTACGAACGCCTCGCCGTCTGATTCGTCCCGGACTACTGCTCAAAAAGTCGTCGCGCAGTGGCCGTACGCGTGCGTCTGAAGATCTATGCATCGGAGGGTTTTCGATCTCGATCAGTGGTCGGCCGCGTGTGGTTCAGATCGCCGCCCGTCTCACTTGCGCGCGCATTAATTCGATTGCGATCCTTGCAGCCGCTCAAATTCCGGTGCGGACGGGATTTTTAGTAGGTACAGGGGTCCGCTGGAGGCGGTGCTCTCAAACCTCGGTCACGTGTTTTCGCCGGGGCCGTGGGGCCGAATCCACAGCTCGCGGGAGATCGCACAATTTCTCAGCCGGGCCGGATTTGTCGATCACGTTTTCAGCGACTTTGCTCCAGGCACTTACCGCAGGGTCGTTGCGCGAAAGCCTGCGTAAGATTGGCTTGCGGCTTATGATCTCAATGCGCAATCACCGAGGCTTCAAGTCTCCACGCCTGAGGACGGGAAAATGAGCGACGATTACGTACGCTATATCGACAAGACCCGCGAGTACTACCTGGCCGAAGGCTACCAGAAGCCTTACCAGTGGGCGCATTTCGACCAGATCCCATTCGCCCCGCTCGCCAAGCCGCTCGCGCGGTGCCGCATCGGGCTGGTCACCACCAGCGATATCGCGGTCCGCTCCGAGAGCGGCAATGGCGAGAACTACGACAAGGACACGCTGCTCGGAAACGTGTATTCGATCCCGATGGATTGTCCGCTCGAGCGGCTATACAGCCGCAGCGAGCATTATGATCGCTACTCGACCAATCTCGACGACGTGAACTCGTACTGCCCGATCACCCGGCTCGCGGAACTCGCCGCCGAAGGCCGGGTAGGTTCGCTCGCGCCGCGCTTTCACGGCGTTTACACCTCGTACAGCCAGCGGGTTACGATGGAGCGGGATGCGGCGGAAGTGCTGCGCCGGATGCGCGAGGACGAAGTGGACGCGGTCCTGCTCACCCCCATATGACCCGTTTGCCACCAGACCGTGGGTCTGGTCGCGCGCCATCTCGAGGCCAACGGAATTCCGACCGTGGTGCTGGGAACCGCCAGGGACATCGTCGAATACTGCGGAGTGCCGCGCTTTGTGTTCAGTGATTTTCCGCTGGGCAACCCGTGCGGGCGTCCCTTCGACATCGCGATGCAGCGGCGGATCGTCACGATGGGGCTCGGGCTGCTGGAGAGCGCGACCAAGCTTGGAACAACCGTTCAGACGCCATACGTCTGGAGCGACGATACTTCGTGGAAGCGGCTGATCTTCACCAAGGAACGTCCCTTCCTCGAGGGCGAGTCGTACGAGCACTGGATGAAGGCGGAGGAAGGTTATCGCAAACTGAAGCAAGAGGGGAAAATTTAGCCGCCCCGCCGAGGCTCGCCGATGACGGGAACAGCGACCGTTTTCTCCTCTCCGTTATGCGCCCCGTGCGAACGCCTCAAGGATTACCTGCGCGCGCGGGGGGTCGTGTTCGTGGTGCGCGACGTGATGGTCGATGAGGAGGCGGCGATCTTTCTCGAAAGCCGTAATATCCGCTCGACTCCGGTGCTGATGCTCGGCGACGAATTGATCGTCGGCTTCGATCGCGAACGCATCGATGCGCTGCTCGGCGCGCGGCGCAACCAGTCCTAAAAGGTACGCCGGTGTTACGGCTTGACCGCGGTGGCCCAGCCCAGCGAGCCTTCGAGGAACTCCTCGGCCTTCTCCGCGCGCAAGCCCGCCGCTTCCATGTACTGCCTGAATTCGGCTCCGGTGTGGACCTTGCCGCTGCCGGGTTGAAAGGCCTCCGCCAGCGAGAGAAACGCCGCGACCGGAGGGCCGGTCTTTGCGTCGTTCAGCATGTAGTCGCAAATGATCATCGCGCCACCGTGGGGCAGGACGTCGGAGACCTTTTTCACCACGTGTCGCGCCGTTGCGGAATCGTATGCATGGATATTTCCGCACAGCAGTGCGAGGTCGTGGCCGGCCGGGAACGGGTCCGCGGTGAAGTCGCAGCCGATGGCCTCGATCCGATCGGCCAGATTCGCCTTCTGGATGAATTCGCGGGTGACCACGCAGATGTTGGGAAAGTCGAGCACGGTTGCGCGCAGCCCCGGATTGCGCTTGCACGCTTCGATCGAATAGACCCCGGAGCCGCCGCCGATGTCGAGCAGGCGGTGGTAGCGCGAAAAATCGAACCGCCGCGCAAGCATCCGCGCAGTGCCTTGCGAGCCGGTATAGCCGGCCTCCGTGAGCGCGCGCGCCTCCTTGGGGTTGGCGGCAGTATCGAAATACCTTCCGCGGGCTCCGGCGCCGGCCCCGGACTTCAGATGCTCCGCGACCTTGGCCCATGCCGGAAACGAGCCCTTGGCGAAGTGCAGCAGGTAATCGCCGAAGTAGGTCGGCTTGCCGCGGACCAGGAAACGGTCCACGTCCTCGACGTTCGCGATTGTCGCGCCGTTACGAGTGACCAGCTCCAGCGCCGCGCACGCGGTAACCAGTTGGTCCGCGCGCTCCTCGCTGAGTCCGAGGCCGCGTGCGATTTCGGGCAGCGCGAGCGCCCCTTGGCTGAGCACCTCGAACAGGCCCAGTTCCACCGCCGCGAGCAGAGTTCCCGCGTTCATGAAGCCGAGGCCCATGTCATTCAGTCTGCGGGTGGTCAGCTTGTTGTTCGCTTCCTCGTGCGCCATCTCGATATCCTTCGCGGCTGCCGCCGCGCTTCAGCTTGGAAGCGGGTATTTCAGCCGCGTTGCCGTGTATCGATCACTTTGCAGACTCTTCACCAGTTTGCGAGATGTCACAAGCACCCGAAGTGGGTTCGCTCCGCGTGCGCCCTTGCCTCAGTTGGCTGAGACACGCCATACAGTGATCACGCGCCGCCGCTTAGGACTTGATCATGCGCATCGGCGCCGCTGCGGGCGGCGCGGCTATCGAGGAGCCCATCATGAATCCACCGCTGGCGGGAATAAGGGTTCTCGACATCGGCACCCTCACTCCGGGAAAGTTCTGCACCGCCATGCTCGCCGATATGGGAGCGTCGGTGATCCGGGTCGAGCGGCCGACGGCGGGTGGCTCCCTGACCGACGAAGACCTGGTGCTCAATCGTGGCAAGAAGTCGATCACGCTTGACCTTCGCGCCGCGGCCGGCCAGGAGATCCTGCGCGGCTTGGCCGAGCGCAGCGACGCCGCGCTGGAAAGCTATCGTCCCGGCGTGGTGCGCCGCCTCGGCATCGACTACGACACGTTGAAGGACCGCAATCCGCGCCTCGTTTATTGCTCGCTTTCCGGCTTCGGTCAGGACGGCCCCGGCGCGAATCGCCCCGGCTACGATCTGCAGTTTGTCGCGGCCAGCGGTCTCTTGAGCGCGATGGCCGGAACGGTAAGACCGCCGCCAGTCCCCGATGCCTACCTGTCCGATGCAGTTTCGGGATTGACGGCCATGGTTGCGATTTGCGCCGCCTTGGTGCGCCAGCGCGAGGCGGGCGTCGGATGCTACATCGATCTGGCGATGCTCGACAGCGTGTTTTCGCTCCTGTCGGTCTCCCACGGCGTCCAGCGACCCGGCCGCGCGCAGGAACAGCCGAACCCGGCCGCGTCTCCATTTTACAATGTTTACGAGACCGCCGACGGGCGCTATCTCGCGCTCGGCGCAATCCGTCCCGACTCCTGCAAAGCGCTGTGCCGCGAGCTGGGCCGGCCCGAATTAGGCGAGCGTCCGCCTGCGAACGCGGTGGAACGCGCGGAACTGTTCGCCTTCCTGAGCCAGACATTCAGCCGTGCTACCGCTGCCGAGTGGATTTCACGCTTGAGCGCGCTCGACGTGGAAATAGCGCCGGTCAATACGCCACAGGAGGCATTCGCCGACCCGCAACTGCTCGCGCGCGGCCTGATCGTCGACGCATCGCATCCGCGAGCTGGCGGATTCCGCCGAATTGGAAACCCGGTCCGTTTCCTGCCCGAGGGCAAGACCGCGCACAGCCCCGCTCCGATCGCAGGTCAAGACGCCGACGAGCTATTGCGCGAGCTGGGCTACACCAGCACCGCGATTGAGAAGCTTCGCGAGCAGCGCGTGATTTGAGGGACGTTGGCGAAGCTCGCGCAGCTGTGGTTCCTCAAAACTCAATCCGCGCGAATTCATTGGCGGTTTCGATCGCCCGGCGATAGCCTGCCTTCATGGCGATGCCGAAAAGCGGACCGCTCCCGGTCACCCGCAGCGGCGAACCCCTGACCCGAACCGCTGTCCCTATTAAAAATTCCATCTGAACCGGTACTCGAGCGGCTGCGAGAATCGGTATCGAATTTATGCGCTTAAGTGAGATGGGATGCGATCTGAACCAAAAGCGGCTCACCCTGATCGCCCGATCAATGCGCGGAGAGAATGCGTCGTCTCACGTCAGGAATCCTTGACGCGGATGATGTTTGCCGGGTTGGGCTGCTTCTCGCGGGGCGCCTGGCTGTAGTCGCCGAAGGCGCCGTCCCGCGCGGTGACCGCCCCCGACACGCCCGCGCGGTTGGCCAGCGCGATGAAGCGGTGAGCATCGGGGGTGTTGCGCATGAGCCCGTCGAGGATCGGCCCGAGCGTCTGGATGGAGGCCAGGCCCATGTTCTCGTAGGCCTGGTTGACGATGAGCTTCATCGAGGCGAGTTGCGACGGCGGAATCGACGCCAAACCGCGCGCCATGCGGCGCACTTCATCCTCGAGCCGCTCGAACGGCACCGCTGCGTTGATGAGCCCGATCTCCGCAGCTTTCGCACCCGACAGCGGCTTACCGGTCAGTGCGTACTCCTTGGCCTTGGTGAGCCCTAGGCGGTAAATCCACATGCCGCTCAGGTAGCAGCCCCACATCCGCGAGTAGGGGGTCCCGATCCGCGCATCCTCGCTGGCAATCACCAGATCGGCGCATAGCGCCATGTCGCTGCCGCCCCCCACGCACCAGCCGTGGACCTGGGCGATCACCGGCTTGGGAGAGCGCCACATGCTCATGAACTTCGGCACAGCTCCAAGGCCGAAGCCGGCAGCGGCCCCGATGAAGTCTTTGCCGGGATCCCACTTGCCATCGGTGGTCAACTGGTCGTCCCACTGATGAAAGCCGCCGCCGAAGTCGAACCCGGCGCAGAACGCGCGTCCGGCCCCCCGCATCACGATTACCCTGACCGTGGCATCGGCGACCGCGCGATGAATCGCGGCCTCAATCTCATCCGGCATTGGCGGCACGATCGTATTAAGCCGGGCCGGGCGGTTGAGCGTGATCGTCGCGATCGCATCGTCAACGCGGTACAGCAACGTCTCGTACGGTGTGTGAGTAGTTATCGGAGTCTTGGTCCGCATTGCCTTCCCTCGCTTCATCTGGTCCTCCCCGAGCGGATAGCGCCCGCGATTGGTATCGTCCCGACACCGCGGTCACTGGCACTTTAGCAGGGCAGCGCTTGCGTTGGTCAAAGCATGACTCTATAGGTCAATTACCGAATACCGGAAAGGCGAAACGAATTCTCACGCGGCGACCGATGTTACGCGCTGCCGCGATGCGAGGAGAGGGTGTTATGCCGACCGACGCAAATGCGGGAAAGCCCTACTACCGGCCCGAGGACATTTCTCGAATCGATTACGCCACCGATCTCAACGATCCGGGAGCCTACCCCTATACTCGCGGCCGCCGGACTCAGCCACGGCATGATGCGAACTCCTGGATTCTTCAGGAGCTGTCAGGCGAAGGCTCCCCGGCGCATTCAAACCGCCAGTTCCGCGATCTAATCGCCAGGGGAGCAGTCGGTCTCGACGTCATCGGCGATACGCCCAGCGTGGGTTGCCTGGATCCCGATCACCCGTTCGCGCGTGCGGCAGTCGGTACGCAGGGCGTCTCAATCTGCCGTCTTCAGGATTTTCTCGAGCTATACGAGGGCATTCCTCTCGACCGCATCACGGTCTCTCATTCGCTTCCATCGTGGTTCACGGTCGCCGGCCTTTATCTCCTCGCGCGGAATCACGAGGTTACCCCAGGCGCGCTGCGCGGATCGGTAATCCAAACGCCGCTGTACGGGGAAGACTACTGCTACGCCGTCCATATGCCGGTTGAACTCCGGCTGCGGCTCACCCTCGATTCCATTGAATTCTGTACTCGCGAGATGCCCCGCTTTCACTCCTTCGTTGAAGACACTTACTTTGTGAGCGACGGTGGTCCCGATGTCGTGGACGAAATGGCACTCGGGTTCGTGGAGATCCGAAAAGTAGTCCGCGAGCTCATGAAACGCGGTCTCGATATCGACAGCTTCGGTCCGCGCATCGCCATCCTTGTGAACTGCCGCATGGGCTTCTTCGAAGAGATCGCCAAGATCCGCGCGACGCGGCGAATCTTTGCACGCATGATGCGGGAGGAGTTCGGAGCGAAAGACTCGCGTTCCTGGTCGGCCAACATCACTGCGCATACGGCCGGCAGCGCGTTGACCGCCCAGCAGCCGGCAAACAACGTCGTCCGCGGCGCGGTTCAGGCCGTGGCGCTTGCGCTAGCCGGGGTGCAGGCGATGGAAATCTCGACATTCGACGAGGCGTATCGGACGCCCAGCCGGGAGGCCCATCTCCTCGCACTTCGGACCCAGCAGATCATCGGGCTCGAAACCGACTGCAGCAAGGTCGCGGATCCCCTGGGCGGCTCGTATTATGTGGAAAGTCTCACTAACAAGTTGGAACGCCGGATCGCGGACCGCATCCACGAGATCGAGGCCCTGGGCGACGCGGTGGATCTGAGCAACAGAGGTTATTTCCGGCGCCTCCTGGAAGAGGCCATGATAACGCGTGCTGCTGAGATCCAGAACGGATCCGTTGCGAAGGTTGGCGTGAACGTTTGTCAGATTCCAGAGGAAGAGGACACCATGCTCCGGGAGGTCGTCGAGACGAAGATCGAGCCCTGCCTGGATCACATCGAGCTCATCCGTGAGTTCAAGCGAACGCGGGACCAGGAACGTGTCCGCAGCGCCCTGACGGAGCTCCGGTCGCGCGCCGCCGACCCCAAAGAATCGTTGATCGAGCCGGTGATCACAGCGCTTCAGGCGGACGCCACGATCGGCGAGGCCTCAGGCGCAATGCGGATGGCGTATGGGATGCAGTACGATCCACTTTCCGGCACGCCTGCTCCCTTCTAGGACACACTATGGAAGTTCAAACTCGCGACGGTAAACAAGTACGCGTGCTGATCGCGATTCTCGGCCTCGACCAGCACGAGACGGGGGCTTTGGCTGTCACCGCGATGCTTCGCGATGCGGGGATGGAGGTGATCTATCTCGGGCGGTTCGCCTCGCCCGAATCCATCGCTGCTGCCGCGGTTGAAGAGTCCGCTGACGTAGTCGGCATCAGCTGTCATTCGTGGGAGTACATCTATTATCTGGACGACCTTCTCCGAGCCCTCGAGCGCGGAGGTGAACGCATCCCACTCATGATCGGCGGGTCGGTTATCAGCCCTTCCGACAAGGCGCGCCTCCTCGAAAAGGGTGTGTCCGCCGCCTTCGGGGCTGGAACTTCGAGCGACGATATCGTCGCGACAGTTCGAAAGCTCGCTGTCGCGTCCTCCAACTGAAGCCGTGTTCCCTTTCCGAGTGTTGCAATCCAAGTTTCTTCCCCGATGGCATCCGGTCGCACTAGTTGCAGATGGCAGACCATATATAGTCGAGGGTGGCTTTCATCGTGGAATCACCGGCAGCACAATGTGCGATGGGTAGGGGCCCGAATGGTGAACCGTCTGGCGCGCGGTTTTGAGCTCGCGATCGACGAACAGATCATTCCCCGTGTTTTGATTGCGATCGTAGCGGGGGAAATTGCTGGACGAGACTTCAAGCCGAAGCCGATGTCCTGTTTTGAAGACGTGGCTGGTTGCCCAGAGATCGATTCCGTATTCGTAAACTTTGTCGGGAGCTATTAATGTCGGCTTCGACGCCGATTCGCGAAAGCGCGCTCGAACGATTCCCTCCGCGATGTTTTGCGCGTAGCCGTCGGGCCTAACATCAACTAGCTTCGCCGTGAAATCAGTGTCGCGCGCCGATGAACTCGCATGGAGCTTCATCGTGATCGGCCCGGTGACTTCGAGGTCCTTGGTGAGAACGTCGCCGGTGTAGACCAGCACATCATCGCGCTGTTCGACATCGTGCTGATCGAATACTCCGGATGCGAGGCCAAGAGTCGTGCCGCCGCGCGTGGGCACTGGATTGTCCGGATCATAGGTGTACTGATCCGCCGGCTCATCGGCGGGTGCCTCGAATTTCAGTGCGCCATCGCCGCGCAGACTGTTCGCACGACCGCGGCCACGCAGGTAGATCTTCGTGTACTGAGTGCGCGCAAGCGGCCATTCGCGTTCGTCGCGCCATCGATTGTCCCCCATCACGAAAATTCTGACTGGCGGTTCGTCAAGAATTTCGTCTTCCCTGCCTTCGAGCCAATGACGCAGGAATCGCTCCTGGTCGGCGAGCAATTCGACTTGCGCTTCCGGGCCGAAGTCGATTTCGCCGGTGCCATGCGACGTGGGCACCGAGTAGGGCAGCAGATGCGCCCATGGTCCCATGATCAGCCGCTGTCCGCGCCGAGCCTTGTCGCTGCGCGCGTCTCGGTGCATCTGGGTGTACATCGTGAGCGTGTCGAACTGGAAAGCGTCGTACCACGATCCGGTATGCATCATCGGCACGGTCACATTTCGCACGAGCGGGCGAATGTCAGTTGCCGTCCAGAATGCCCCATCTCTCCATTGCTGGAGATAGTCCGCAAAGTGAGGCGCTCCGGCTTTCAGGCGTTCCCCCCAATCGGCAATCGGCAGATGCCGATAGGCCTCGGTGGTGAACGGCGAGAGGGGCAGCTCGGGATGCGACAGGTAGCTGTCGAGTGGTGCCTTGTACTCTCGGTAGATACCTTTGCGCTCGAGCGTGTTGACTGCCATGAACGAAAAGTAGGCGAGCATCCATCCCAGCTCGAACACTCCGCGCCGATAGATGCAGTTTTCGTAGTAAGTGACCGGACCTGACACTGGGCACATCCCGACCAGATGCGGCGGCGCGAGTGTTGCCGCATAGTATTGCACGAGTCCCAGATACGACTGGCCGACTGCACCAACCTTGCCGTTTGACCATGGCAACGACGCGGCCCATTCGATGGTGTCGTATCCATCGCGCGCTTCGTTGACGAACGGCGCGAACTCACCCTCGGAGCTGAAGCGTCCGCGCGTGTCCTGCACGATCAGCACATAGCCCAGCGGAGGAAAATAATCACGCTCGGTCATCGCCATCTGCTGGCTCTTGTCGTATGGCGTGCGCATCACCAGCACCGGGAATCTTCCGGACGCGTCGGGGCGGTACACGTCGGCACGGAGCGTGATACCGTCGCGCGTGCGCATCGCCAGATTCTTTTCGATGGCAACCTTGTACTTGGGCTCCGCCCCGCGATTCTGCACCATGGTGCGTCCTCCGTTCGAGCGAGATCGATTGCGGCCGAATTCCTGTCTAGTCGGCTTCGCAGCGAATCACAAATCAGTGCGAGGCGTGGAAAACCTCGCGCTATCGTTTGAACGATGGGCCGCTGTAACCGCTGGGCATGGTCTGCAGATCGGCGGTGCCTCCTCAAAACTCCATCCAAGCCGAAAACACAAGAGTTTCGCGCCGCGCCGCCCTGTGCCTACCAAAGACTCCGAAAGCGGCGAAAAGTCTAGAGTTTTGAGATTCACCACCATGATGTCGCCGGCATGGGTAGTTCCACAGGACCTGCTAGCCAGCCAGACGAGATCGGCGATTCTTTGGCGAATCGAGCCGACTGGTCGCCTCTCAAAACCTGGTTTGCGCCGCGGCGGCCGTCTGTCAGAACCAGTTCATCACGCCCCTCAGGCTATGCAAGGCCGTTTAGATTTGCGAAGGAATTTGGGCCGGACCATGTTTTGAGATGCGACAGCGGTCTTGGGCGACCACAGCCCGCCCTGAACGCTCGAAGAATTCATCTGCGGTCTGCTCAGCGCAATCGCGGACTGACGCATCGCGCTGCTTCCGTGTCTCAATCGAACTCGCGACCTCAGCGCGCCTGCGGCGCAGATTCTGTCTGTTTCCTAACCCCATGGTCGGTTGACCGCAGCGGGCGAAGGTCCAATACTCACGAACCGTGGAAAGCGAAGGGCGACAGCTAACTGGCAGGTTGTTGGGAATCGCAAGGCGATCGAAGCCGCGCGATCCGATGGAAACTGTTGACGAGGCGGTGGTTACCGCTGACGCGGGGCTCAACGGTGACTGCCACGGCAGGGAGCCTGGCCGCCAAGTGACGGTGATCAGCGCAGAGGCTTGGAAAGACGCCTGCCGCGACCTCGGGTTCGAAGTTCCGTGGACGATGCGGCGGGCCAATCTCGAAGTCGGCGGGATCGACCTGCGAGACAGCGTCGGCGCGCGAATCTCTATCGGCGAGGTGGTTTTGGAGATTACCGAAGAGCACCCGCCCTGCCGCGTCATGGACATCCAGCAACTCGGTCTCCGCAAAGCTCTGACGCCGCAGTGGCGGGCCGGGGTCGCCTGCCGTGTCCTTGGTGCGGGACGAATCAGGGTCGGAGATAGAGCATTAATGCCGGCCAAATAGAAAGCTGATACTCATGGAAACTCCGCAGGAATATTACAAGCATCCCGGACCGATGACCGAGCTGGGACCGCATGCGGCACAGATTCGCGCGCTGCCCGGCGACATCCAGGCGCTGTGCGATGTTGTCGAGGGCCTGCTGATTCATCGCGACTGGCAGGGGCTGTACAACGTGAAGCTGCCCGACGAGCGCGTCGAGGAGACGCATCTTCGATCCGCCGCCGCGATGCTGGCAAGGATTGTTGCGCTCGACGGGCGAGCACTTGGCATGGCGCGCGCGCCCGAGCGTCGAATCGTCTCGACCTGCCGCGACTTCAGCCTGATGCTCGCGGCTTTTCTGAAGGAGCAGGGGACGCCAGCGCGAGCACGATGCGGCTTCGGCGCGTACTTTATGCCAGAAGAGTTCGTTGACCATTGGGTGTGTGAGTACTGGAACGCGGCGCAGTCGCAGTGGGTCCTGGTCGACGCGCAGCTCGACTCGGGACAACGCCGGACGCTGCGGCTCGATTTCGATCCGCTCGACGTGCCGCGCGACCGGTTCATCATTGCGGGCGACGCTTGGAACATGTGCCGCGCCGGACGCGCCGATCCGGCGCGCTTCGGCATCTTCAACATGCACGGCACGTGGTTCATCGCCGGCAACGTGCTGCGCGATCTCGCCTCCCTCAACCGGATGGAGCTGCTGCCGTGGGATTCGTGGGGACTCATGACCGGGCCGGACGGAACCTTCAGCGCCGAGCAGACCACGCTGCTGGACAGGATCGCGGCGCTGACGATGGCCGGTGACGGCGCGCACTCAGACGTCCGCGCGATTTACGCTGACGATCGGCTGCGCGTTCCGCCGACGATCTTCAACGCGGTCCGCAACCGCCCCGAGACGATCGCGCCCGAGCGCTAGCGGCGAAACCCGAGGCCTCAAGCGCGGGGCGAATCGCCCTGAGAATTGAGAGGTGAAATCGCGATGGACAACAAGCTCAAGCTCGACATCTACAAGAAGATCATCTTGAGCCGCCGGCTCGAGGAAAAGATCGCCGAGCTAGTCAAGGCAGGACAAGTCGGCGGCTTCATGCATCCTGGCGTCGGCCAGGAGGCGCTGCAAGTCGCCGCAATCGCGACGCTGCGGCCGAGCGACTACATGCTGTATGCGCATCGCGGGGTCGCCTATTGGGTCGCGCGCGGAATCCCAATCGAAAAAGTGCTGTGCGATCTCGCGGGACGAGAAGGCGGGACCAATCACGGCAAGGGCGGCGTGATGCACGTAGTATATCCGGAGCTTGGCGTGCTCGGTGAAAGCGGTACGCTCGGCGGATGCTTCCCGATTGCGGCCGGCGCGGGTCTGTCGATTAAGGTCAAGCACGAAGACAAAGTCGTCTTGTGTTTCTTTGGCGACGGAACCTCGAACCGTGGGACTTTCCACGAAAGCTTGAACTTCTGCGCGGTGAGAAAACTGCCGGTGGTGTTCTTGTGCGAGAACAATGGCTGGGCGGTTTCGATGTCCACGGAAAAGTCGACGGCGGTCAAGGATATCGCGGATCGGCGCCACGGATATGCGATGCCGGGCAAGACCTTCGACGGTAATGACGTCGAGCAGGTCTTCGACGCGGTCAGTGAAGCGGTCAAGCACGCGCGCGCGGGAAACGGGCCGTCGCTGCTCGAAGCGAAGACCTATCGGTTGTGGGGACATTGGATCGGAGACCCGGACTCGTATCGTTCGCGCGAGGAAGTCGAGAAACATTGGCGTCGCGATCCGATTCCTATCTACGAGCGTAAGTTGATGGACGAGAAGGTGCTGGTCGAATCGGTTAAAGCCGAGATCGACGCGGATGCGCGCGCGCAGATCGACCGCGCGATCGAGTTCATGCAGAAACAGCCGTCGCCCAATCCCGAGAGTGCGCTCGACGACGTGTACGCCTGAGGCGATTACCGCGCACGAAACCGCGAAATGAAAAACGAGTAGCACTGAATCATGAGAACGATCACATACGCACAGGCAATCAAGGAAGCGCTCGAAGAAGAGATGCGGCGTGACCCAAGCGTCGTGCTCTACGGCGAAGACGTCGCCAACTTCGGCGGAATTTTCCAAATCACCAGCGGGTTGCAGGAGCAGTTTGGCGAGGAGCGCGTTTTCGACACCCCGATTTCAGAGAATGCCCTCGTGGGTGCGGCGGTCGGCGCCGCGATAACCGGACTGCGTCCGGTGGTCGAGCTGCAGTTCGCGGATTTTCTCTTTACCACCGGCGACGAGATCGTGCTCAAGGCTGGGATGTGGCGCTACGTTCACGGCGGCGCCTACAAAGTGCCGATGGTGGTACGGTGTCCGTCGGGCGCGGCTGGGGTTGGACCCGAGCACGGCCAATGTCCCGAGGCCTTCTTCATGCACGCGCCCGGACTCAGAATTGTATCGCCGTCAACGCCTGCCGACGCGAAGGGATTGCTCAAGAGCGCGATTCGCGACGACAATCCGGTGCTCTACTTCGAACACAAGTTACTGTACGCGACCAAAGGCGAAGTGCCCGAAGATCCCGATTACCTGGTTCCGCTCGGCAGGGCCGCGGTTCGGCGCGAAGGTGATGCGCTGACGTTGGTCGCGATCTCCGCGATGGTGCCGAAGGCGCTGAAAGTCGCGGAACGCCTGGCGAAAGAAGGGCACAATATCGAAGTGATTGATCCCCGCTCGCTCAATCCGTTCGATCGGCCCGCGATTATCGAATCGGTCAAGAAGACCGGCAAGATCGTGGTCGCCGAGGAAAGCTACAAGACCCTCGGCGTCGGCGCGGAAATCGGCGCGATGCTTATGGAAGAGGCGCTCGAGTATCTCGATCGTCCGCTCAAGCGGGTTGCGATGCCCGACGTGCCGATCCCGACAGCGGCGGTACTCGAGCAGTTCGTGATTCCGAATGAAGAAAAAATCTACGCCGCCTGCCGCGAGTTGCTGGCCTGAAAGCGCACGCGCGATCCGTCCATTCAAATATGCCGTTGATGATTCAAATGCCCAAGCTTGGTCACACGATGACCGAGGGAACCGTCCTCAAGTGGCACAAGCATGCCGGCGACCAAATCCGCGAGGGCGAGACGGTGCTGACCGTCGAGACCGACAAAGCGGAAATAGAAATTGAATCTCCCGCGGCGGGAGTACTCGCGCGCGTGCTCGCGGACGAAGGTGTCGTGGTCGCGGTCGGTCTGCCGCTCGGCGAGATCGTGCGAGCCGGTGAAAGCGCGAGCGAGGCCGCGTCAGCGACAGCATTCAACAAGGAGACATCCAGCGCGGCGCAAAACTCGGCCGCACCTGCCGCCGCGTCCACTTCGACACTGAACGCATCCGCAGGCAAGCGCGTTGCTGCGTCGCCGCGCGCGAAGCGGCTTGCGGCGGAGCGTGGTCTGGATTTGTCGAGCGTCGCCGGCAGCGGACCCGATGGGCTCATCACCGAAGATGACGTGCGAAAGATTAGCGCCGCGGGGGTGCCAGCCGCACCCGCGACAGCGCCGGGGGCCGCGGCTCGTCCACTGGTCGCCTCGCGACGCGAGAAGCTCACCCGGATTCAAGCAGTAGGCGCCAGAAACCTGAGTGCGAGCTGGAGTGCGATTCCGCATTTCGTGCAGATGGTGCGTGTGGACATGAGCCGCGCGCTTGCAGCGCGCAGCGCCATCAAGGGATCCGGCGGCCGCGTCACGATCACCGACGTGATCCTTGCGGCGACCGTAATTGCGCTAAAAGAGAATCCTCGCGTGAACGCGAGTTACAGCGAAGGCGAGCGGCTGATCTACGATGAGATAAATCTTGGAATCGCGGTCGATACGCCGGATGGATTGCTGGTGCCGGTCATCCACGACGCCGGTGTGCTCGATGTCGCCGGAATCAGCGCGCGCGCCGCGGAACTCGCGGAGCGCGCGCGCGGCAAGCAGTTGCGCCCGGCCGATATGGAGAACGCAACCTTCACGGTGTCGAACCTCGGCGCGTCCGGAATCGAAAATGGAACTCCGGTGATTTTCGCGCCGCAGGCTGCGCTGATGTTCGTCGGCGCGATTCACGACCAAGTGCTGGCAATTGACGGCCGTGCCGAAGTGCGGCCGGCGATGCAGCTTGCGATCGCTTACGACCATCGCGCGCTCGACGGCGCGTCGGCCGCGCACTTCACGACCCGGGTGAGGGCGCTGCTCGAGGCGCCGGATTTTCTTGGGCTCAACGCAACTGCGAATCCAGCCGCCGTCACCCGTCATCGCGAAGTGACGATTGACGCTATCGGCGATTCGCTGAAGACTCGGGTGACCTACGGCCCGCTTAGCTGGACGCTCTCGGCCGAGGACGCGAGCGGTCCCGATCCGGTCTCGTCGTTTCTCGGTGCGCTCGGATCGTGCCTGCTGATGTCGCTCAGGGTAGCCGCGCAAGCACGCAATCTAACTGTCGGCAAGGCGTCGGTTACCGCGCGCGCCAATGAAAAAGGGCATCTCAAAGAAATTCAAGTAGAACTTCAAGTTGAAACGAGCGCCGGCGACGACCAACTGCATCGGCTGGTCGAAGTTGCGGAGCGCGGATGTCATATTCGGGCGATGATTCGCGACGAGATCGCGGTCGCGCTCAAGGTCAGGAGAATTTAGCGCGGCGGGAGAATCGATCTGGATTGGTCAGATCAATCTCTGCCGATATCCAATTTCTTTTCTCCGTACACCGAGAACGCGGGCTGTGGCTCCTCAAAACTTAATCCACGCGTACGGAAATGCGGGAGTTGCTACTGAAAATTACATCTGAACCGGAATTCGAGCGGCTGCGAGAATTGCTATCGAATTGATGGTTTAGGTGAGACGCGCCGCGGTCGGATGCTCGGTGATGGCGGCGCGCACGATATTCCGGCGATCGCGCGATCGATCGCTCGAGCGTAAGCATGCTGGCGTTATTGCGTTGGCGAATGCAGAAACGCCATTCTCTTCGGCGCTTTCGGAGTCTTTAGTAGACACACCGGATGCTTTCAGCCCGACTTGGGCGCAATATCGCGTCGATGCCAAGCTCGTGGCTGGGCGGCGTGCCTGAACTGGCCGGGTAACAGATCCGCCGCGTAAGCCGGCCCGAGTCAACGGTGAGCAGTGCCGCGAAAGCGCGGGACAGGATCCCCATTTTGGCGGAGAAGATAACGTTTGATCTTGCCCGAGGCGGTGCGCGGCAAAGCCTCCAAAAAATCGATCGTTTTTGGCAGCTTGAAGCGCGCCAGGCGTTTCTCGCACCATTCGCGCAGCAACGCCGCCTCGGTTTCGAAGCCATCGCGCACGACCACCGCGGCGGCGACGCGCTGGCCCCATTGCGAATCGACCACGCCATACACCGCCGCTTCGGCCACGGCGGGATGCGCGAGCAGGACGTTCTCGACTTCGGCCGGGTACACGTTCTCGCCGCCGGTCACGATCAAATCGCTGCGCCGATCGTCGATATACAGGAACCCGTCGCAGTCGAAATGCCCGATATCACCGGTATGCAGCCAGCCGTCGCGCAGCGCGGCGATGCCCGCGCCATGCTGCCGGAAGTAGCCGGCCATCACGGTGGGACCATTCACCTGGATTTCGCCGCGGCCGCTCGCGTCAGGCGAGCCTAGCTTAAGTTTGATTCCGGACAGCGGTCGTCCACACGAGCGCGGCCGAACCCGCGAATCGCCGACCATGGCAGTCGCTACTTGAGACGCCGCCTCGGTGAGGCCGTATGTCTGGGCAACTGGCGCGCCAAGTTCGATTGCGCGCCGCACCAGCGCTTCCGGTATCGGTCCACCGCCGAGTAGTACGCAGCGCAAAGTGCCCGGATACCGTTCGCCCCCGTTTTCGTCGAGCATGCGCAGGAGCATCGTCGATACTACCGACACGAGCGTAATTTTCTCCGCCCGAAGCGCGGCGTTGGCGCGGGCAGGATTGAAGTCCGGATGCAGATGAAACGGCACGCCATCGATTACGCTGCGCAAAACGATCGAGAGCCCTCCTACATGATAGAGCGGCAGCATCAGGAGCCAACGATCATTTGGCTCGATCCCAAGATGGGCGCGCGAGGCGCTCGCACTTGCCCAATGGTTGGCGTGCGTCAGCATCACTCCCTTTGGCGTGCCTGTCGTCCCCGAACTGTAGAGAATGGTGTGAATCGCGCTGAGATCGAGCGAGGACAGCCCGGGCGGCGATATAGCCGCGGCGGCGTCCAGGTCGCGATACGCCTCGACGAAGCGCAGCGTGGAAAGCTGGCTGCGAAGTTGGCTGACGCTTTCGGCGCGCTGTAGATCGTAAAGCAGCAGGCGCGGGTCCGCGTCGATCAGCAGCGCCTCGATTTCCGCGGCGGAAAGCCGGGTGTTGAGAGGGACCAGCGTCGCGCCGCATCGTTGCGCGGCATGGATTACTTCCACCATCCGCAATGATGAATCCATCAGCAACGCGATCCGATCGCCTGCGCGAACACCGAGCGCCGAGATTTTTCCGGCTATCGTTTCGACCTTTTGGGCAAGATCGCGGAACGAAATTGTGCGCTTTTCCCATACGATCGCGGGACCGTCAGGGTCTGTCCCGGCTCGCTGGGAGAGCCACGGCCAATCGGGTCTGTCGAGTGGTTCAGGCATTATCCTCAATCTCGCGGTTTGAATAGCAAATAACGCCGAGGCCGGCCGTCGGCCGCACCCATGAACTTCTGGCTGCGCCAAGTGGGGGCGGCACCGACTGAGCCAGGATGCTGAGGCCGCCCAGACCGATGCCGCGTGATGGAGTGGCAATCGCGGCGGCGAGATGAACCGCGGCGCTCATCCCGACCCGCGACTCGATCGAATCCGTAACCACGACTTGCATCCCAGCCTCGAGCGCAATTTTCCCCAGCCGCATCGCGCGCGTAACACCGCGCAGCCGCGCGGCTTTCAGCACGACCACGTCGGCGGCACGGCACTCGGCGAATTTCGCGAGGTCATCGGGCGAGCCGATTGTTTCGTCGAGCGCGATTGGCGTCCGGCTATACCTGCGAAGTTCCGCGATCGCATCTGGCGTCGCACGTTGGAGCGGCTCTTCGAGGAACTCGAGCTCGAAGTCATCAAACCGGAGCATCGCGTCGCGCGCCTGCGCCGGGGACCACGCTCGATTGGCATCGAGGCGGATCGCGGCTTGTGGCCCGGCGATACCGCGTACCTCTCGCACACGGCGAACATCGTCTTCGAGAGCGACTGCTCCGACCTTAAGCTTCAAACAACGGTAGCCGGCATTTATCGCGCGCGCGGCCTCGCTCGCGATCGCTGCGGGCGTGTCGCCGGCGAGCAGCGCGCAAACCGGGATGGCTCTGAGTTGATCGGCGCCAAGCAGGGAAGCGACTGCCACGTGGCGCGCGCGCGCCTCCAGTTCGAGGAGCGCCGCATCGAGCGCGCAGGCGGCCGCGGGGGTCAGACCGGCATCGCGATCGAGCATCGAGACGCGCAGGTCGTTGGTATCCGGCTGATCGCTTACAGCTCGAATAATCCGATGCAGAGAAGCACGCGTGTCGTCGAGCTGTTCATCGTCGATCCAGTATGCCGGACTGGCTTCTCCGGCTCCGCATTGCGCCGAACTCGCGTACAACTTAAGGATGAATCCCTCGCGCTCGTGCAACGCGCCGCGCGAAGTTGTGAGCGAGCGGCTAAGCGCAAGCCGAAATCGATCGACGCTCGCTGAGAGCAGCCTCACGCGATCAACCCTATCGAAAGCAGCGCGCCGAATATCAGATGCAGGCGCGCGGTGCCCGCGAGGCTCAGATTGAGTGCCGCACCGTCGCGCCGCCGCAGTGCGACGATCTCTCGCGCGGCGAACGGCAGTGCGCCGAGCGCAAGCAAAACTCGCGGGCCCGCTATACTGGCGAGCTCGGGGATGGACAAGAAAGCGGCGCCGATCAGCAACAAATATTCGAGCCTGGTCGCGCCGGCGCCGATCCTCACCGCGAGCGTGCGCTTGCCGCTGCGCGCGTCGGTCGCGATATCGCGCAGGTTGTTGACCACGAGGATCGCCGTCACCAGACACGCCACCGGAATTGAGGCGAGAAACCCGAGCCCTTCGAGCCGACCTGTTTGCACCAAGAGCGTGCCGTTCACCGCGACGAGACCGAAAAAGACGAACACAAAGAGTTCGCCGAGACCGCGATACGCGAGCGGCCAGGGTCCCGCCGTGTAGGCGATTGCGCATAGCAGCGAGAGGATGCCGATCAGCAGGATTGTCCAACCACCCACCGCCACGAGATACAAGCCCGACAACGCCGCCGCGCCAAGCACACCGTACGCCGCGTTTCGCACGGTCGCAGCATCCGCCAGGCCGGCCTGCGTGACGCGCATCGGACCCAACCGGTCATCGCGATCCGCCCCGGCGACAAAGTCGTAATAGTCGTTGGCCAGGTTTGTGCCGACCTGGATCAACAAGGCCGCAAGAAGCGTGATCATAGCGGCCGGCCAATTGATCGGCCCAACACGGGAGGCGAGCGAAAGACCAACCATGACCGGCACGATAGCGGCGGGAAGAGTGCGCGGGCGTGCCGCCGCGACCCAAACCGACAAACTGCGCGGGCGCATCTGCACCGGACCTCGAGTTTACGGCAGAGCGGGAAATTTAGAGAAATCGGGTTTGCGCTTCTCATTGAAAGCGTCGCGCCCTTCCTGCGCCTCTTCGGTCATATAGAAGAGCAGCGTGGTGTTACCGGCCAATTCCTGGATGCCGATCATGCCGTCCATCTCGGCGTTGAACGCCGACTTGAGGCACCGCAGTGCCATCGGACTATGCGAAAGGATTTCGCGGCACCACTGGATCGTCGTCTCTTCGAGCTCGGCGAGCGGCACCACGATGTTGACGAGTCCCATCTCGAGCGCTTCACGCGCGGTGTAGCGGCGGCACAGATACCATATTTCGCGCGCTTTCTTCTGACCCACCAAACGCGCGAGGTGTGCGGCGCCGAGGCCGCCATCGAAGCTACCCACGCGCGGTCCGGTCTGACCGAATATGGCATTGTCAGCCGCGACCGTGAGATCGCACACCACGTGCAGTACATGGCCGCCGCCGATAGAGTAGCCCGCAACCATCGCGATGACGGGCTTGGGAATCGATCGAATCAGCTTCTGCAGATCGAGTACGTTCAACCGCGGCACGCCGTCGCCGCCGACGTAGCCCTGTTCGCCGCGAACACGCTGATCGCCGCCACTGCAAAAGGCCCGGCCGCCTTCGCCGGTGAGAATGATGACGCCGATCTCGCGGTCCTCGCGCGCGCGCGCGAAGGCGTCGATCAGCTCGTTGACGGTCTCCGGGCGAAAAGCGTTATGCACCTGCGGGCGGTTGATCGCGATTCGTCCGATTCCTTCCGCCTTCTGAAAGTTGATGTCCTGGTATTCGTGAGCTGTGACCCAGTTGATTGCCATGTTAGTTCTCCCGGTTGGCGATGCCCGAAGTGGCATCGATGAATTCGGTTACGATCCGGTTGTACTCGGCAGGACGCTCAAGATGCGGAGTATGTCCGCAGCCGGCGACGATCGTGAGCCGGGAGCAGGGGATTCCCGCCGCTAGCTCCCTCCCGGTTCCCATAAACTTGTCGTCAAACGCACCCACAACGATTAGCGTCGGAATCGTGATTTCTCCCAGCCGCCCACCGAGCCAGGGTTGACTGCCAGCGCCCATAGCGCGCAGGCTCGCCGCGAGGCCAGCCGGTTTGCATGAGAGCCGCACGCGCCTTAGATGCTCACGCACGTCCGCCGGCAGCGCGCGCTGCGATTCGAAGAGCGGGATCCGTTCCCAGCGATCGACGAAGTCCTTGATTCCCGCAGTGTCGATGAATGCCGCCAACTCCTCGTCGGCCGCTCGCCGCTGCAGGCGTTGGTTGGAATCGGCAATTCCTGGCGATGCGCTCTCGAGCATCAATCGCTCGACTCGCACGCCGCACCGAAGGGCGGCGAACAGCGCCAGCCGCCCGCCCATCGAGTAACCAGCCAGGGAAAAACGGCTGATACCGAGTGTATCGAGCGCCTCGATTACAACGCGCACCGTGCTCTCAATCGAGTAATGGGAGAGATCCCCAGCTATATCGGTCCCGCCATGTCCCGGAAGGTCAACGCTCAGGACGCGATGCCGCGGGCTCAGATGCTCGCGCAAGCCGAGCCAACTGTCTTTGCTTCCGCTGAAGCCATGCAGCAGTACCAGCGGCGGATCGCCCGGCGCGGGCTGTCCTTCGTCGGCAAGCTCGACAGTTCCGGCGCTGACTCGGACTCGGCGGATCATCGGACGTCCTCGAGTCGCGATTTGGTTCGCAGAGTGCTCAGCGCCGCGTCGACGATCTCGCGATGGCGAGCGAGATTGCGCGCACGGTCTCCGGCTATTTCGATCACGTGCAGGCCCGGCTTGTCGATTGCCGCGCGCATCGCTGTACCGAATTCGTCCCAGGAACCCGGACGATGATGCGAACCACCGCACATGGTCACCGCGCCTTCGAGCAGTAGTTTGTGCGGTGTGGAAAAGAACCGATCGAATACTTCGCCCAATGCGGATTGCGGCAGAAATGAGAAGATTCCGCCGCCGTCGTTGTTGATGACGACGATCACGATGTGAATGTGGTGGCGGGCCGCGATCTGCAAGGCGCCAATGTCGTGCAGGAAACTCAAATCGCCCACGATCAGGACCGTGAGTCCCGAGTGCGCCGCGGCACCTCCCAGGGCCGCCGAAACGACACCATCGATCCCGTTTGCACCGCGGTTGCAATGCACGCCCAGCGTGCGCGGCGAAGCGCCAAGGAAAGTATCAAGATCGCGCACCGGCATGCTGTTGCCAACGTGCAGGTTCGAATCCGGCGGCAGGTGCCTCAGCGTCTCGGCGAAGACCTTGCCTTCGAACATTTCCACTTCGCGATGGACCTCGTCGTCGAGCGCGGCGCGGACCGCTCGTGAAGCTCCGATCCATGATTGCGTCCAGCGCGAGCAGGCAACTCTTTGCCTGATCAATCCCGCAAGGCCCAGGCAGAATTCGGCCGCATCGGCATGAGCGATGTCAGTCGCGACGTGCGCGGGATCCGGCCATTCTCCGGCGGGAGCCACGATCACGTGAACGGGCCGGCGCGACGCGAGAAACTGCGCGAGCGGCTTGGATACGGGCGGAAATCCGAACTGTAGCACCGCGTCGGTCTGATGATCCCGGACGAAGCCCGCATCGCGCAGCATCACATCGTACGCATCAACGACCAGATCGAGATCGTGATTTGCGTAACGCAGTCCGGATAGCGGATCGGCGAGAATCGGCCATCCAATCTGGCCAGCCAGAGTCACAGCCGCGCGCGGAAGATCATCCGGAGTACACGGTCCGCAGATGATAAGGCCGCGTTCAATTCCTTCGAGCTTGCCGGCAATTCGATGCATCGCCTCGGCGGAAAGAATCGCGCGACTGTGATACACCGCCGCGTAGGGCACGCGATCATCGCGGCTGGGGCACGACTCCGCGAGCGCGCTCTGCTCCTCGCTCACGTCGAACAACGGCTCGCGCAGCGGCAGATTGATCTGCACAGGACCGCGCGCCGGTCCCGTCGCGAGCGACACCGCGCGGCACGCCAACGCTCGATAGTACGCCTCGAGGTCACAACCAGTTTCGGGCGCGGGTGCATCGACCGCCCATCGCACGTGACTGCCAAAGAGGCGCGTCTGGTCGATAGTCTGAGGCGCGTGGCAGTCATGTAGTTCCGGCGGGCGATCCGCGGTGATCGCAATGAGCGGCACACACTCGAGTGAGGCTTCCACAATTGCAGGCATGTAGTTCGCCGCCGCAGTCCCCGAAGTGCATACGAGAGCCACTGGCCGGCGGCTCTGGCGCGCCATGCCCAGCGCAAAAAACGCGGCGCTGCGCTCGTCGAGAATCACCCAGGGCCGAATGCCGCCGGCGCGGACGATGCCGAGCACGATCGGGGTGGAGCGCGAACCGGGTGAGATACAGACCTCGGTTACGCCGCATCTGTGCAGTTCGTCGGCAATTGCGCGGCACGCGCGAACGTTTGGATTGAGCGGCTCACTCAAGATTGGAACTCCTCAACAGAGCCGTCAATTTTAGTTCGGTTTCATCGAATTCAGCACCGGGATCGGAACCATCGACGATGCCGGCTCCCGCCCATGCGACCATCCGCTGACCTTCGATGAGCGCCGCGCGGAGCGCGACTGCAAACTCGCCGTCGCCGGCGGCATTCATCCAGCCCACCCCTCCGGTGTACCAACCTCGTTCCGGCTCGCTGCGCTCGATGAGGGTGCGCGCAGTTCGCAGCGGCACGCCGCATACGGCTGGCGTCGGATGGAGCAGCCCCGCCACTTCAAGCGCGGAGCGCCATTGTCTCAATTGACCGGTTACGGGAGTGAACAGATGCTGCGCCTCGGGCAACCGCATCAACTCGGGCGTTTCCGGCGCGTAGCTCAAATCAGCGACTCGCTCCAGCGCATCGCGAATCGCGGAAACTACGAACTTGTGCTCATTGCGATTCTTGTCCGACGCGAGCAGCGATTGGCCGAAACGACGGTCCTCATCGGGCGTTGCACCGCGCGGCGCCGAGCCCGCAAGCGCGCCCGACCGAACATTGGCGCCGTCGACTTTGACCAGCAACTCCGGTGATGAACCAACGAAGCTGGTCTCGGCGCTGCTGATCCAAAAACTGAAACAGGCAGGGCGCGCCGCGCGTGCGGCGTTTACTATGACCATGGGATCGATCGGCTCGGAAGCGAGCAACTCGACGCTGCGGGCAATCACCACCTTGCTCAGGACTTTGGCCGCGATCAAATCACGCGCGCACTCGACGCGCTGGCGCCAGAGTTCCCGTTCGCACGGAATCAGGTTGCGCTTGAGTGCGAAGTTCACCGCTCTCGCTTGCGGTTCAACGGATCGTCCGGACTCCAGGCGATTCGCGCAGCCGGCCGCCCACGTTACGGTCAAGCGGCATATGCCAGCCTGACGGACCCAGAGCAGGCGCGGGACCACGAGCCGCAAAGCTGGAAAGTCGCGCCAGGTGGCGCTTGCGCGATTCTCGTTACTGAACGCAAATCCGCCGACGACCATCCGGTCCGCCTCGGCACTGCCGACGGACCGGATTGAGGCAAGCAGCGCGAGTGCTTCGCGCGAAGCCTCGGCAAACCGATTCGGGCCGCATGACACAAGTTCGGCGGCGGTCCCGACGCCGACGATCGCGAGGTTCTGATTTTCAAAATAGAAGATCGGTTCGCCATGATATGCGGCGGCGATCGGCAGTAGATCGGTAGCAGAGGCGCTGATCGACGTGGTGCTGAACAGCTCGCGTTGCATGGCTTTCAGCCTCCGTCCGCCGCGCGGCGGCCGCTGATGAGCTGAACGCCGCCACCCAGCAGGCGCTGCTTTAGAAGGTTTTCGAAGCCTGCCGTTTGCAGAATCTCGAAGAGGCCGCGTTCGGAGGGTAGATAGGCGACCGACGATGAAAGATACGAGTAGGCGCAGCGGTCGGCTATCAGGCGTCCGATCAGCGGCATCAGGTTATGAAAGTAAACGCGATAGCCGACCCGAACCATCGCGTTGCGCGGGCTATCGACTTCGAGCAGTGCGATCCGCCCGCCTGGCCTGAGTACCCGCGCGCATTCGACGAACACGCGCGCCAAGTCGGTGAAGTTACGCAGAGCAAAGCCGGTAACGATCGCGTCGCACGAAGCAGGGGCAAGCGGGAGCGCGAGCGCGTCCGCACGCACCAGCACGCAGCCGGTGTTGCGCCGCCTTGCCTCGCGCAGCATCCCGTCCGAAAAATCGAGGCCGACGACGAGCGCGCCGCGCTGCGCGGCTTCATCCGCCAGATCGCCCGTGCCGCACGCCAGGTCGAGCAGCACGCCACCCGGCTTAAGCCCGAGCGCTTCGATCGCGCGGCGGCGCCAGCCGCGATCCATGCCGAACGTCATCAGCCGGTTCATCAGGTCGTAGCGCGGCGAGATCCTGTCGAACATCGCCTGGACGAACGCGGCCTTGCCGCTCTCGGGAGGTAACATCGTCACCAGCGCAGCCTGAGACGCAGATCGGAAGCAGCGCGGCTTGCCACTTCGAGAGCCTGATGTTCCTTGCTCCGCTTGAGCCGGCGGAGCGCACGCGCCACGAGCACGCGTTGGAAGTGATGCGCGACCAGTGCGGTTACGACAGGGAGCAGCTCCTTGAAAGCTTCGGCGACCTGTTCCGGGTCGGCATCAACCTGGCGCCCGCCGCGCTTGCGCACGTATTCGTTGAAGAGATCGATCGCGTCGTCAACCGTTTTGCGCACCGCCCGATCATGGCGCACGGCCAGTCCCAGCAACTGGCGTATCGGGATGCCGCGCTTGACAAAATTGAGCGCGCCGCGTGCGGTTTGGACCTCGCCTTCGGAATAGCGGAAGCTGCCGTCTTCCTGGCGCAACGCCTCGAGCAGTCCGCTGCGCTCGACGAGCGCGATCAAGGTACGCGGCACGCCGAGCATCTTCGCCAGCTCCGCCCCGCTGTAACATTGCTCAGCGGTCTCCTTCTCGATTGCCAGCAGTAGCGCCTGGTCGGACTGCGGACGCTCGCCCCTGGCGAGAAGCATCGAAATAACTTTGAGCGGCAAACCCTTGGCCGACATCGAGCGGATCAGCCGCAGGCGATCGAGATGGGAATCGTCGTAAATCGCGAGCCGTCCCTCGTGGGTCGGTGGATGCAGCGGGCCGATCGACTGGTAGTAGCGGATGGTGTCGACTGAGAAGCCCGAGACCGCGACCAATTCGGCCAACTGATATCTCATGAGCAATTACTCTTAGAGTATTTGCTCATGAGGTTCAAGGCGCGATCATGCCGACCAAGCCCGGTCCCCGCGGCCTGTCGTTACTGAAAATTCCATCTGAACCGGAATTCGGGCGGCTGCGAGAATTGCTGTCGAATTGATGGTTTAAGTGAGACGGGCTGCGATCCAAAGCACAAGCGGCTGACGACTGATCGAGATCGAAAGACCTCCGACTGCAGAGATCCTCAGGCGCCGGCGTAGCGGCTGCCGCGCAGCCATTGGTGAGCAAGAATCGGATACGATTCAGGCTGCGAGCGGTTCGTAGCGATGATGCAGGCCACCGACCTGCGGGATGGCGACGATTCTTCCGACCCCGCGTGGCTGGATCGGGCGCGGCTCCGGGCAATCCTTGCCGAGCAATAGATGCGTGCGGCTGCGTTGGTAATATACGAAATCGGCGGGCAATAACCGAGATGACACGCTCGAGCTTAAGCATTCCCGCGCCACTACGGCGGCTCTTACCAAAACTCCAGACTTTCCGGCGCGTTTGGAGTTTTCAGTAGAGACAACAGGCGCAGGGCGAAATATTCGAAGAGTCCGCGCCTGCCGCCGAGTTCAAGGAGGGCGACCGGCGTTCAGCCTTTTGATGCCCCGGCGCGGCTTTGGGCGGCCGCGGCTGGTTGGCTCGCGCCTTCCTCGCGGCTTACGCGATAGAGCTTTTCCGCGAGCGCCGCGGCGTCTTTGATAATCCCCTCGATAATTTCGCGCACGGTCCGGATATCGCGGATCATTCCGGCAATTTCGCCCGCCGCCATCGTGCGCTCATCGACCGGCGCGTGCCGAAGCTCCTTCAGATATCGCGCGCTCAGGCTTGCCCGCTCTTCGGTCGAACCGGCGCCCGTCAGCGCCTGTTCGTACTCGCGCAGGATACGTGTTGCAAACGCTCTGACGGGCTTTCCGGTCATCAGCGAAGACACCATCGTCCCGCTCTCCTCGGTCTGAAGCAGCCGCTGTTTTATCCAGTCGGCAGCCTCGCTTTCAACCGTCGCGATAAAGCGGGTGCCAAGCTGTATCCCGCATGCGCCCAGCGCGAGCGCCGCCATCAAGCCGCGCGCGTCGCCGATTCCGCCCGCGGCGACCACCGGCACCTTCACCGCGTCGGCCACCTGCGGCACGAGCGGCATCGTGGAGACGCGTCCGACGTGCCCGCCCGCTTCCATCCCAGAAGCGATTATCGCGTCGGCGCCCTCGGCCTCGACCCGAAGCGCGTGGCGGACCGACGGCACGACCGGCAGCACGATCGTTCCGGCCTCCTTGAGCTGTCGTACGACGTTGCTGCCCGGATCGCCGCGCCCGGTGGTGACGATCGGCACTCTCATCTCGATGCAGATCGCGGCGCGCGACTCGGTAAAGGCGCGTCCGATCGGCGTGATGTTGACCGCGAAGGGACGCTTGGTGAGCGCGCGAGTATTCTCGATATCGTCGCGCAACTCCTTTTCGGTGCCGCCAAAGGTCGGCAGGACGCCGAGTCCGCCCGCTTCGCTGACCGCCGCAACCAGACGCGGTCCTCCCGCACCCTGCATCGCGCCCTGGATTATCGGGTAGCGGATGCCCAGCAGGTCGCACAGGACGGTATGAAACATTGGCGTTCTCAAGCCGCCGGCTTCAGGCCGGTCACGCGCGTAAGCGACCCCGGGACGAACTCGTTCGCGCTCACCTCCACGAACCCGGCATCCTTAAGGTAGCCGATCACCTCGGCCTCCGAATGCGCCACGCCGGTGCTTTGGTAGATAGCCTCGTTGAGTCCCCACAGCGCGGGCCCGAGCGGTCCGGTCTTCGCATCGTTCAGCATCTCGCCGATGAGGTGCATCTCGCCGCCCGGCTCGAGCACCTCGAACGCTTTACGGACGACGGCGCGGATGATGTCCGGGCTGTACTGGGGCAGATTGCTCGCCATGGTCACAACGTCGGCGCCGGCCGGAAACGGATCTTTTGTGAAATCGCCGCCGACCGCATTGATCCGGCCGGAGAATCCGCACTGCGCGATATACTCGTTTGCGACCACGGCGACGCTCGGAAGATCGAACACGACGGCTTTTATCCGCGGATACTTCTCAGCCGCTGCGATACAGTAGCATCCCGAGCCGCCGCCGAGGTCGAGGATCATGCTTCGCTTCGACAAATCGACCTGTCGGGCGAAGCGCCGTCCCGCGCCCATCCCGATACTGAAAGTCGCGCGATGGAGCTTGCGCGCGTCCTCGACCGTGAAATTCTCGTAGATCCCCAAGATGCGCGGCGGTTCCTTGCGCTGGAGAAACCCCGCGAGCTTGTTCCAGTCGGCGTAATCGCTTCGCCCCATCGTGGTCAGCCATGGGCCCGCGTAATTCTTTGCGCCCTTGACCAGGAAGCGATCGACGTCGGGCGCGTTGGCGTACCCGGTGCCGTTTTTCACGACCAGCCCGAGCGTCGCGCAAGCCACCAGCATCCGCTCGGCGTTGATGGGCGCGATATCGAGACTCGACGCGACCTGCTCGATGGTTCGCGCGCCCTGGGCGATTTTCGTGAACAGGTCGATCTCGATAGCCGCGACCAGGGTCGCCGACTGGCGGTAGCCGTAGGCCAGATTCTGAAGACGGACGGTATCGATCCTTTCCTCGCTCATCGAAAGCGCTCCTCGGACTCGGCGATTCCCATTCGATTGCGAGTCACTTCTTCCCGAATGCCGCTTCCATGTATGCGCGCGCGGAGACCCGCGATTCCTCGTCGGCGGCGGCGGCAAGCAGCACGTCGCCGTCGGCAAACGGCGTAAGGCCGGCGCCCATCGCGCGCGTGACCGCGTTGACGTGTTCCTTGGTGACGACGACCGGGACCGACGGCTTTGCAATCAGCTCGGCGGCAAGCTGGTTGACCTCGGCCTCGAGCCGCGCGGGCGCAACGACGCGGTTGAGGAATCCGATTCCCTTCGCTTCGCCGGCGCTGAAGCGCCTGCACGTCATGACGAGCTCCTTGGTCATCGCGGGGCCGATCTCGCGCACCAGCCTCGGAATTCCGCCCCACGCGAGTGGGAGCCCGATATCTACCTCGGGAATGAAAAAGATCGTGTCCTCGGCCGCGACCCGCAGATCGCACACCGCGGTCAGCACGAGCCCGCCGCCGACCGCGTGGCCGTGGACCTGCGCGATCGTGACCGCGCGCATCTGCTCGAGCGCGTCCGCCGCGCGAAGCCCGTACTGCCCGACCTCGCGCCGGTAAAGCCAGCTCTTGCCCGAACGTGCGAAGCCCTCGCCCGCGGGCGAATCCTTCAGATCGGCGCCCGCGCAAAACGCCCGCCCCGCGCCGCTTACGATTACCACTCGAAGCTCGCGATGCGCGTCGAACCATCGCGCCGCCTCGGCAAGTTCCTGCAGCATGGTCGCGTTGACTGCGTTGAGCCGCTCGGGCCGGTTCAGGACGAGTCTCCCGAGAGGTCCCTCGACCTCGACCTTGATGGTCTTGAAATCGCGCGTTCCCTTCCGCTCCGCTTCGCTCGTCTTGCTCATAGCAGATCTCCTTGACCAATTCGGGGGAGTAGCGCACTCAGGCGCTTGGCACAAGCCGGCCACCTTCGTCGGTTGCGGTTCCTCAAAACTTAATCCGCTTTTCGATCGCCGAGGTTGTGATTGAGAATCTCCGCGACCGCTTCCAAGCGACGATGCAGATGGCCTGCGGCCGCGAATGAGCACTTAGATCGTAAACTGAAAATCAAAAGGCGGAGCAAAGAGGTTGCCGCGCGTATCGCGCGCGGCGGGAGAGGTGCGCCTCAAGTCCCTGTGCGACAGTGGCTCTAAGCTCGCAAGCCAAGTGTCGCTGGAGTGCGGATGGTCAACCTCTCCCTTGCCCGCTCCTTGGACAAAGAGAGGGAATCAAGCCCTTCAGGCGGATATGCAAAGGTCTCCTTCCAGGGTGAAAGCGGTCTTGAATGCCCCGCGCTGAACTTATCGCAGTGCGGTTGCCACACGACTTGGAATTAGGCCGCTTTTCAGTCGCCCGAATGGCATTCCATTCTTCGGTTCGGCCACAAGCCCGATTCAAGTTGGTTGTAGGGAGCCCTTTTCCCGCATCCTGCTAGTCTCCAATTCGAATCGGCCGGATGGATCAGGTTCTCACGCGCGTTCGATCAGAGTTCCGGTGCCGAGACCGCCTCCGCAGCACATCGTGACAATCGCTCGTCGGAGATTGCCCCGCTCGAGTTCGTGCAGCGCCTTGGTGACAAGCCCGCAGCCCGTTGCGCCCAGCGGATGGCCCAGCGCGATCGCGCCTCCGTTCGGATTGACTCGCGCCATGTCAGGGCCGAGCGTGCGCGCCCAACTGAGCACCACTGAGGCGAACGCTTCGTTTATTTCGAATAGATCGATATCCGCGATTCCAAGCCGGTTCCGATCGAGCAGCTTGCGAGTCGCGGGAATCGGTCCCTCGAGCATGAGCACGGGATCACAACCGACCAGGCACGCATCGGTGACGCGGGCGCGAGGCCGGCATCCGAGCTCGCGCGCTTTTGCCTCGCTCATGAGAAGTACCGCGGCCGCACCGTCGGCTATCTGCGACGATGTGCCCGCAGTGTGTATGCCGTCCGGCCGCGCAACGGGTTTCAGGCCGGCCAACGCTTCCAAGCTCGTATCGCGTGGCACTTCATCGCGTGTGACTGTCCGCATTTCGTTACTGCGCGTGCCGTCGCTGTTCATCACCGGGACTTCTACCGGGACGATTTGAGATTCGAACCGACCTTGCGAAATCGCGCGTGCGGCTCTGAGCTGGGATTCGAGGCCAAAGCGGTCTGTATCCTGACGGGTGATCCCGTATTTGGTTGCGACCCGCTCCGCCCCTTCAAACTGGCTGACGAATTCGAAACGTTCAAAGTATTTGCGGCTGATGGGCTTGCCAAACCCGGCGCTTGCACCCGCGATCGCATCGGAGCCAATCGGAAGCAGGCTCATATTCTCAACCCCACAAGCGAGCACCACGTCCTCGGCCCCTGAAGCGATGAGGCTCGCCGCCAGGTTGACCGCGTATTGGCTCGAGCCGCATTGCGAATCGACCGTGGAGCATGCAACGTCCACCGCTCCGCCGCCCGTGAGCCACGCGGTGCGCGTTACGTTCATCGCCTGAGCGCCTACCTTATTGATGCAACCGCCGACGACCTGTCCAACGGCGGCCGACTCGACGTGCGCGCGGTCGAGGACCGCCATCATCACCTTGCCGAGCAGTTCGGTCGGATGAACCGCCGCGAGAGATCCCTTCTTCCTTCCGATCGGCGATCTACCAGCCTCGATGATCACGACGTCTCGCATTGTTTCCTTCCTCATATGAGATTTGGGCCAAAGTTGCAGGTCACGAATCGGCCCGATTCGTGACGGCAGTCTCGCACCACGTTTTCTTTTCCACCAGAGGCGCCGACCAGATTTGATAGTACCATCTCGTGCCTGGCAAGTACGCATTGTCGCTATCGTAAGCTTGGATCCGCGGGTCAGGCGCCAGCGCTCATATAGTAGAGGCGCTCACGAGACCGTTATCTGCGTAGCGCCGATTTCTCCCGATCAGATCGCCCTGCGTGGACCGTCGACAGATCATCAAAAATGAAGCGGCCGATGGTCGGGTTTCTGACCCGGCTGCCGCTCGTTTTCCAGTCGCGGTTCACGAGGCGAGCGCGGCTTGAGGCCGAAAATCTCATCCCGCCTGATCGTTGAAGAATTTGATTACAGTTTGCAGGAACTCCGCCGCGGGCGCGCCATCAACCACGCGATGGTCAAAAGTCAGGCTGAGCCAGAGCATCGCGCGCTTCGCGATCGTGCCGTTGAAGACGGCGGGCTTCTCGGCGATTCGCCCGACGCCGAGGATTCCAGTCTCGCCGGGGTTCAGAATCGGCGTGAACGCGTCGACGCCGAACATCCCGAGGTTGGTTATCGTAAACGTGGCTCCGTGCACGTCTTCGAGCTTGAGATTACCGGAGCGCGCCTTTTCGCCGAGTGCGCGGCTCTCGACCGCGATCTCCTGAAGCGACTTGCTCTCGGCGCGACTGACGACCGGAACGATCAAGCCCTCATCGAGTGCGACGGCGATTCCGACATTCGCACTGGCGTTGAGCGCGATCTCCGCGCCGTTTTCGTTGAGGCGCGAATTCATTCGGGGATGGCGCATCAGGGCGCGCGCGACCGAATGGATCATCATATCGGTGTATGAAAAATCGAATTCGCTTGAGTGGCGGGCGCGAAACTCGGTTGCCGGCGTCACGTCGGCTTCGGCGGTGATAGTGATTTGCGCGCTGGCGTGCAGGCTCTGATGCATCCGGTCGGCAATCACCTTGCGCACGCCACGAACCGCGACGCGATCGGCCGACGGCGCCGCCGCCGACAATGGCGGCTGCGTTTTGGTCAGGGATTTCGAGGCGCGCTCGACGTCTTCACGAGTGATCCGTCCACCGGGACCGGTGCCTTCGATTTTATCAAGATTGACGCCGAGTTCAGCCGCGAGCTTGCGGGCAACCGGGCTTGCGCTTCGCCGCCCGCTCGCGTTGGCGGCACTCGGATTGGCGGTCGGCGGCGATGCCGCGGGCGAACCGTGATTGGCCGGTTGCGCCGCGGATCTTCCGTAGCGCGCCGCGATCGCCGCGACATCCTCGCCCGCTTCGGCGATCACGGCGATCGCCACGCCGCACTGGACCGTCGCGCCTTCGTCGAACAGCGTGATCGCTATCGTACCCGACGCCGGCGCTTCGACCTCGTAGAGGACTTTCTCGGTCTCGACCTCGTAGAGCGGCTCGCCCGCGCTGACGCCCTCGCCGGCGGCTTTGAAGAAACGCTCGATCGTTCCTTCATGCATCGTCAGCCCGAACTTGGGCATCGTAACTTCAACTGCCACAGTCAGTACCGCAATTGCCGGGTGCGGCTATCTTCCGACCACGTAGCGAATGGCGGCTTCGATGCGAGCCTCGTCCGCGATGGCCGCCCTTTCGAGCGGCGGACTGAACGGAATGGGCACGTCGAGCGAGGTGACGCGGCGGATCGGTGCGTCGAGGAAGTCGAAGCCCTTGTCAGCGACGATCGCGGCGAGGTCCGCGGCGGCGCCGCCGCGCAGATGGCCTTCGTCGGCGATCACGATTCGATTCGTCTTCTCGACCGAAGCGAGGATCGCATCTTCGTCAAGCGGAATCAGCGTGCGCGGATCGATTACCTCGACCGAGATTTTATCCTGCTCGAGCTTTGCCGCGACGCTCATCGCCTTCGGCACCATCGCTCCGATCGCGACCAGCGTCACGTTGTTGCCGGGGCGCTTCACGGCGGCCTTGCCGAGCGGCACTAGGTGATCGCCTGCGGGGATGTCCTCCTTGAGGTTGCCGAGCGCGCCGTGCTCGAAAACAATCACGGGATTGTTGTCGCGAATGGCACTCTTGAGCAGGCCTTTCATGTCGGACGGTCCTGAAGGGA
>Ga0307372_10000734_pt1 | contig 57572 bp, 56 predicted proteins | sample OX1MG_FD_202533 | JGI IMG/M metagenome (GOLD analysis project Ga0307372, IMG submission 202533) | Soil microbial communities from Risofladan, Vaasa, Finland - OX-1 | ecosystem: Environmental > Terrestrial > Soil > Coastal area > Acid sulfate soil | place: Finland: Risofladan, Vaasa | collected...
GGCGAGGCGAGCCCACCTGGCTCGGCGACGGAGGTCTTCGGCTGGCTGACCGGGGCGTTCACCGCCGGTGCAGCGTCCGGCGCCGCGCTCGGTGGAGCGGTCGTCGCCGCGTCCGGCGCGCGGGTCGGCTTCCTCACCGCCGCGGCGCTCGGTCTCGCGGCCGCCGCCGTGGTGGCGCCGTGGCCGGCGCTCACCGGGCGGTCCCGCTCGGAACCCCGGGCCGCCGACACCCGCGCCGTCGAGGGACGGTAACGGCCACAGGAGGCGGCGGGGGGACCCGCCCGCCCGGCGACGGGAGCGTGCCTCAGGGCTGCGAGGCCACCCCGGAGGTCACCGTGCGCGACCCGTCGCAGACGGAGGTGGCGAGTGGCGAGGCGCCCTTCGGTGCGACGATCTCCCACGTCTGACCGGCCACGGGCCGGATCCCGCCCGGGCTCAGCCGTGCCGGACCCGACACCCGGCGGACCGCTGTCTCGACCTCGACGACCGGCGGCCCGTGGCCCTTCACGTAGCGGACGACGGCGAAGCGTGCCGGCGAGGCGAGGACGTGCAGCCCGCCGAGCTCCACCGTCGGCCCGGGGAGCGCCCGGGCGATCACGACGACGGCGGCCCGGGCGGCGGTCGCCGCTCCGCTGCGCTCGGCGCAGGCACCGCCGGCGGTCGCCGCCGCGCCGGCCGTGGTCCTCGTCGGGGCCGCGCCGGCGCCGGCGTGGGGTGGAGCTGCGGACTTCGCGTTCGCGCCGTACGTCGCGTTGCGGGGCCGCTGTGCGAGCGGGACCGCCGAGCCGAGCGACAGCCCGAGCCCGAGCGCGACACCGCCGGCGCCGAGCGCGGCGGGGATGGCGCTCCAGGCGATGCGCCGGCGCCGGCGGCTGCGGGCGAGCGCGCGCTCGGTGATCCGGCGTGGCAGGTCGGGTGAGCCCGCCAGCGTGTCGACGTGACGGTGGAGCGCCTGCGCGAGCTCCCGCTCCAGCCCGGGCTGCTCAGGCATCGAAGCGCTCTCCTACGGCACCGCGCAGGGTCTCGAGCGCCCGCGCGGCTCGCGACTTCACCGTGCCGACCGGCACGCCGAGCACCGCGGCCGTCTCCACCTCCGAGAGGTCCTCGAGGAAGCGCAGCGCGACGACCGCGCGCTGCGCGCCGGGCAGCGATGCCAGCGCCGCGGCGAGCGCGCCGCGGTCCTCGACGCGGTGGGCCTCGCGTTCGCTGTCGGGCGCGACGCGCCGGCGCAGCTCCTCGCGACGGATGACGAAGCGGTGCCGGCCCCAGCTCCTCGCCCCGTTCACGACGGCCCGCCGCAGGTACGCCAGGGGCTCGTCGACGCCCCCGCGGGCGAGCTTCGGCCAACAGCGCGCGTAGGCCTCGGCGACGAGGTCCTCCGCCTCGGCGGCGTCGCCGCAGAGCACGTACGCGAGCCGCACCAGACGGAGGTGGTGGTGTCGCACCAGCTCCTCCAGGCGGGCGTCCACCACGCGCACATCCTCGCCGACGGGGGCGAGGTGGACCGACCACGGTGCGAGTGCCGACGTCACCGGCGGCCGGCGGCGGTGGGCGGGGCGACCGGCAGGGCCCGGCCGGAGGGCGTGGCCGCGCTGAGCGCCACCTCGTCGAGCGGCTGCGGGTGCACGCGGGCGACGCGGAACACCTCGGCGGCCAGCCGCCACAGCAGCGGACTGCGGATCGCCCAGCGGGTCGGGCCGAGCCCGGTCACTGGCTCGCAGCCGCCCGTCTCGGCCGTGACCGGCGGGAACGTCAGCCGCCGGACCGAGAACCACAAGGTGTAGTCCGGACCGACGAACATCGGGCACGCCGTCGCTCCTGCCAGTGAGGTCGGCAGGTGGCACAGCTCCCGGGCGAGGCTGCCCACCAGCGCGGCCCGGGTGACCGTCACCGTCACGGTGCCGGCGGGCACGGAACCCGGCGGCGCCGCCGCCGGCAGCAGGGACCGGCGGGCGCGGAGCCGGTCCGGGCGCGAGGACGAGGCGCACAGGGCTCGGACGACGGAGCGGGCGGACCCCCGCCCGTCTGGCCACGCTCCGGCAGAGCCGCTGCTCACGCTCGCAGCGGCCGCGACGCGCGGGCGCGTGCCCACCGGGGCGTAGGCCGCCGCCACGAGGGTCGCGGCGCCGGCGAGGGTCGCCGGCGCGAGGAGCCGGCGACCCATCGCGAGGCCCCCGCCCCCGCCGCCGCGTCCCGCAGGTCCCATGGTCGTCGACCTCCGCGTTCGGGCGGCCGCGTGCCGCCGCGTGTTGCCGTCGGAGTACTGACGCCCGGGCGGCCCCCCGGGTTCCGCCGGTCGCGTTCCGTTCAGCCGGCGCGCCTCGCGAGGACGTCCACGCGGACGTACTCCTGGTCGTAGGAGCCGTCGGCGCGGCGCGCCTCCACCAGCAGGCGCGCGATCGAACGCTCCCGGAACCGCTCGGCAGCCGCGGCGTCGAGGCCCGGCGCGTAGGCGATGAGCACCTGGCTGGTGAGCCAGCCGACGAAGGCGCCGGCGTCCGGGATCGACCGTCGCTGCCGGACGAGCCGGACGAAGCCGTCCGCCAGCGAGAGCCCGGCCATGAGGACCTGGGCGCGCACCGTGTTCGGATCAGGGAAGCACCAGGGGCTCACGGCGCCGCCGAGCCGACCCGACTCCTCGTCGAGGACCTCCCTCACCGAAGCGATCTGCCCCGTCCCGCCGAACTCCGCGCGCAGCACCCCTCCGGGCCGCAGCACCTCGCGGATCCCCGTGTAGACGGCGGGGTGGTCGTGCGCTGGGACCCAGTGGAGCGCGGCCGTGGAGACCACCAGGTCGAAGGGTGGTCCGATGCGCCGGCCGTCCCGCAGCGAGCGGTCGCCGAGCTCGCCGAGGCGCTCGGCCCGCCACTCGGCGAAGGCGAGGTTCGAGATCTCGCCGTGGTTGGCCGCGGCGGCTGCGACGAGCGGGGGTGCGGCGTCGACGCCGAGGGCCCAACCCTGCGGCACCAGCCCGGCGATGCGGGCCGTGAGGTCGCCGACGCCGCAGCCGACGTCGAGCACGTGCCAGCCCGGCTCGAAGCGGAGGGGCCCGAGCACGTGGTCGTCGAAGGCGCGGTGGTGTCCCGTGTTCGCGCCGTACTCGCTGGCGTCCCAGCGCACCGCCCCCGCCATCGGCCCATCGTCGCGTCGGGCGAGGCCCGCGGTCGAGTTCAATGGAGGCCCGTGGGCCGTCTCGATGCCGTCGACCTCTCGAAGCGCCTCTCCAAGGCCGAGTCCGAGGAGCGGATCGCCGCGCTCCAGCGGCGCCTGCTCCACCTGCGCCTCGTCTGCGGGGGCCTGGTGGACGGCGGCCGGTTCGGGCCACCCCTGTGCATCGTGTTCGAGGGCTGGGACGCGGCCGGCAAGGGGGGTTCGATCAAGCGGCTCGTCTCGCGTCTCGACCCCCGCCACGTGCGCGTCGGCGAGTACGCCGCGCCGTCAAACGACGAGCGGCGGCATCACTTCCTCCTCCGCTTCGCCGGGAACGTCCCCGGCTGGGGCGGGATGGCCGTCTTCGACCGCTCGTGGTACGGGAGGGTGCTCGTCGAGCGGGTCGAAGGGTTCGCCACCGAGGCCGAGTGGCGGCGCGCCTACGACGAGATCGTGGCGTTCGAGCGCAGCCTCGTGGAGGAGGGCGTCAGCCTCGTGAAGTTCTGGCTCCACATCTCGGCCGAGGAGCAGGAGCGGCGGTTCCTGTCGCGCCAGGCCGACCCGCTGCGGCGCTGGAAGCTGACCGACGAGGACTGGCGCAACCGCGAGAAGCGCCCCGCCTACGAGGTCGCGGTCGAGGAGATGTTCGAGCGCACCGACCACCGCCAGGCGCGCTGGGACATCATCGCCGCGGAGAACAAGCCGTACGCGCGGGTGAAGGTGCTCCGCACGGTGGTGGAGCGGATGGAGGACGGCATGCGGCGCTGGGGCATCGAGCCGCCACCGTCGACCGGCGCCGACTTTGACGTCTCCCGCTGACGGCGGAGTTTTCGAGCGAGCCGGACCTGTTCGCTGCGGTGCCAACGGGCACCGGACGCTGCCTCGCCGGGGCGGCCGACCGGACCGAGGCCGCCGGCGTCGCGCGCTCCGGCGACCGCCGGGGCGCGCGACGCGGCCCGCTACGATCGCCGGGATCCCGGCCACGCCGGGGGGATCCGGCGGGCGTGTCCCGGAGCCGGACGACCGCGCCGGCCGAGCGAGAAGGAGCGTGATGGGCGAGCCTGCCGACCACACCCACGTCGTGAGCAACGGCAAGGCCGAGCTCACGCTGGAGGACCTGGCGATGCTCCAGCCGAGCCTGGCACGGTTCATGCTCGAGATCGGCGAGCGGTTCTGGAAGTGCTACCACGCCGCCAAGGCGCGCAACCGCAGGCTCGCTCGCTACCAGCTCTCGGAGGGCACCAAGTTGTTGAAGCAGTCCGTCGTCGTGCGCCCGAAGTACGCCGAGGACATGGCGCGTTTCATCGAGGAGGACCTCGGCCGGCTCCGGGCCACCATCGAGGCCGAGGACTGGGAGCGCTTCGACGAGGTGTTCGACGCGATGACGGCCTCGGTCAACCGGCTCCACGACGTCTACGACCACGGCTACCTCGTCTGGAAGGTGCCCGAGCAGCCGCCGGGTGACCTGGTGCTGACGCCGCTGGAGGACTGAACAGGGCGCTCCGACGCGCCGGGGGCGGCCGCCGGTGCTCATCAGGGCCGTGGCCGCCGGGCCTCCAGCTCGTCCACGACCTCGTCGGGCACCGCGAGATCACCCGTGCCAATCCCGACGCTGAGGTCGGGCTTGTAGCTCCCGTGGAAGTCGGAGCCACCGGTCGCCACGAGCCCGTGCCGGCGCGCCAGCTCCACCAAGCGGGTGCGCGTCGGCGTGTCGTAGCGGCCGTAGTGGCACTCCAGGCCGGCGAGTCCCGCCTCGGCGAGCCCGGCGAGGGTCCGGTCGAGCTCGTCGTCTTCGAGGCCGAGCGAGAGCGGATGGGCGACGACGGCGAGGGAGCCCGAGCCGGCCGCCCGCTCGATCACGTCGTGCACGTCGATCCGGGCCTTGCTCACGTAGCCGGGGGCTCCCTTGGCGAGGTAGCGGTCGAAGGCGTCCTGGATCGAGGAGGCGGCGCCCTTTCGCACGAGCACCCCGGCGAAGTGCGGCCGGCCGACGCCCTTGCCACCGGCCTCCTGCAGGACCTCGTCGTAGGAGATCGGCAGCCCGAGGCGGGCCAGACGTTCCGCCATGGTGCGGTTGCGTGCCTCCCGGTCGGCCCGCAGCCGCGCGAGCTCCTCTTGGAGCGGTCCCGGGCCGGGTTCGACGAAGTAGCACAGGACGTGCATCGAGCCCGGCGAGAACGAGCAGGAGACCTCGCAACCGGGGACGAGCCTGACGCCGAGCTCGTCGGCGCGCGTGGCTGCCCGCGCGAGCCCTCTGAGCTCGTCGTGATCGGTCAGTGCCAGGGTGCTGAGGCCAGCCGCGGCGGCGAGCTCGACGACGCGCTCGGGACTCTCGGAGCCGTCCGAGAACGTCGAGTGGGTGTGGAGGTCGATCACGCCGGCCAGGGTAACCGCGGACCTCCCCATGTCCGGGCCGCGGCCGGTGGCTCCGACCAGGGAGTTCTCCCGCGACGGCCGGATCGTCGTTCGCTGATGGCAGAATAGGTCAGGTGAGAGAGGCGTGCGGCGTCTTCGGTGTCTACGCGCCCGGGATCGACGTCGCGAAGCTCCTCTTCGACGGGCTGTTCGCCCTCCAGCACCGCGGCCAGGAAGCCGCCGGGATGGCGGTGAGTGACGGGGAGACGATCACCGTCGTGCGCGATCTCGGTCTCGTCACCTCCGTCTTCGACGCCCGCACCCTCTCGTCGCTCCAGGGCGACCTCGGACTCGGGCACGTGCGCTACTCCACCAGCGGTCCGAGCAACTGGGCCAACGCCCAGCCCGTCTACCGTGGCGACGGCCGGGCCGGCTTCGCGCTCGGCCACAACGGCAACCTCACCAACGTCTCGAAGCTCGAGGCCGAGGCCGGGATGCTGCCGGGCATCCTCACCTCGGACAGCGAGCTCGTCGCCGAGCTGCTGGCCCGCGAGTTCCCGCCCGAGGGTACGGAGGCCGATGCCGATTTTGAACAGGGGCTGTGCGCGGTGCTGCCGCGTCTCGAAGGAGCGTTCTCCCTCGGCGTGATCGACATGACGCGCCTCGTCGCGGTCCGCGATCCGAACGGCTTCCGCCCCCTCTGCCTCGGCCTTCTGCCGCCCGCCGTCGAGGGCGGCCCTGGCGGCTGGGTGATCGCGTCGGAGAGCCCGGCGCTCGATGTCGTGGGGGCGAGCTTCGTGCGCGAGCTCGAGCCCGGCGAGATGGTCGTCATCGACGCCGCGGGCCCGCGCTCCCTCTTTCCCTTCGACAAGGAGCGGATCGATCCCCGGCTGTGCATCTTCGAATTCGTCTACTTCGCCCGACCCGACACCCGCCTGTACGACCGGGAGGTCCACGCGGCGCGCCGGAGGATGGGCGAGCAGCTCGCCGAGGAGGCGCCGGCCGACGCCGACCTCGTCATCGGGGTGCCGGACTCCGGCGTGCCGGCCGCGGAGGGCTTCGCCGCCCGGAGCGGGGTCACCTTCGGCCACGGCCTCGTGAAGAACCGCTACATCGGCCGCACCTTCATCGCCCCGACCCAGCAGGACCGCATCGACGGCGTCCGGCGCAAGCTGAACCCCCTGCGCGAGAGCATCGCCGGGCGGCGCCTCGTCGTCGTCGACGACTCGATTGTCCGCGGCACGACGACGCGCCAGATGGTGAAGCTGCTGCGCGAGGCCGGGGCCGCGGAGATCCACCTCCGGGTCTCGTCACCCCCGTTCCGCTGGCCGTGCTTCTACGGGATCGACACCCCGGTGCGCGAGGAGCTGCTGGCGGCGCGGATGGAGGTCGACGAGATCGCCGGCCACCTCGGCGCCGACTCGGTGGCGTACCTGTCGCTCGAAGGTCTCAAGTCGGCGATCGGCGCCCCTGATGCCGGCTTCTGCTCGGCCTGCCTGACGGGCGAGTACCCCGCCCCGATCGCCGACCCCTGCCCGAACTGACGAGCCGGCGGCGTCCCTCCTCCGCGTCCCCCCGGGCGCCGGAGTGCAGCGCCCCAACCATCGGTCTAAGCGATAGTCGGTATCGCCTATCGCTGTTTGACAGATAAATCCACGTCGGGAACAGTAGAAGCGATGCAGCTGTTGCTGCAGGTGACGCAGAGCTGACGACTGACGGGGAGAGATACAGTGCCGATGATGGAGATCGAACCGACGACAGAGGTGAACTGGTACGTGTCTCGTCGTGTCGAGATCGGCAGCGACGACGCCGCATCGCTTCGCATCCCCGAACGCTTCGAGACCACCGAGGGCGTCCAGGTCGAGGTCGGCGAGTCGCTCGACTACTTTCCCAACGGAGACCCCTACCGCACCTACGGCGCCGTCCTCACGATCCCGGGGGTGTTCGCCACGAAGTTCCCGGTGGAGCTCGACATCCTGCCCTTCTCGGAGGGGCTCGTCGAGCTGGGGCTCCGGCCGGCGGCGCGCCTGCCGCGCTTCCCGATCGGCCCGCGCCGCTACTTCCGCCTCGCATGGTCGGTCCTGGACTCGATCGCCGAGAGCTTCGACGAGGCGAGGCGGGTCGCCCGGGCAGCCTGACCCGGTCCCACCCCGGCGGGAGCCGGCGGCTCGCCGGCTGCAGGCGGCTTCACGCCGCGAGCGAAGGGGACGGATCGGGCAGTTGGCCGTCCTCCTGTCCGGTCGCCGGTGCTGAGCGCAGACCGATCCTCTCGGGTCGCCCGTCGTTGCGCACGCTCGCTGCGGCGGCGGGTGAGTCGGGCCCTCCTCGACGGCTGCGGCCCGGACCGCCTCGAGGGCGCGACGCGCGAGCCCGGCTGGTGGTCTATTGCGACGCCCGCGGGCGGTGCACGGCAGCTCCGGGCAGCGGCCCGGGGCGTCAGCACGGCCAGAGCCGACCCTGGCCGGGTCCGTCGGGGCGTAGCGGGTGGTAGCCGGGGACGCGGTCGGGTGGCGTGTCGACGTAGACCTTCGCCTCGGGAGGCTGGGAGAACTTGCCGTGGCTCCAACGGATCTCGACGTGACCCTGGACCGGCTGCTCCGTGCGGCTCGAGCGGTCGAGGACGGTCGCCTCCCAGTTCACCTGGGGCTGACCGGTCGTGGCGGCGCCGACCGTGAGGGACCGGAGGCCGTACGCCTGCCGCCAGTCCCAAGGGGTGCCGACCCGCAGCGTCATGCGGTCGATCCCGTTCACTCCGAGGAGGAAGTACGGCGCGTTGCCGATCCGCAGCAAGCGCCAGAGCATCCGCTCACGGTCGGCCGCGACGAGCCGGTCGCGCCAGCGCTCGGCCGATCGCTCGCTCACGACCCGGCACAGCTCCCGGTACTCGGCGCGCGCCGAGTCAGGATACCGTCGCCCGGGCAGGGCTTCCCGGAGCGCCCGGCGGTCCTCCGTGTTGAGCTCGGTCGCCCGCCCCGGGAGCATCGGGAGCCCCGACGCCCTCCGGCACGCTTCGTAGAGCGCCTGGTAGGCCTCCGGCGCCGTGCTCTCGTACCAGTCGCCACGTTCCCATGAACCGCTCGTCGCGAGCAGGCCCTCGAACAGTCGGGCGGGTGACGGGCTCGAGATGTTCTCCGAGCGGTACTTGCAGCTGACCAGGTAGACGTGGTCGATCCGCAGATCGATCGGCGCCACCTCGTCACCCGGCGGCCTGCGGCCGCCGGTCCACTCGATGATGCGCGGGGTCCGTCCGCGCAGCCCGTCGGCCGCCTCCAAGAACGCCCGGCCGTTGGCGAACGCGACCGAGAAGGCAGCGGCAAATCGCCCGGACCCGTGGAGCCCGTTCAGCCGGTCCCAGGTCGGCGCGTCGATGCGTAGCGCCGCCGGACGTGCCGCCAGCGCTTCGGCCACCCCCGGGTACGCCAGGGTCCCGAGCGCCGTCCCGAGCTCGGTGACTGTCGTGAGGTCATTGGGCATCGGGCCCCGGGTTCTGGAAGATCGGGGGGAGGGGGAGCTCCAGGGCGTGCCGCTCGGGGTCGAGGGCGTACGCCACCCGGGGCCGCGCGTGGGGCAGGGCCGGGTCGTAGACGCTCATCGGGGCGCGGCGCGACCTCGGCCGTAGGAGCGCAGCCGGGCGAGATCCTCCGGCGCGCGCAGGTCGACGACGTCGAACACCGGCTTCTTGCGCGGGTCAGGCCCGGTCACCGCGTCGAGCGCCCGGCCGCCGGCACTGTTGCGTGCCGGCCGGCCGGTCGTCAGCAGCACGTAGCGCGCTTTGTTGCCCACGTGCTGGAGCACCGCGGCCTTCCCGAGCGCCTTCCACAGGGTCTCGGAGCGGCGCAGCCCTGCCGGGGTGGTGGTGAAGGCGCCGTAGACGTCGAACAGCCATCGGCGCCCGGCGCGGTCGACCGCCACGAAGTCGACCTCGACGCCTGCTTCCAGGCGCTTGTTCTCCGCGGTGACCGTGAAGCCGGCTCCGTCGTCCCCGCCGGCCTCGAGCGCCCACTTCGCCAGTTCCCGGGCCCGGCGGCCCTCTCGAACGCTCCGTTCCTGGAAGTCCTCCGCCGGGTCGACGGGGGCCGGGACCGCGGGCAGCGCGGGCCTGCGCACGGCGAGCTTGGCCAGTCGCTCCCGCTCCGCCTCGACCCGGGCGGTGGCGGCCGCGACGTAGCCCAGGTCCGTGTCGAAGCCGACGAACCGCCGGTCCGTGCGCAGCGCCGCGATCGCCGTCGACCCCGAACCCATGAAGGGATCGACGACCAGGTCGTCACGGTAGGTGTACAGCTCGATCAGGCGTTGGGGGAGCTCGACGGGGAACGGGGCGGGGTGGTTGACCCGGTTGGCGCTCTCCGGCGCCATCTCCCAAAGGTCGGTGGTCGCCTCCAGGAACTCGTCGCGGTAGATCGACGCCTCCGACGGGTAGCCGCCCTGGAGGCGGGCGCGAGGATCGAGGGCCCGGTCGAAGCGACCCTTCGACGCGACGATCACCCGCTCGGTGAGGTCGCGCAGCACCGGGTCGCCGGGCTTTTGGTACGTGCCCCAGGCGCAGTTGCCCGCGGCACCCCTCGCCTTTTGCCAGACGACCTCGCCGCGCAGCAGCAGCCCGAGGTCCTCGAAGACGTCGATCACGTCACGCGACAAGGAGCGGTAGGGCTTGCGGCCGAGGTTGGCGACGTTCACCGCGATCCGCCCCCCCGCCTCGAGAGCGTCGACGCACTGCGCGAACACTCCGTGGAGCATGCCGAGGTACGCCTCGTAGCTGGCGGGGACATGTCCCTGTCCGATCGCGGTCTCGTACTCCTTGCCCGAGTAGTAGGGCGGGGAGGTGACGACGAGCGCGACGGAGCTCGGCGCGAGCGCCTCGGGGTGCTGGCGGATGTCACCGTGGACCATGGCGTCGACGATCGGGCGCTCGCTCGGATGCGCCACGTCGTCGGCGTCGGATATCACCGGCGCCTTGAAGCGCCGGTAGAACTCGGCCGAGTCGTGGTTCTCCCGACGGCCGACGCCGAAGCGGGACGTGGTCGTGCCGCGCCGGCGCTGGTTCACCGGCCCAGACTAGGCGGGGGTCGTGACGGTGACGCGGAGCCTTCGGCCGGCGCCGGGCCGGGTGCGCCTAGGCGCTGACGTCGTCGAGGGCGAGCGTTCCCCGTTGGCCCGGCCCGTTCTCGACCTCGAGGCCGATGTAGCGCAGGCCTCCGCTCAGGGCGGGCACCGTCCAGGTGATGGTGGTCCAGCCGCCGCGTCTCAAGGCGACCGTCGTTGAAAGGCGGGCCTTCCAGGCTCCGTCCTCCGCGTAGGGCTGCACCGCCAGCGACATGCTCGCCGGTTCGTAGACGTGGTAGGTCACCCGGGACCCGGCGCCGACGCCCGGGAGGTGCGGCGAGGCGATACCGGGGTTTCCGGCCCCGGTGAGCCTGATCGCGAGGGAGCGGGTGCCGCTGTAGGCGATCGACGCGGTGTTGGCGATCGCCACGGGCCCGTAGTCGACGCGCCAGCCCTGGGTGGTGCCGTTCTCGAAGTTGAACGAGGCCGTGCTGGGCCGCGAGGTGCCCCGAACCGGCCTTCGGGCTGGTCGCTTCTTCACCGGCTTCCTCGTCACCGGCTTCCTCGTCACCGGCTTCCTCGTCACCGGCTTCCTCGTCACCGGCTTCCTCGCCGCGGTGGTGGGCGTCGCCCCCACGCTCGTGGATCCACCGCTGAACACGGCGATCGGCGCGGCCGACGCCGTGTTACCGAGCGGAGCTAGCCCGTACGCGTCCTCGATCGTCCGCAGCAACGAGGCATGGGTGTAGCCGGTGGCGTACTTGCCGGCGACGACGTTCGAGCCGGCCAGGACGGCGGCGACCTGGTTGTTGTTCGCGTTGTCGTCGGCCTCGTCCCAGACGAGGATCAGCAAGCTGTTGTTCTGCTTCGCCCACCGTACGTAGGGGTCGATGTGGGCTCGCAGCCAGGCGTCGCCCTGGGGCGGGCTGGCGTCGTGCATGTCGTCCACGAGGTTCGGGATGACGTAGGAGACCGTCGGGAGCTGGCTGTAGTTGGCCGGGAAGCTGCTGAAGGGCAGGTTCACCGAGCCGGGGACGTTGGTGAAGTCGGCCCAGGGATCGTGTCGGCGGACGTACCCGCCCGTCGCGCAGCCCCTGTAGCCCACGCCGGGCGCACCCTCCGAGTACGCCGCGAAGGACAGCTTCGCCGCGGCGAGCTCGGTGTAGAGGTTGGCCGCGCTGTAGTTCAGCGGGCAGTCGTCGGTCGTGTCGCCCTGCGTCGAGCCGGAGAACAGCTCGAGGTAGTTGGGCTCCGAGGGATGGCCGATGGAGTGGTAGTTGGTCAGCAGGGCGTTGGCGTTCGCCAACGAGTTGATGTACGGGGCCTGCGAGCTGCCGATGATCTGGTCGTACCCGTAGGTCTCCATGATCACGACGACCGTGTGCGCCGGTCGCCAGATACCCGATGCCGACGCCCGGCCTGCCAGCGGGAAGCCGCTGAGCAGACCGACCGCGACGAGCGACACCGCCGACAGGCACGCGGCGGCCGCGGCGAGCTTCTTGGGCATACCCCTCCTCGGGCGTCCTTCGCGGCCGCAGCCCTGGCGTGGCGCCGATCGTGGCGGAGCGCTCACAAGTCCTGGAACCGGGCGGCAGCTGTCGCGCGCCGGATGGCTTCGCGTGAACTAGGTGAACGCTCACTGTACCGTCCCGTCCCGGCCGGGTGCGGTCGGGGTGCCGGGTGACACGGAATCGTCACGCGCAGCTGCGCCAGCCTGGGGTTGCGCGGGGTCAGCGGCGCTCACCGTGGTCGCGCGCCTGCGCATCGGGCTGCTCGGCGTGGCGGTCGGCCTGCGGTGGTGGAGCGCTCAAGTCCGCCCCTGTCTCCGACGTTGGGTCTCCGTGTCGATCGGTACCGAGCTCTGGCGCGGACGCGCAGACTATTCCGACAGCCCTCCCGGTTCCCTCGACGAGGTGATCGCTTCGGGCGCGTTGCGCAGCGTCTTCCAGCCGATCGTCGACCTCGACTCGATGCAGGCCGTGGCGTACGAGGCGCTCGTCCGGGGTCCCGCCGGCTCCGTCTTCGAGTCCCCGGCTGTGCTGTTCGACGCCGCCCGCTGCCAGGGCAGGATCACCGAGCTCGACTGGGCCTGCCGCATCGTCGCGCTCGAGGGCGCGCTCGACGCGGGCCTTCACGAGGAGACCGGCCTGTTCGTGAACGTCGAGCCCCAGACGCTCGGGCTGCCGCCGCCCGAGCGCTACGCCGAGGTCGAGCGTCGGGCGGCGGGCAGGCTCCGGATCGTCCTCGAGATCACCGAGCGCTCGCTCACGGCCCGGCCGGCGGACATCCTCGACGCCGTCGCGGCGGCGAGACAGCGGGGGTGGGGCATCGCGCTCGACGACGTGGGGGCAGACCCGCGCTCGCTCGCCCTGCTGCCGTTCGTCGCGCCCGACGTCGTCAAGCTTGATATTCGCCTCGTGCAGGGTCCGCCAGATGCCGCGATGGCCGAGACGATGACGGCGGTGGCGGCGCACGCCGAGCGGTTCGGCGCCTCGGTGCTCGCCGAGGGCGTCGAGACCGAGGCGCATCTCGCCCGGGCACGGGCGCTCGGCGCGCGGCTCGGACAGGGATTCTTCTTCGGACGGCCGTCCGCCCTCCCGCCGGTGACCGACGGCGCCGGGCTGCGCGGTCATGCCCACAGCGGGCAGCTGCAGGTGGGCGGGGCCACGCCGTTCGAGACGGTCGTCGCCGAGTTGCCCGTCCGCCGCTCCGCCAAAGGGCTGATGGTCGAGATGTCGAAGCACCTCGAGACCCAGGCGGCACGGCTGTCGAGCCCGGGGATCGTGCTCGCCGCGTTCCAGGACGCCGGGCACTTCACGAGGTCTTCCGCCCGCCGATACCAGGCCCTCGCCTCCCGATGCTCGCTCGTCGCGGCGCTCGGCGTCGGGCTCGGTACCGAACCGGCGCCAGGGGTGCGCGGCGCTGACCTCGTCCCAGACGATCCCCTCGTCGACGAGTGGTCGATCGCGGTGGTCGGCGCGCACTATGCCGCAGCACTCGTCGCCCGCGACCTCGGCGACCGTGGGCCCGAGGCGTCGAGGCGGTTCGACTACGCGCTGACCCACGACCGCTCCCTCGCCATCGCTGCGGCGGCGTCCTTGATGCGGCGCGTGCTTCCGACGAGCCTCCCCGACATGGATCGGTGATCAGCAGCGGACGCCTCGCCGAGCCGGTCGCAGGTCCCGCGCCCCGGCTCAACCCTTGACGGCCGGCGACTCCCCGCGTCGGGCGACGATGTTGAGCCGTACATAGTCGATCAGCGGCTCGGGCATGGCCGACGCCACCTGCTCCGCGAACCCGTGGCGGCGCTCGGGAGGCAGGGTTGCCAGGTGCTCGCGCAGGCACACGGCCTCGAGGAAGTCGGCAAGCGACGCGTCCGTCGGGAAGGGCGTGGGCTCCGGGTGGGACCACGTCCGGATGTCGACGAAGCCGGCCAGCTCCAAGCGCCGCTGGGTCTCCTCCGCCGACGCGTACTCCCACGTTCCCGCGCGCTCGACGCCGAGCGATCTCACCGCCCGGATCACGCTGTCGATGTTGCCTTCGCCGCCGCACTGCGCCACGAGCTGACCACCGGGACGCAGCACACGCCAGAGGTTCTCGAAGAGGCGGTCGTGATCCGTCACCCAGTGGAAGGTGGCCGTCGAGAACACCGCGTCGACGGGAGCGTCGCCGGCCAGATGGTCGGGGCCGAGCTCGACCAGGTCGGCCCGGACGAAGCGAACCCGGGCGCCTGCCGCCCGGAGGCGGGCCCGTGCCTGATCGAGCATCGACTCCGACGCGTCGAGCGCGACGACACGGCCCCGCGGCAGTCGGGCGAGGAGCTCCTCGGTCACCCGACCGCTACCGCAACCGGCGTCCAGCACGGTCTCGTCGCCGCGCAGCTCGAGCCGGTCGAGGACGGCGCGACCCCAGCGAGCCTGGGGATCCGACAGCTGGTCGTAGCGGGCTCCGTCCCAGTCGGCCGTGCGTTCGGTCATCTCGCCACGCTACAGGCGCCCGATCACTCGCCGCGGCCGAGGGAGGGCCGCGTCGGAGCGCGTGCCCGGCCCCCGCGCAGGTACTCTGCGGGCATGTCGATCGGGTCGGTCTCCCTCGCGCCCGGCCGCGGGTCGCCCGCGGTCGCCGACCGCCGCGCCGCGCTCGGGGCGAGGCGATGACCCCGGCCGATCGCGAGAGCGCCGTCGTCGCCAACGCCCAGCTGGTGCTGGCGGAACGTGAAGCACGCGACCGTGGCTGGTGGGAGGGTGAGGCCGACTACTTCCATCCCGACAGTGTCGTCAGCGTCTCGTGGTTCCACGGCAGCGGCAAGGAGTTCGTGGCGGCGTCGAAGGAGCTCTCGAGCGGGCCGATCGCGGACGCGACGAAGCACCGGCTCGCGCCACCCGTCGTCCACGCTGGGACCGATCGAGCCGTCGTGACGATGGGGGCGGTGCTCGCCTCCCGAGCCTTGGTCGGAGGAGTCGAGCTCGATCTCGCGGGAAGCGTCCGGTTCCTGTACCGCACCGAACGGCGGCAGGGTCCGTGGAAGATCCTGAGCCTCGACTGCGTCTACGAGCGCGACACGCTCACCCCCACCGTTCCCGGCGTGCCGCTCGTGATCGACGACGCGGAGCTCGCCGCGTTCCGGCCGAGCTACCGCATGCTCGCCTGGTCGTTCACGAGGCGCGGGATCGCCGTTCGGGACGACCTGCCCGGTGACGACCGACCAGATGGCGTGGCGGCCCTGTACGCCGCTCACTTCGCCTGGGCGGGCCTCGAGCTCCCCCGATGACCACGTCCGCCGGGCCGGTTCAGGGCGGACCAGGACGAGGGCTGCCGACGCCGACGGTCGCGGGCGGCGTGTCGGAGCGGATGTCCACGTTCGCGACGCGGCCCGCGAGCGACGGGGCCCGCCTCGGCGAACCGGACGCGGCGGAACTCGGCGTCGCCGGGCGCTGACGAGCCTCGCATCCCGCCGCTCCCCGGCCGGGCCCTCCTCGGAAGCGGGCTCGTCTGCCAAGCTGACGACGTGAACGTCGCGGAGGTGCACGTCGCCGGGGCCGTGACGCTCGCCGGCGTCGGTTGTGCCGGAGCGAGCCTCGCCGTGCTCCACGTGCTCCCGACCGGTCTGTCGCCGCTGCGCAACGCGGTGAGCCAGTACGGCATCAACCGTTACCGGACCGGCTACCGGGTGCAGACGATCAGCTTTGCCGTCGCGGGCGCGGGGGCCGCGGTCGGCCTCGCCACGGCGCTGCACGGCACCGGCTCGGTCGTCGCCCTGCTCGGCATCTTCGCCGCGGCGCGGCTCGTCATCAGCTGGTATCCGATGGACGTCCCCGGCGGCCAGCGGACGAGGACGGGCAGAACGCATCTGGCGCTCGCCGTCGTGACGTTCGCCGCGATCGTCGCGGCGGGGCTCCGGCTCGCCGGGATCCTCGCCAGGACGTCGCAGTGGCCGGCGGACCAGCGCGGGTTCACGGTCCTCGGCTGGCTGCTGCTCGTCGCGGTGGTGCTGACGGTGCTCGCGGGCGGCGGGAGGGCGCTCGGCGGCTACTTCGGCGCAGCCGAGCGGCTGCTCTACGCCGCCTTCGCAGCATGGCTCGCGCTCGTCGGCACGCTGCTCGTCACCGCCGCGCGCTGACGGACCGACCCCGCCACGACGCCCTCCCGGCGGATTCGCCGGCTGCGCTGCGTGAGCAGGTCCCCGGCTCCGGCCGTGCACGAGCGTTGGTCGGGTCTGCGAGCATTGATGAGGGAATGGCCGGGCGAGCCGGCGCCAGTCCCGGAAGGACCGGTCGACGGTGGACCGTCGCGGCCTGCGCCACGGAGGTCTACCCGGCGGGCGAAGCGCATGGCTGGCGTCTCCGCATCGAGGACCCAGCACTGGGAGATCGGCAGGCCGCTCGGCGCCTGCCCACCGCCGAGTGGGGAGCACTGAAGCGGTCGGCCCTGACGTGCGGTCCGCGTCCCGGCGCGGGGACAGGGCCAGCCCCCACCTCGGATCGCAGCGGTCGGCGTCGCCACCAGGCTGGGGCGCGTCCGGGCCGCTGCTACCGGCGCGGCGGTGCCGTGAAGCTCTCGAGGAGCTGCGATAGGGCGGGGCGAGTGGCCTCGCCCTGCCGGAAGCACAGATACCACGGCTCGGGCGCCACGAGATCAGACACCGGGTGCACCTCCGCGATGCGCCCCGTCCGGAGCAGCTCGGTACAGACGAAGGAGGGCAGGAGGTCCACCCGATGCCTCGGTCGACCGCGCCGACCACCGCGCGCAGGTCGGGGGCGACGAGTCGGAGCCTGGCCGAGAAGGGCCGCCCGAGGTGTGTCTGCCAGAAGCGGCGCGTGACGGGAAGCTCGAGGCTGTAGGCGACCCAGGCTCGCTCCGAGAGCCACGCACCGGGGTCAGGTAGCGATCCGAACGCGCGGCGTGGGGCCAGGTCGGTCGATGCCACGAGGACGAACCGCTTCTTGCCGATCGGCACCGCCGCGAGCGAGCGCCTTCGCGGTGTGGCGCTCGTGATCCCGACGTCGAGCTCTCCGCGCTCGAGACGCTCGATGGTCTGGTCGTCGTCACCGAAGGCGGCCACGAGGGCCAGATCCGTGGCGGCGACCAGGGGGAGGACCTCTGCGGAGAAGAACTCCGCAGACGACCCGAGCCACAGCGCCGCCCGGGCGTCCTCGACTCGCCGCGCGTCGAGCCCTGCGAAGACGGCCTCGAGCTGGTCGAGTGCCGAGGCGACCTCTGCGTAGAGCGCCCGACCCCGCTCCGTGACGACCATGTCTTCGGCCGTGCGGACGAACAAGGGGCTGCCGATAGCCCGTTCCAGGCTCGCGAGCTGCTGGCTTGCTGCGGGCTGCGAGAGGGTGCGCAGCCGAGCGCCGTCGGTGACGGATCCGGACCGGTAGACGGCGACGAACGTCCTCAGCCAGTCCGGACGTGCCATTCACCAAACTCACCAAGTCGATCAGGCAAATCACTATGCAAATGTCGCGGAACCGACGCACGCTGGTTCCGATGACAGCCGGCCACCGAGCTGCAGTGACGTCACGCGGTCTCGATGCCCGGGGAGAAGCGGTCTCCGATGCGCCGTGTTCATGTCGCCCTCGCCGTCGACGACCTCGAGGCCACGATCCGGGGCTACACCGAGCGTCTCGGTGCGGACCCGGTCGCGGTCGTCGCCGGGAGGTACGCACTCTGGCGTACCGCCGAGGTGAATCTGTCCGTCAACAGCGACGTCGGCGCCAGCGAGCGTCTGCGGCATCTCGGATTCGAGGACGACGAGGTCGTCGCGAGGGCCGAGAGCACGGACGTCAACGGCGTGATGTGGGAGTCGTTCAACGCCGCGTGGCAGGACGAGGGGATCGTCCGGGTCTACGGAGCGCCGCGCTAGCGACGGGAGGAAGCGGCGCCCCGACCACGAAGCTGCCGACGAGAACGTCGTCGGGCGTCTCGCGGGGCGGCTCTGCCCGGTTCGCCGGGACTGGTCCGGTGCAGCGCTGCGCCGAGCCCGGCGAAGGTGACCTCGGACCCTACTGTCGTCGCCGCGTCGCGCCCACCCTGAAGTCGGGGAAAGGAGCGGTGATGAGAGCCTCGATTGGGGACAAGCTCGTCGTCGCGGGGCATCGGGTCGGAGAGCCCGAGCAGCATGCGGTCATTCTCGCTGTCAAAGGCGCGAACGGAGAACCGCCGTACCTGGTCCGCTGGGAGTCGGACGGGCATGAGGGCTTGTTCTTCCCGGGTCCGGACGCATCCGTGGAGCACTATCCGGCGGTGCGCGAGGTGTGACCGCTCGCGCCGGGTGCGTGCGGCTCCGCGTCCGGGACGAGCCACTCGGCGGCGATGCGCTCGGTCAGCTCGGGACACTGTCGCTGAGCGCGCCGGACACCGCCGAGGTCCGAGGGGCCGGGCCGTCGATGCGGTTCCTTCTCGACGTCCATCTCGGCCGCCTGGCCCGCTATCTGCGGCTCCTGGGGTTCGACGCGGCGTGGGAGCGGGACGCGAACGACGAGGATCTCGTCGTTCTCGCGACGAGCGAGGGGCGGGTCCTGCTCACGAGGGACCGCGGTCTGCTGCAGCGCAGAGCGGTGACGCGCGGCTACTTGGTGCGGGAGAGCGAGCGGCGCCGTCAACTCTTGGAGGTGCTGCGCCGCTTCGATCTTGTCGAGTCGATCGAGCCGTTCGGGAGGTGCCTCGAATGCAACGGCCGGCTCGATCCGGTGGCCAAGTCGGAGGTGGTCGATCAGCTGCCTCCGAGGACGCGCGACGACTATGACGAGTTCCGGCGGTGCCGCGAGTGCCGGCGCATCTACTGGAAGGGGTCGCATTATGACGCCTTGCGCTCGGTGGTCGACGGCATCTGCCGGGAAGCCGGGGAGCGCTCGGCGCGCCAGAGGGAACGGAGGTCCGCGCTCGCGGCCTGTGACCGGGGCTGGTCGGTGGTCCCCCTGCACACCCCGATCGCCGGGCGCTGCTCGTGCGGCGACCCCTCGTGCGCGGCGCCGGGGAAGCATCCCCGTATCGCGTGGGACCGGCTCATGCACGAGGCTGCGACGAGGGAAGAGGTGGCGAGCTGGTGGCGGCGGTGGCCGGGGGCGAACGTCGGGATCGTCACCGGAGCGGTGTCCGGGATCGTGGTCCTTGACGTCGACCCACGCCATCGCGGCGACGAGGTGCTCGCCGAGCTCACGACGCTCCACGGAGCCCTGCCCCACACGTTGGAGTCGCTCACCGGCGGAGGCGGCCAGCACCTCTACTTCCGGCGACCGGGCACGTCGGTCCCGAGCCGCGCGATCGCACCCGGGCTCGACGTCAAGGGCGAAGGTGGGCTCGTCACCTGCCCGCCGAGCATCCACGCGTCGGGACGTCGATACGTGTGGGAGGCCGGGTGCGCGCCGTTCGAGGCCGTCCTCGCCGACCTCCCGTCGTGGCTTCTCGAGATGGCAGTCGGCGCCGGCGGACCTGCGAGGCGGGCGCCACGGGCTGCGCCTGACTCGTCGCTGAGAACCGCGGGCGAGCGCCGCGAGTTCGCGGAGCTGTGGGCCCGAGTCGGCGTCGAGCTGACGCACGGAGACCGCAACTACCTGTGCCCGTTCCACGATGATCACCGTCCCTCGCTCCACGTCGACGCGGAGGGGTGCCGCTTCTACTGCTTCGGTTGTGGTCGCGGCGGGGGGAGCGGGAGACTGCGCCGGCTCGTCGGTACCCGGGGAGGGACGACCGGTGCGCCGGGCGCGCTCCCCCCAGCGCGAGCCGACGGGTCATCAGCCGCCGGGCAGATCACGCTCCCGGGGAGCTCGTACATCGACGTGGCGGGTGAGTCCGGCTACCAGGACGCACTTCTCGAGCTCACCGGAGGCCGTCGTCGCTACGGCGGTGTCCGGATGGAGGCGGTGGCGCTCCTCGCCCCCGAGCCGGACAACCCCACCGATCCGCGGGCGATCGCCGTCACCATCGCGGGGAGGATCGTCGGCTACCTCTCGAAGGCCGACGCGAGCCATCATCGCGATGCGATCGACGACGCCATCGCCCGCGACGGCGAGGCAAGCTGCGCGGCGCTCATCGTCGGGGGATGGGAGCGCGAGGACGGCGACGTCGGGTACTTCGGGGTTCGCCTGCTGATGTGAGGACGGAGCCCGAACGCAGACGGCGCCGGTTCGTCTCGAGCGCGACTGGCGGTCAATCGGGGGCGATGAGCCCGTAGTGGCCGTCGTAGCGCCGATAGCAGACGTTGCCCCGCCCCGTCGCGATGTTGCGGAAGAACACGAAGGGATCGCCCGTCAGGTTCAGCCGCTCGATCGCCTCGTCGACGCCGAGGATCGGCGTCGAGCGGGGTGAGAGGGCCACGGGGTACATCGTCGGACCGAGCTCGGCAGCGCCCGGATCGAGCCGTGTGAGCAGATAGGAGCCGTCGACCCGCTCGACGACGCTGTCGGCACCGCTCGCGAGGTCCCGGAAGAGGTAGAAGTCGTAGTCGAGCTGGTCCATGTCGAAGATGGCCTCGTCAGCCGTGAGCTCCTCGGTGAAGAGGGTCTTTAGGCGGACGAGCTGGCGCTCGTCGGCCGGACGGTCGAAGTGCTCCGGGCGCTCGGTGGGGAGATCGCCGTGGCGCCACTCGCCGGATTCGGCCAGGCCGTTCAGTGTCCGACGCGCCCGGCGATGTTCGGCCCGGTGCTCGATGCGGTCCCGTAGGCGGCGCTGGAGCAGGTCGATCGCCTCGGGCATCGAGCCGGCAGCGACGTGCGCGCGTACGGGATCGCCGTTCACGTCCAAGGTGGCCCGGGCGAGCGCAGGTCTCGTCCGGGCCGGATCAGCCGAGCTGGCGAGGCTCACCCGCGCGTGGAGGATCGGCTCATCGACCAGCTCGGCCACCTCGGCGAGCCGTTCGTACGCGTAGCTGACGGCCTGGGAATCGACGTCGCCGGAGACGAGCCATTCGATGCGGAGCGCGTCCGGCCGAGGCTCGACTGCTGACGTCACCGGTTGCGCCGGCGTCTCGAGAAGCCATTGCTCCGCGATCCACCCGTGCTCCACGCGGCACCGAACACCTACCGCCCGGCCGCCGGCGAGGTCACGCGCCGCCCATGACAGCTCGATCTCGCCGGCGCTCCCCCGGACGTCGGCGCGCCGGCCGCTGCCGAACGGCGGACTGTCCACCAGCCAGCTTCCCAGGCGGCCTCTTCCCGTGAGGTCCGCATCCGGGAGGTGGACGACGGCCGCGGGCGAGTAGAGGGACAGCGCCACGTCGAGCTCACCCCGGCCGACCGCATCCGCCCATGCACGTGCGATCTCCAGCGGATGGAGACCGAGGACACGGTCGAGGTCGGCACGGCTCCGGGCGAGCGGAGGCGCTCCCTTGGCGTCTGGGTGCCTGGCGCCCTGGAGCGTGCCGAACCGGCGCTGGTGGCCGCCCGCCCTCGTTCCTGAGCGGAGTCGCACCTCGACGGCACGTTCGAGGCCCTGCTCCCTTCGGATGTCGAAGTGCACTCGAACGCCGGGGCGGCGCGCGACGGGCTCGACGTCGGCTGCGAACGCGCGGAACCTCCGGCCGTTCCGTACGACGACGCCCTCGCCCGCCGTTGCGTCGAACCATTGGATCACTCCGTCGGGCATCGCAACCACCTGCTCCGTTCGGTCCTCCGAGGGCCCCACGGCACCATGTCAGTACCGCTCGATCGACCCGATGCCACCTCGCGCCACGAGGTCGGGCGAGTCGACGCTCTCGACGTCCGCGTCCGCCGCGAGCGCGTCGGCAAGCGCCGCCTCCACGAGATCGGCGACGCCGGTCGTGCGCTCGCCGCAGCGCGAACAGACCTCGCCTTCGAGTGCGAGGAGGCCGCAGGCCGCGCAGCGGACTCCCGTGGCTTTGAGGCTCCGGTCGACGACCAGGGTCCCGACGCTGCGGGCGGCGAGCGCGTCGAGCGTCGCGGCGAGGCCGATCGTCGCGTCGGTTCCGCTCCGCACGATCAGATCCTCGACGAGCGAGCACTGGCGACGGCGCTCCGCGCCCGCGACGAGGCCTTGCGCCATGGCCGCCGCCTCGTCCTTCGGGGCAGCCATCGCCACGGGGATGACGCCGACGCACCGGCGCGCCGCATCGGCGGGGAGGAGGTGCTCCAGCTCGGTCGCAGCAGGACCGCCGAGGACGACGTACTCGGCGCGCCAGGACCGCAGCTCGCTCGCCACCGCGTCGGCGACGCGCCGCAGGTGTCGACGCGCCGCCTCCTCGTGCTGGCGCGCGAAGCTCCCGAGCTCGACATCGGTGTCCACCTGGCGGGCGAGCTCGTCCGTCGGCCCCGCAGACTCGTCGACCACCCCGGCGTCGCAGCGGAGCAACCGGGAACCCTCGCGATCGACGAGCACGACGAGCGATGGCGTCGACGCACCGAGCGCCTGCACGAGCTGGGCGACGTGCGGACGCTCGTCCACGCTGACGGCGTCGGCGAATGGCTGTGACAGCGCGATCGTCGTGAAGAGGCCCTTCGCATCGCAGCAGAACACCGCGACCCCTCGTATGCGCTCCCGGTCCACGCCGTGCGACAGCCACACACGGATGCGCTCCAGATCGGCGCCTACCGCACCGCTGGCGGCTGATCCAAGCCCAACCGCCTCGTGCCGCGCGACCCGGAAGAGGTGTTCCACCTTCGGCTCGAGGTCTGACGGGCGCGGGAACCGCCTGCCGTCGACGTCGAGGTAGAAGCTCGTCACCACCGGGTCGCCACGATACGAAGCGAGCGCCCGGACCGTCACCCTGCTCAGCACGTCCGTTCCCAACTCGTCCACCTTGGGTGCCCAGATCGTTGTCCCGCCGGACACGCCCACTGCCATCATCGAGCGGCTCTGGCGGGGGCGGTAGAGCCTTCCGGCCCATCGTGGCGCGCCGGTCAGCGGGCGGTAGGGCACTCCTCGCCCGCTGACGCGGAGATGCGACCGTGCGCTCGCCGAGCGCGTGATCGTCGACGGCGTCTGCCCCGCTGTGTCAACGAGGCTCGGTGACGAGCCGCAGCCCCCGATCGTCGCGGACTCGCTACCCGTCAGCTTTTGCTGCCGGTGTCACCGCCGGCTGGGCCGTTCTCGGCCCACGGCGACGGGAGCGGCCGTGGGCACCACGCGAACGGCGGGGCTCTCGTGGTTGCCAGGAGAAGCCGATCGCTCCGAGGGTGACCGCCCCGAGGCTCCAGAGGGCGAGCACGGCGAGCTGGTGCAGCGTCGCGGCCCGCGGTGGCGTGGCGAAGGCGCCCTCCATCGCGCTGGCGAACGGCTGGACCGGCAGAGCTGCGGCGAACGTCCGGAGCCAGTGGGCCTCGTTCGGCGCGGGAAAGAAGACGCCGGAGATGAACGCCACCGGTAGGAGCAGGCCGTAGGCGATCGGCAGCGCGGCCTCCGATGACTTGACGAGTCCCGCGGTCGCAACGCCCAGCGCGAACGACACGACGAGCCCGGCCGCGATCGAGCCGACGAGGGGCGACAGCGAGCTCAGCGCGAGGTGCGCGTGGAAGAGGACGACCCCCGCTCCGAGCACGGCCGTGACCGAGCACGCGGTGAGCACGACCGCGGCGCCGAGGCGGCCAGCGAGATACGTCCAGGCGGGCAGCGGCGTGCCGCGGAGGCGCTTCAAGATCCCCTGTTCCCTGGCAAGCGTCGTGCCGATGACGGTGTTGACGAACCCGCAGTTCAGCACGGCGAACGACGCCATCGCGGGCGTGAGGAACTGTGTGACCCGGGTTCCCCTAAGCGACCGGAGCGTCATCTCGGGAGTGACGAGGTCGAGTGCGACGAGGAGCATGAGGGGGACGACGAGGGTGATGAACGACGCCACGGGACTTCGAATGAGCAGCAGGAGCTGGTAGCGGACCTGCCCGGCGAAGAGCAGGAGACCGGGTCGCGCTCGATCCTCCAGGGAGCTTGAGCGCCCTCGGGCGACTGCCGGTGACGCGTCCATCGTCAGTCGGTGGTCAGCTCGAGGTAGGCGTCCTCGAGGGAGGGGGGATGCATCTCCAGCTCCTCGAGCTCGAGCCCTTGGCTGCTCGCCCAGGACGCGAGGATCCGGATCGCCTCGGTCGGCTGGTCGGTGAAGAGCGTCGTCGCCGGGAGGTCGTTCGTCCCGCACTCCCACGGACCGTCCGGCAGCTCGAGGCGGACAGACAGCCGGAACGAGATGACGGTCATCGGGCGCATCTCGCTGCGGAGGTGCTCGGGGGGTCCGTCAGCGACGACACGCCCGAGGTGGAGGACCACGACACGGTCCGCCAGGTGCTGCACCTCGTCGAGGTAGTGCGACGTCATCAAGATCGCGACGCCCCGCTCGCGCAGGCGATTGATCACGTCCCAGGTCCGATGCCGGGCGGCGGGGTCCAGGCCGGTGGTCGGTTCGTCCAGGAACAGCACCTTCGGGCTGCCGGCGAGCGCGAGGGCCAGGTCGAGCCGCCGCCGCTGCCCACCCGAGAGCTGGGCAACCCTGACGCGCGCGCTTGCCTCGAGGTTCACCTCGTCGAGCACGTCGTCGACCCGGCGACGCGGACGGTAGAAGCTCGCGTAGAGGCCGACGACCTCCTTCACGCTCAGCGTGGCGTCGATGCCCGCCGACTGCAGGACGATGCCGACGCGGTTCTTGAGACGCCTGCCGCCTCGCGCCGGATCACGACCGAGGACTCGCACCATTCCAGCGCTCGGCGTACGGAAGCCTTCGAGGATCTCGATGGTGGTCGTCTTGCCGGCACCGTTGCGGCCGAGAAGTCCGACGACCTCGCCCTCCGCGACTCGAAAGCTCACGTCGTCGACGGCGGTGGTCGAGCCGTACCTCTTCTGCAGGTGGTCGACGCAGATGAGCTCGTCCACGGCGCGATCAACGCCGAGCGGTCTCGTGTCTCATCTCGCGAGTCTCCGGCCACCCCGAGCCGCTCGGGCAGAGGCGAAGGTCACGAAGGGGCGGAGCGCTTCGAGCAGGATCGAGCCGGCGAGCGCCTCCTCGGGGCGCAACGGCAACTACCCGCCGAGCATGGCATCGAGCCTCGTGCGGAGCATCCCGCCGCCGCCGAGCAGGCGGCTGCCTGTCGCGGTGCTGCGGGGGGATGCGCCGCCGCCAGGGGAGGAGCGACCGTGGCGTCCCGCCCACGACGGAGTCACGGCTGGTGCTGGAGCGCCGGCGCGGGCCCAAAGTGTTCGATGAACCAGTCGCGCGCCAGTCCGGCAGCAGCGTCCAGCGTGCCGGGTTCCTCGAAGAGGTGGGTGGCCCCGGGGACAACGGCCAGGCGGTTCTCACAGGTCAAGCGAGCCTGAGCTCGGCGGTTGAGGTCCACCACGACAGTGTCACGGCCGCCCACGATCAACAAGGTGGGAGCCGTGACCGCCGCGAGCCGGGGCTCGGCCAGGTCGGGACGACCACCGCGGGAGACGACGGCTGCGACGTCAGCGTCCGGCTCAGCCGCCGCCCACAGCGCTGCCGCGGCTCCGGTGCTCGCGCCGAAGTAGCCAATGGGCAGACCGCTGATCCCAGCCGGGGAGCGCAGCCAAGCAGTGACACCGACGAGGCGGTCGGCCAGCAGCTCGATGTCGAACACGTTTGCACGGTCGAGCTCCTCCTCGGGGCTCAACAGGTCGAAGAGCAGCGTGCCGAGCCCTGCGCGCCCGAGCACCGAGGCCACGTGGCGGTTACGGGGGCTGTGTCGGCTGCTGCCGCTGCCGTGGGCGAAGACCACCACCCCGGACGCATCGGCGGGCACAAGGACATGACCGGCCAGGCGGACCGGCCCAATGGGCACCCGGACCGCCTCGTCACGGGCCGGAGCAGGGGGATCGCGTGGATTCGGGGAGCTGGGTTGTGGGATCGTTACCTCAGTCTCCGCTGAACCGGCAGGCGGTGGAAGTGACCAACGCCCCGTTTTCCTCGATCACCGAGCGGCCGTGCGCCGACGCTCGCGACCGTCGACGTGGTGCTCGCTTGTCCCCCGCACCGCGGCGGTACGGGACGTCGAGCTGCTCGGCGCACCGGGTCGCCCTCGGATGAGCCGCCGAGGAGCAGGCCAGGACCTCGCCGACGCGGTCGTTCGCCGTTTCGGCGGCCGGTACTCGAGCGAACTCGGCATCGACGTGGACGCGGGTGACCCCGAGGTGGAGCGGTGGTTCGTCGCGTCGACCCTGTTCGGGACGCGCATCTCCGCACGAGTCGCCGCTCGGACGTTCGGCCAGCTGGCCGCGGCCGGGATCAACCGGATCGTCGATGCCGGTTCGCTCGACTGGAACGTGCTCGTCGCGCTGCTCGACGCCGGCGGGTACGCGCGCTACGACTTCCGGACGGCCACGCGTCTGCAGACGCTCGCCCGCGAGGTGGCCGATCGCTACGGGGGCGACGTCGGCGAGATCGGCCGCCGCTTCCTTGGGCCCGCCGCCCTCGTCGCGGCCCTCGACGACCTGCCCGGCTGGGGACCCGTCACGATCGGGTTGTACCTCCGGGAGCTGCGCGGCGTGTGGCCCGGTGCCGGGTTGCCGCTCGACCAGCGGGCCATCGAGGGGGCGCGCCACCTCGGGCTCCTCACCGGAGGCGAGGGCGACGCGCTCGCCAGCATCGTCCGGATCGCGCGGCGTAGTGGGTGTGACGAGCGCGACCTCGAGTCGGCCCTCGTGCGGCTGGCACTCGACCACCGGCGGGTGACGACCTGCCCGGGGTCGGGCGAGTGCGTCGCTCTCGGCCACGGGAGACCGCCGCCTCGCTAGTGCAAGTGCCATCTGACCCTGGTGACGTGGTCGGCCGCGACGTATGAGTTGGTCATCCGGAGCGGAGACGGCGGGCGGTGTGGGATGGGGCGGAGTGAGCGGTCCGTGCGCGAGCGGATTGACTGGACGCCATCCGCCGGGCGAGCGGAATACCGATGACGGGCCGTTCGCGCGAGCTCCAGCACCGCTTGGCGCTCGCTTCGCTGTGCGCGGTCCTGTTCCTCACCTTCCTCGACACGACCATCGTGAGCGTGGCGCTCGCCGATGTTCAGGCACGCATGCACGCCGGGGTCACCGATCTCCAATGGGTGGTCAACGGCTACGCACTGACGTTCGCGAGCCTGATGCTGATGGCGGGATCGTTGTCCGACCGCTTCGGGCGCCGGCGAGTCATGCTCGTGGGGCTGGCGATCTTCGCCGCCGGATCGCTGCTCGGAGCGCTCGCGACGAACCCGCAGGAGCTGATCGGCGCTCGGGTCGTCATGGGGGTCGGAGCGGCCGCCTCCGAGCCCGGGACGCTCTCGGTGATCCGCCATCTGTATCCCGCTCCCGAGGACCGGGCCCGGGCGCTCGGCACCTGGACTGCGGTCTCAGGACTCGCGCTCGCGCTCGGGCCCGTCATCGGTGGCGCGTTGGTCGGCATCGGCAGCTGGCGGGCCATCTTCTGGTTCAATGTGGCCGCTACGGTCGTCATCGCCGCGGCGACAAGGGCAACCGTTCCCGAGAGCGCCGATCCCCAGAACGCTCGCCTCGATGTGCCGGGCTTCATCGTCGGCGCGATCGGGCTCGGCGCGCTCGCGTTCGCCGTGATCCTCGGCGAGACCAACGGCTACCGGGCTCCTCTTGTGGTGGGACTCTTTGCGCTGGGCGTCGTCGCGATGGTCGGCTTCGTGCGCGTCGAGCGCGCGAGCCGCGCGCCGATGCTCGAGCTCGCGTTCTTTCGGTCGCCACCGTTCTCTGGGGCCATCATCGTGGGCTTTGTCGTGTTCTTCGGCATCTTCTCGATCTTCTTCTTCACCGCCCTCTACCTGGCCGCCGTCGTCGGGTACTCGCCGTATCGGATCGCCGTCGAGTTCCTCCCGATGGCGGTGGCGATGATCGTCGCCGCGGGACTCGCCGGACGGCGCGTCGCGCAGACCGGACCTCGTTTGCCGATGGCCGAAGGATGCGTGCTCGCCGGGACGGGAGTGCTCCTTTCGGACGTCCTGCTCACTTCGTCGACGCCGTCCGCGTGGTTGGCCGGGACACTCGCGCTGGCTGGCTTCGGGTTCGGCACCACCGTCGTCCCGGTCACCTCCGTGGCCCTTGGCGCGGTGCCGCCGGAGCGGTCCGGGATGGCCGCCTCGATGACCAACACGAGCCGTGAGCTCGGGTCGGTCTTCGGCGTCGCCGTGCTCGGAGCGCTCGTGAACGCGCACCTCACCTCCGATTTGACCCACCGTCTGCGGGCGCTGAAGATCCCGCCGAACTTCATCTCGATCGTCATCAACGCGGTCGAGACCGGTACGGTCCCGAGCGGCGTCAAGGGGGGCGGCTCCATCGAGGAGCGGGTGATCCTGGCCGCCTACGGGGCGTTCCGAGCCGGGCTGGAGATCGCGCTCGTCGCTTCCGGGATCGCGATGTTCGCGGCAGGCGTCGTCGCGACGGTCACGATGAGCCCGCGGCGGGGGATCGGCGGCGCGAACCCCGTGCCTCGGTCCTGACGGCGCCGGTCACCGAGCGCCCACGATCGCCAGCGAGCGGGCAGCTCGGTGATCGTCGCGGCGGCCGGCACCTTCGGATCCGGTCAGGGATGCCGGGATGATCGTGCGTCCCCGGGACGCGAGGCGCCGCGGCGCGCGACGGCGACCCTTTGGAGAACGGCCTCGACGTCCGACCGGTACAGCACACCGACGGTCGCCCCCTCGGCCTCGACCAAGAGCGCGTCGCGGCGAGCGGTCACCAGGGCGTCGAGCGCATCCGGATAGAGATCGTCGTCGACGTCGAGGCGCTCGGCCGTCCTGTCGGCGACGTCTCCGAGGTCGCCTTCACCACCGTGTGCCCGCTCGAGGTCGCTCGCGGCGACGATGCCGATCGCTCGTGTTCCGTCCATGACCGGAAAGGCGCGATTCGGGTAGGCGCGGAGGAACGGCGCCACGCTCCCGAGCGGCTCGCCCGCCCGCAATCCGGTCGGCTCGCCGATCATCACGTCGCGCACCGTGACGCCGTGCAGCTCGGCGGCAAGCCTGACACTGCTTTCCTCTGCACTTGCTCCGAGCACGAGGATGAGCCCGATCACGGCGAGCCAGAGATCGAACAGCACCCCGGTGACGATCATCGCGTACGCGAGCGCCTTGGCAACCCGGGCGGCGATCGTCGTCGCATCCACGCGGTCTCGAGACATCGCCAGGTACCCACGCAGCGCACGCCCACCGTCGAGAGGCAGGCCGGGGAGAAGGTTGAAGCCTCCGAGCAGGACGTTGGCCCACATGAGGCGTGCGAGCCAAGCTCGACCGAAGAGGGTCGGCGGCCAGAGGGCGATTCCCAGCGGTGCAGCGATCCCCGCGAGCACCGCGGCGATGGCGAGGCTCGTCAACGGGCCGACGAGCGCGATCGCCATCTCGCCGCGGGGCGACTCCGAGATTCTTCCGATCTCCGAGATGCCGCCGAATGGCAGCAGAACGATGTCCCGCACGTTGAGGCCACGATGGCGGGCGAGGAGACTGTGGCCGAGCTCATGGACGAGCACCGACCCGAAGATGGCGGCGAACCACGCCACAGAGGTGAGCAGCGTCGAGGCAGTCGCCCCTGGTCCGATCGCGAGCACGACGAGCACCAGGAGCGACCAGTGCAGGCGGATGGGTACGCCCGCGATCCTCGCGATCTGCAGCGAACCCTTCATGCGAGCCTCCGCCCACCGACCGGTGCCAGCGTGCGGGATTCTGCCGAGGCGCGGCCAGAGGCCGTCGTCACATTCTCTATCGACGGCGAGCCCTGCCGCCAGCTCCCCAACCGTGCGGCGGTGACGCCGGCGACGTCCGATGCCGCTCACGCTGCGGCGGCTCCCGGCGGCGGCGTGGGACGTCCAAGCGTCGCCCTCGACCAGTAGCGCCCGCATGGGGACGATGACCGCGGGGAGCTCGACATCTCCGAGCGACGCTCGAGCGCCGGCAGGAGCATGGCCCGCCACCCTCGTCGGGGATTCTTGTCACCGTTGGAGCCAGGCAATTGCGGCTCCTCGCGAACGAGGGTTGACAACAGGTAGGTCCTGAACAGGGAGGGGATCCACCGCGAGGTGGTCCCCGGCTCCCAAGCTTCGGTTCTTCCAGGAATCGAACGAAGGAGCCGAGGACCGTGGCCGACCGTATCAACCTGTCCCTCCGCCGCGCCGACATGGTTACGTTCAGGACGATCGACGACGAGGGACCCCGACCGATCGTCCACGTCGCCGGGCGCCACGCGGTCGCGCTCTGCCCGGGCTGCGACCGCCCGTCGGTGCGCACGAACGGGACCGGCTGGCGGGATGTGATCGACGTCGTGCGCACCGTTGTCGTCACGCTGTCGGTCTGCGTGCGGCGCTTCGTGTGTGAGTGGGAGGATTGCACGCAGCGAAGCTTCGACGAGCGCTTCGAGGGGATCGGCCGTGGTGGGGCGAGCGAGCGGGCACTCGGCTTCTTCGCCGACCTCGTGCGCGGCCGGGCGACGAGGTCCGTGGCCCGGGACCTCGGCGTCCCCGAGCACTACCTGCGCCTCGCTGTCGGCAAGAAGCACAAGGCGGCCAACGAGCGCCGGCGGGGACGCCTCGGGCGCGATCTCGCGATCGACGAGGCGAGCCTGAAGAGGAACTTCGTCTACGCGACGGTGTTCTCCGATCCGGGCCGTGGTGTCGTCATCGACGTCGGACCGGGACGAGACGGCGCGGTCGTGTGGGCCTTCGCCGGCCTCTACAGCGCCGCGGAGCGGGCTCAGGTCACCGTCGTGACGATGGACTGCCACGCCCCCTACCGCTACATCGTCCGCCTCGCCTTCCCGAACGTCCTCATCGTTGCCGACGCCTTTCACCTGCATCGCCAGTCGACCCTGGAGCTCGTTCCGCGCCACGGACAGTGGCAAGGGAGAGGGGGGACCCTTGTTGCCGCGGACGACCGTCGCTGACCGCTAGGACCGTGGTGCCCCGTCTTGTTGTGGCACGCTTGTGGCACGACGACGGGTCCGACGGTTGCATGCTCGGCCGCGCAGGGCTCTGACTAGGACCTATTCGGTGGTCGGGACCGGCGTCGATCCGGTGACCTCGCGCTTTTCAGGCGCGCGCTCTGCCAACTGAGCTACCCGACCATGCCGGCTCTCGCCGGCCCACCAAGTCTGCACCACCACCGGCGCTCGTGGAAGTGGCCGACTTGGCCGTGTGGCGGACCTGACGGGATTTGAACCCGCGACCTCCGGCTTGACAGGCCGGCGTGCACTCCGAGCTGCACCACAGGTCCCTGCGCGCCCACGTCCTTTCGGGACGCTCGGGATTGCTCCAGACGGTGACCGGCTCGCCGATCTCCGCTCCGCAGCGTGCCCTGAGATAGTAGGCGAAGCCGCGGCCCGCCACCGCCGGTGTGGCGCGCCAACCACTCTCGCGCCGCGCGTCCGGCGCGTCGCCGGCCCAGGGCGGCGGTCTCAGCCGGGTGTCGTCGCGGACATGGTGACGAAGTCACGTGCCCAGGCCGGATCGAAGAAGCGGCTCGGGCCTCCGGTCATCCCCGGTAGCAGGTCTGCGCCGTTGGCGGCCGAGGCCTGCACGCCCGTCGGAGCGGAGTACGCGGCGAAGACCGTCCAGAAGGGGTTGATGTCGAGCTCCATCGCCCGCACGGCACCGGCACGTTGGAGCAGCTCGGCAAGCTGCACGACGTTGAGGGCCGGGCCCGAGACGTAGACGAGGGCTCCATCGGCGGTGACGCCGAGTCCCGAGCGCCAGACGTTCGGCGTGCCTCCGAGCGTGGACCCCCAGGCGGAGGTGTCGTACGGGCTGAGCCCGGGGACCGGTGCGCCGTGGTCGACCAGGAGGTTGAGGTTCTGGCGGACCGCCACCACCGCAGGGGTCATGCGGACGTCGCGACCCCACATGCCGACCGTGGCCTTGCCGCTCCGGTAGATGACGAGCGAGGCGGCCCCCGCCCGCAGCGGCGCCGCGATCTTCCCCTCGCTGAAGTATCCGCCGTTCGCATCCTGCATCTTGAAGCCACCGTTGAAGGCGGCGACGACCGTCCGGGCAGCAGCGGGCTCGATCGGCGCGGTGTACTTCCAGCTCAGCCCGCCGGGGCTGATGCTCCCCGAGTAGAGCTTCGCACGGAGCAGCCTCGTGTCCATCCAGGCGACCCCGGCCTCGACCCCTGGGCTCCCCGGCTCCCGCAGCGTGGTCTCGTACACCGCAGGCTTGCCCGCGACTAGGCGGCCCGTCGCCCTCCAGCTCCCTTCCCCGGCGACGAGGGGCGCGAAGAAGGGGCGCAGCTGGACAGGTGACGGAAGGGGCCGGAGCGCCCGCGAACCGTGCCGCGGCGCTCCGGCCGCGGGTCTGGTGGGCCGCGTGGAGCGGGTCCACTGGGCTGCGGCGGCGGCCGCCGAGCTCGCCGCGAGCGCGCCGAGGGACACCGCCACGACGGCGGCCAGCAGCACCGACGCGCGTCTGCTGCCGCTGGATCCGCCGACGGCTGCGGGCAGGTCGCGCGCTCGCGGGCTCAGGCGGCGAGCGAGCGCCGCGGCGCCCGGGGCAGGCCCTCGGTGGGGGCGTTCACGGACAACCTCGTGCATGGGGCGGAGCGTAGGCCGTACGCTCCGGCTAGCGGGAGCGGGTGGTCGGCCGGGGTGGGTGAGCCGACGATCGTGTCGTCAGCGGCTCGGCGTCCAGCGGTGGCGGTGCTCCGGTCGTCCGGCGGCTGCGTAGCGGGGGGCAATCGTCGCCCGGCTCATCGTCTCGAGCTTCGTGAGGTAGCGCTGCGCGGTGGCGCGGCTGATGCCGAGGCCCGGCGCGACGTCGGTTGCCGAACGGCCCCCTCGCTGGACGCGAGGAGGACCTCGACGGCGTCGATGGGGGGTGGGAATGGCTGCCGTCCTCTGTGCCTTCGACCAGCAGACCGCGACGACGCTGTTCACAGCGGCTCGCGAGCTTGGCCGTCTGAACGTCCCCCGGGTCGGCGAGGACGTCCTCGGTTCTCCCGGCTACGGGCAGGCGATGGGCCAGCCGGCGTCGAGCCGGCATCTGTACACCGTGTCCACCGTGTCCCGACCGTGTCCGGAGGATCTCCCGGCGGCCTCGCGTACCGGCGCTATCTCTCCGACTACGCGGCGGTGTGGCACACGCGCCAGATCCTGAGCTCGTCATACAACAGGTACGACTCCGTGGTCATCGCGGCGCTGGCGATGACCGCGGCGCACTCGACGGACCCGTCGGTGTGGGGGAAGGACGTCATCAAGGTCTCGAACCCGCCGGGGACGAAGTGCTGCACCTACGCCGGCTGCGTCGTCTTGGTCGAGGCTGGCAAGAAGATCAACTACGAGGGTGCGACGGGGCCGGAGGACTTCAACCAGTACCACAGCACGTTCTCCGGTTTCGCCGCGTCCGGCTTCACCAGCACCAACCAGTTGGTCCAGCGCGGGTACGTCACCGCACAGCAGGTGTCGTCGGGGCGTGACCGAGCAGGCTCGAGGTGGGCCGGCCCGGACCGACGTCCGGGCTGGTCACACAGATCCTCGGAGCGGGCCGCCGCGAAGTTGAGCGAGGAGGCCGGGGGTGGCCCAGCACCACCTGCCCGGCCTCCTGACGAGCGGGAGGCGCTTCGGGAGCGGTGCGCGCCGGAAGGGGTCGAGCGCGTTCCAAGTGGCGGCCCCGCGACCGCGGGCCACACCGGTGGCGGCACCGGACAAGTCCAGGAAGTGTCGGAGGCGTCCTCCTCGCCCGTCGCCCGTCGCCGGGCGTCCGCGTCGCCGCGTTCGCCTGTGCTGCTTCGGGGCGCCCCCGTCCGGCCGCGGCGAATGTGCCGTTGGTCACTACCGCGGGTCCCCGTCGACGCCCGACGATGGCCGAGTCGGCCGGCCGATGGTCGGCGGATCGAGCTTGGCCCGACCGAGGGAGGAGACCATGCGCCGCCGTGACCCGCCGCCTCCCGGGGTGAAGGCGAGATGACGCTGCCGCTGCTCCTCGCCCGATGGCAGTTCGCGTTGACCACGATCTTCCACTTCTTCTTCGTCCCGGTGACGATCGGCCTCAGCGTCGTCGTCGCCACGATGCAGACGCTCGCGTACCGCCGCAAGGACGAGCAGTGGATGCGGCTGTCCCGCTTCTTCGGCCGCCTCTTCCTCATCAACCTCGCCGTCGGTGTCGTGACCGGGATCGTCCTCGAGTTCCAGTTCGGCATGAACTGGTCGTCCTACTCGGTGTTCGTCGGCAACATCTTCGGTGCGCCGCTCGCCATCGAGGGGCTGCTGGCGTTCTTCTTGGAGTCGACGTTCGTCGGGCTGTGGGTGTTCGGTCGCGACCGGCTGTCCCCCCGTCTTCACCTCGCGACCATCTGGGTGACGAGCGTCGGCACCGTCCTCTCGGCGTTCTTCATCCTCGCGGCGAACTCCTGGATGCAGCATCCGGTCGGCTACAAGGTGGAGCACAACAAGGCGGTGCTGACCGACTTCTGGGCGGTGCTCGGCAACTCGACGCTGTGGGCCTCGTTCATCCACACGGTCACCGCCGCCCTCGTCACCGCGGGTGCGCTCGTGCTCGGCATCGCCCTGTGGCACGTGCGCCGTGGCGAGCACCGGGCGGCGTTCGTGCGCGCGGCGGCCTTCGCCGCCGCCTTCACCCTCGTCAGCGTCCTCGTCACGAGCGTCGCCGGCGACCTGCAGTCCCGCCTGATGGAGTCCCAGCAGCCCATGAAGATGGCCGCGGCGGAAGCGCTCTACAACACCACCGACGGCGCGAGCTTCTCGATCCTCACGATCGGCAACCTCAACGGTTCGCCGGTGTTCCAGATCCGCGTCCCCCACGTGCTCTCGATGATCGCCGACCTGAGCTGGAACGGGCAGGTGCAAGGTGTCAACCAGGTCCAGGCGGCAGAGGTGGCGAAGTACGGCAAGGGGAGCTACGTCCCCGTCCTGTGGGTGACGTACTGGTCGTTCCGCCTGATGGTGGGGGCGGGCATCGTGTTGATCCTGTTGTCGGGGTGGGGCGTCGTGCTCGCACGACGCAAGCGCCTCGACGCGTCCGCCTGGTTCGGGCGGGCGGCGCTCGCCGGCATCGCCCTGCCGTTCCTCGCCAACACCTCGGGCTGGATCTTCACCGAGATGGGACGCCAGCCGTGGCTCGTCTACGGATTGATGCGCACCGTGCAGGGCGTGTCGAGCACGTCCACAGCAGACGTTCTCACCACGCTGATCGGATTCGTCGCCCTGTACTCGGTGCTCGGCGTCATCGATGCGGTGCTCATGTTCCGGGCCGCCCGCAGGGATCTCGACGACGAGGCCGGCGAGACGATCGTCGCCCCCGGTCTCGTCTACTAACGCTCCGACATGCTGCCTGGGAGGACGCCCGATGGAGCCCTTCGCCAATCTCAACACCGCCTGGTTCGCGCTGATCGGCGTGCTGTGGGCCGGCTACCTCTTCCTCGAGGGCTTCGACTTCGGCGTCGCCGTCGTGACGCCGTTCCTCGTCCGTGACGAGCTCGACCGCCGGCTCTGCCTGAACGCCGTCGGCCCGACCTGGGACGGCAACGAGGTCTGGCTCCTCGTCGCCGGAGGTGCCACGTTCGCAGCCTTCCCGCTCTGGTACGCGCGCCTCTTCAGTGGCTTTTACCTCGCGCTCTTCCTCATATTGCTGGCACTGATCGCGCGAGGCGTCTCGTTCGAGTTCCGCGACAAGGACCCGAGGCCGGCCTGGCGCTCGACATGGGACTGGGCGAACTTCCTCGGCAGCCTCGTGCCGGCCATCGTCTGGGGGGTCGCCTTCACCGATCTCGTGCACGGGCTCCCGCTCGGGCCGGATGGCCGATACACCGGTGGGCTGCTCGGGCTCCTCCATCCGATCGCCCTCCTCGGCGGTGTGACGAGCCTGGTCGTCTTCGCCTCCCACGGCGCGACGTTCCTCTCGTTGAAGACGACCGGCGAGCTCTCTGAGCGCGCCGAACGGGCGGCGCGCCTGCTGGCGCCGGTGGCCATGGCTGCGGCCGCCGGCACGTTCGCCTGGGTCGCGGCGGCGGGCCGGCCGGCCGTTCCGGGTGCCCTGCCGGGCGCCGTCCCCCTCGTCTTCGCGCTCGTCGCGCTCCTCGCGCTGGCCGCCCACGTGCTCCTGCTCGGGCGTGGGCGGCAGGGTTTCGCGTTCCTCGCGACCGGCCTGGCGATCCTCGCCACGATGGCCGCAGTCTTCGCCCGGATGTTCCCCGCCGTGCTGGCGTCTTCGTCGGTGGAATCGCACACCTTGACCATCGGCGAAGCGTCGGCGGGTCACCTGACCCTGGTGGTGATGACGGTCGTCGCCGGGATCTTCACTCCGCTGGTCCTCGCCTACCAGGGCTGGACGTACTGGGTCTTCCGGGCACGTCTGGTCCGTCCGCCGGTCGGCCCCGCCGACGTGCTTCGCGAGTCCGGGGGCGCGACGCCGACTTCGCCGGCCGCGGGTCCGTTCGAGCGGCCGAGGTGAGCGCGAGCGCTCCCGTGCTCCGCGGCGGCGCCGGACCCGCCGTGGTGAAGCCGCAGCGCCCCGGCCTCGCCGCCCGACGGCTGCTCGCCGGGGTCGGAGGTGCCCGGCTGGGCGTCGCCGGCGGGGTCGCGCTCGGGCTCGTCTCGACCGCCACGGTGGTCGTCCAGGCGGTGATGCTGGCGCGTCTCATCGCCAGCGCCTTCCCGGAGGGACCGCCGGCCGCCGACCGCGGGGGGCTGCTTGTCGGATTCGCGGCGGCCGCTCTCGGCCGTGCAGCCTGCACGTTCGCGAGCGAGATCCTCGGACGCGCCGGGGCAGAACGGGTCAAGGCGCACCTGCGGGCGGCGCTTGTCCTTCGCGTCGTCATCGGTCGCGGCCGGGCGCCGCGCAGCAGCGGAGAGATCGCGACGCTGGCCGGTCGGGGGCTCGACGCCCTCGATGTCTACGTCGCGCGCTGCCTGCCCGACCTGGTCCTCGGCGCCGCGGCGCCGCTCGCGCTCGTCGTCGCCGTCGGACTGATCGACTGGATCTCCGCGCTCGTCCTGCTCGTCGTGCTCGGGCTGTTCCCCCTCTTCGGCGCGTTCGTCGGCCGGAGCTCCGAAACACTCGCCCGGCGGCGATGGGGCGAGGTGAGTGCGCTCGGCGAGCGGCTCGTCGACCTGTTCGCCGGTCTGCCGGTGCTGCGGGCGTTCGGGCGTTCGGGCGACCAGCGGGCGGCGCTCGCCGAGGCGAGCGAGGCGCTGCGGCGTTCGAGCGTCGCCGCGTTACGCGTCGCGTTCCTCTCGGCGCTCGTCCTCGACACGCTCGCCTCGGTGTCGACCGCGCTGGTCGCGGTGCCGCTCGGCCTGCGCCTCGTCACGGGCTCGATTCGCCTGGCGCCGGCGCTCGCCGTGCTCATCGTCGCCCCCGAGGTGTTCCTGCCGCTCCGGCGCGCCAGTGCCGAGTTCCACGAGAGCGCCGAAGGCCTGGCTGCAGCGACGAAGGCCTTCGAGCTCCTCGGCGGCGACGTGCACGATGCCGGCGGGAAGACCGGAGGGACCGACGAGCGCACCCCCGTCCCCGATCCCGCGCGGGTACCGCTCAGGTTCCGCGGGGTCGAGATCGGCTTCGCCGGATCGCCCGTGCCGCTGCTGACAGGGGTCGAGCTGGAGATCGCCCCCGGCGAGCGCGTCGCTGTCATCGGCGCGAGCGGCAGCGGGAAGTCGACGCTGCTGCAGCTGTTGGCGGGCTTCGTGCTGCCCGCCAGCGGCGACGTGCTCGTCGGGGGCGGCCCGCTCACTTCGCTCGAGCCCGAGGCGTGGCGGGCCCAGACCGCCTATCTCCCCGAGCGACCGACCCTCCTGCCGGCGAGCTTGGCGGAGAACCTTCGGCTTGCGGCTCCCGACGCCGACGACGCGGCATTGCTGGCCGCGTTGGACGCGCTCGGAGCCGGTCCGCTCGTCGATGCGCTGGACGAGGGACTGGCCACCCGGCTCGGCGACGGTGGGAGGGCCCTGAGCGCCGGCCAGCGCCAGCGGGTGGCGCTCGCGCGGATCCTGCTCCGTCCGGCGACGCTCTACCTGCTCGACGAGCCGACGGCTCACCTCGACGCCGAGGCCGAACGCGTGGCGGTCGAGGCGCTCGGCCGAGCATTCCGCGGCGCGAGCGTCGTCGTCGTGACGCATCGGCCTGCCGTGCTGGCGCTGGCCGACCGCGTGCTCTCCCTGCAGGGGCGGACCGTGGTCGAGCTGACGCCGAGTCGGGCCGCGGACATCGCTGGCACCTCCGCGGCGGTCGCGACGTGAGCCTCGAATGCGTCCCGATCCGGCCGGCGATCAGGCGCAGGCTCCTCGTGGCGTACGGGTGCGGGGTCCTGGCGTCCGCCGCCGCTGTCGGCCTGCTCGCCACCTCGGGCTGGCTGATCACGAGGGCGTCGCTGCGACCGCCCGTGCTCTCGCTCAGCGTCGCCATCGGCGCCGTGCAGGCGTTCGCCCTGGGGCGTGGGCTCGCCCGCTACGGCGAGCGCCTCGCGGTGCACGACGTGGCGCTCTCGCGCCTCGGACAGATGAGGCTGCACCTCTACGACGTCCTCGAGCCGCTCGTGCCGGGCGGCCTCGGGCGCGCCAGCACCGGGACCGTGCTGAGCGCCTTCGTGGCCGACACGGAGGCGGTCGCGACCGCCACGGCCCGGCGCCTCACCGCCTCGGTCGACCTCGTCGCGAGCGGGTCGCTCGGTGTTGGCCTTGCGGTGCTGATCGACCGACGTGTGGCGGTGGTCCTCGTCTCCGGGGTCGGCGCGGCGACCGTTCTCGCGCTCGCGGTGTCGCGACTCGACGCCCGGGCGACGAGGCGCGAGGCGGCCGTTCGTGCCGGGGTGGCCGACGCCGTCATCGAGGCGGCCGCGAGCGCCCCAGAGCTCGCCGCGTACGGCCGCGCCGATCTGGTCGCGGAGCGCCTCGCCGGGCTCGCGCTCCGCTCGCGCTCGGTCGCCCTGCGCCGTTCGCTCGTGAGCGGCCTCGGGCGCGCCATCGCGGTCTGCGCGGGGGCCGCGACGCTCGTGGCCGTCGCGGCGACCGGCCTATCCGAGCACGGCGCGCACCGGCTGAGCGGTGTGGCTCTGGCCGTGGTGGTGTTCGACACCATGGCGGTGCTCGAGGCCTGCGGCGCGCTGCCCGACGCCCTCGCCGGTGGGCAGGCGGGTCGGGCGGCGTCGGCGCGACTCGGAGCGCTCGCCGCCCTCGATCCGCCGACGCTCGAGCCCGTGGTGCCCTCTCCGCCACCCCCCCGTCCGGCCGGCGTGGCGCTCGAGTCCGCCTGGGTACGCGCTCGGGACGGGACCGTGCTGCTCCGCCAGGTCGACCTCGCGGTCCCCCCCACGCGACGCGTCGCGCTCGTCGGTCCGAGCGGGGCCGGGAAGACGACCGCCGTCCATGCGCTGTTGCACTTCGTGGCCTGTGACCCCGGGCGCGCCGTCCTCGGCGGGCGGGACGTCGCCTCGCTCGGACGCAGCACCCTGGCCGCGCGGATCGGCTGGGTCCCGGAGGATCCGCACGTCTTCGCCGACTCGCTCGAGGCGAATCTGGCGCTCGCCGATCGGGACGCCGAGCCGGACCGCCTCGTCGCGGTGCTGCGCCGGGTCGGTCTCGGCGACTGGTTCGAGGCGCTCCCTGAAGGTCTCGCGACGAGGATCGGCGTCGGTGGCCGACCCCTGAGCGCCGGCGAGCGTCAGCGTCTGGCGCTCGCCCGGGCGCTGCTCGCCGACCCCGACGTGCTGCTCCTCGACGAGCCGACCGCGCACCTCGACCCCACCACCGCCGTAACGGTGCTGTCTGAGCTGTTCGACGCGGCGGCCCGGCGCGCGGTGCTGGCCGTGGCGCACGACGACGCCGTGCGCTCCCACGTCGACGCGGTGGTGACCCTCGAGGAAGGCCGCGTCGTCGCCCGGGAGCTGCTCGGCCTGAAGTCCACCGAGCGCTGAGCGCCTGCAGCCCGGCGCTGCCGGGCTGGGCGGCTCAGCTCGACCAGATGGCGCGATCACGACGCAGCCTTGGCGGCGCCGTCCCGCCCGCCGTGAGCGTCTGGTGCAGAGGTCGTGCGCGACGACGACCCTGGCCGCTCGCCCTGCTCAGGGAGGGCCTTTCGGGTGGGCAGCATCGGCGGTCGGCGATTCGCCGAGACGAGCTCTGCGGGCGCCAATCCCGCTGGATCGCGACGCGTCAGGGAGGCCGCGGCACCCGGGCGCGCTGCTGACCCGACCGGGTCGAGCAGGCCGCGCAGTGGCGGGTCTCGGGAAGCGCGCCGATCCGCTCGGGAGGGATGGGCTGCCCGCACATCTCACAGGCGCGCCGCCCGCTGGCGTTCGGCGACCGGAGCGCCGCGTCGAGCTCCGACAGGCGGCCGAGCGCGTGGTCGAGCAACGCGATCACGCGTGCGCGCTCGAACCCGATCGTCGATCCTTCGGCGTCGTGCTCGTCGTCGGGCGGGTTCGTCGAGACGCTCTCGAAGAGGTCGCCGAGCTCCTCTTCGAGCTCGGCGACCTGAAGCGCCACACGCTCCCGCTCGGCGCGTACGAGCTCTTCGACGTCGAGTTCGTCGTCCGCGCCAGGTCCCACGGTTCAAGGCTATGTGAGATGCATGGGGATGCAGGACGGATCACCCGTGTCTTTGGCGTTCTGGGTTATCCGCGGCCGTCGCGAGAGGGCGCCAACAAGTGCCAGTCTGCGAGGACGTCGGCCTCCGAAGAACGCCGGGCGGCTCTCGGACGCGAAACCTTCAGGGAGGCCCGACCTCAAGGCGACGGTTGGGGAAGTCGGCGATGGTGCGGAGATCGGTTCACGACGTAGCGGGGAGGTGGATCTCGGCCCGCCATCCTCTGATGGGACGAGGAACACTTAGCGCACCGACTGCCCGCAGTGCCCACGCGAGCACCTGCTCGTGGGGCTCGTCGGGAGGAACGCGTAAGACGAGACCTCGACGGGGGTGGTCCTGTTCGACGAGCCAGGTCTTCGGAATTGGGACGCCGAGCGCCTGCAGCTCGCCGGCGGCGCGATGGCCGGTGACGTGCGTGATGCCGAGGCTCGGCTGGTTGTGACCTCGTTGATCTGGGCTCCCGGGCACCCAGGTGCACATCGTGACGCCGGAACCGCCGCCACCGAACATCGTGAAGAACCCGAGCGAGGTCGGCTTCTCGTCATCGTCGGCGATCTTGGGTATCAGGTTGATCCATCCGTCTCCGGCGCCGGCCAAGCGTGTCATCCACCCAACGACCTGCGTGGGCTCGTCGACGCTGAATGCCACTCGCTCGGTCTGTCGCAGCTTGCGGGGCACGCGAGGAGTATCGCAGTCGGCGGTGCTCCAGAGCGCGGAATCCCCGCTGAGCCGCTCCAACCGCAGGCGATCCGGCATCGCTACGGGCTACCCCGGGTCAAGGGCACCGGGTGAAGCCCAGTGCTAGGGACGTTCGCGGGTCTCGGTGAGTCTTGGAGGCTCCTCGACGGCACCGATACCTGAGGCCGCGATGTCGGCTCGACGCGCTGTCGTCGACCTGTGGGCCGTGTGGCGGATGAAGCGGTATGCGCGGCGCCGGACGCGCCGCTCTAGCTGTTCGGCGGCGCTCAAGGCAGGCCGCGGACTCCGGGCGTGGGGGATGCGGTAGAAGCGGGTCTTGGCCAGCTCGACCAGCACCAGGTAGACGACGACCATCCCGAACAGCAGTAGGAAGAAGGTCATCGGCAGTGGCCTGAAACCAAGGAGGTTTGCAAGCCCCGTGTACGGCAGGATCGCACCGACCAGGGCCGCCCCTGTCGGCACCGACAGCATCGCCAGGCTGGGCCGGCTCTTGAAGAACGGGATCCGCCGGGTCCGGATCACGTAGACGACGAGGGTTTGAGTAGCGATCGACTCGACGAACCAACCGGTCCTGAACTCGGTGTGACCGGCGTGGAGCAGGGAGAGCATCACCCAGAAGGTGAGGAAGTCGAAGATCGAGCTGACGGGGCCGAAAACTGACATGAAGTGCCGGATGAACTTCATGTCCCACGCCGCCGGTCGGGCCAGCGCCTCGGGGTCGACCCGGTCGGTCGGGATGACCAGCTGTCCAGAGTTGTACAAGAGATTGTTGAGGAGGATCTGCGACGGCAGCATCGGCAGGAACGACAGAAACGCAGAGGCGCCGGCCGCACTGAACATGTTCCCGAAATTTGAGGACGTGGCCATCAGGACGTACTTCATGGTGTTGGCGAAGATGCGGCGCCCCTCCATGACACCTTCCGCCAGCACGCCGAGGTCCTTGTCGAGCAGCACCACGTCGGCGGCTTCCTTGGCCACGTCGGTTCCGGATTCCACCGAGATTCCGACATCGGCGTGGTGCAACGCCACCGCGTCGTTGACCCCGTCTCCCAGGAACGCCACGTCTTTTCCGGTGCCCCGCGCCACCTTGATGATTCGCGACTTCTGATCGGGGCTGATCCTGGCGAACACCGTTGTGGTCAGGATCGCCGCTTCGAGGTGCTCGTCGTCGAGCGACTCGACCTCGGCGCCGCTCAGGACCCCCGCGCAGTCGACCCCGATCTCCGAGCACACCTTGGCTGCGACCAAGCCGTTGTCCCCCGTGATGATCTTGACCACCACCCCGAGCCGTTCGAGCTGGGCGATGGAGGTGCCAGCGTCGGGCTTTGGTCGGTCGGCGAACGTGAGGAAGCCCTCCAACGCCAACCCGTGCTCGTCCTCGGCGGTGAGCGCCTCCACGCCCTCGGCCGAGCGGGTGGCAATGGCAACCACTCGGGCCCCTTCGGAGAACAACGCCTCCAGCGCCGATCGAGCGTCGCCGAGGACGTTCAGACACCGGTCCAGTACCACCTCAGGGGCGCCCTTGGTGATCAAGAGCGGCTGGCCATCAGGGTCGTTTACCAACACCGAGGCCAACTGTCGCTCGTGGTCAAAGGGAAGGACGCCGAGCCTCTGGTAAGCGGCAGCCCTGTTGGCGATGCCCTCGCCCGCGGCCGCCCCGGGAGCCGACCACAGGGCCTGGTCCAACGCGTTCCCGCCGACCGGTCCCCCGACGGTGACCGCCGCCTCGTTGCACACAAGCCCGAGCACGAGCGGACGATCGCTCTCCTGCCCGCTGGCGTCGAGTGACCGCTCGAAGGTGATCACCCCCTCGGTGATGGTGCCCGTCTTGTCGGTGAAAAGGATCTGGATGTTTCCCAGGTCCTCGATGGCGACCAGCCGCTTCACCAGTACCTTCTTCGCCGCGAGGGCTTTCGAGCCGGCGGAGAGGCTCACCGTCACGATCGCCGGCATCATCTCGGGCGCGATACCCACGGCGATGGCAAGCGAGAAGAGCAAGGCGTCGATGAGGGGCCGTGACAGCGCCACGTTGACGATGAAGATGAACGCCGTCAGCACGGCCGCCACGGCGAACAAGAAGCGCGAGAAGCGCGACAGGCCCACCTCGAAGGCGGTCTGGCTCTGTCTCTCGGCCAGTCCCGCAGCAATCTGGCCGAAGGCGGTGCGGGCCCCGGTCCGAACCACAACGCCGAGGGCCGATCCCTGGTGGACGATCGTCCCCATGAAGGCGCATCCCGGCTGGTCCTGTGGCCGCTGGCCGGTGACCGGGGCGACCGACTTCGCCACCGGCATCGACTCGCCGGTCATCACGCCTTCGTCGCACTCCAGTTCGTCGACCTTCAGCAAGCGGAGGTCGGCTGGAATGAGCGCGCCGATCCGGAGTGACACCACGTCGCCGGGCACCAGGTTCGTCACCGGGACCCGGCTCTCCCGTCCGTCCCTCCGGACCTCGGCCTCCTGCCGGATCTTGGCGCGGAGTGAGGCCATCGCCACTTCGGCTCGGTACTCGTTGCAGAAGCCCAGTCCGACGCTGAGGGCGACGATCACCGCGATGATCAGTGCATTCGTCCCGCCACCGGTCAGCCCCGACACCAGCGCGGCGCCGAGCAGGAGGATCAGGATCGGGTTCCGGATCTGGCGGAACAGGACGGCAGTGGCACGCACGCGATGCGTGCCGAGCGCGTTCGGCCCGAACTCCCGTAACCGTTCTGCCGCGTCGCCGGACGAGAGGCCGTCCGTGCCACTTGCCAGGCGCGAGAGCACCTCCTCGGGGGGGAGGCCGGCGGCTGCAGCCAAGTCCAACTCCCCGAACGGGGCCCGAGCGTCCACGCTCACCAAAGCAGCTTCACGGCTGGGGCATCAACGTCACTAGGGCCGTTGATCACATAGCTCCGGTTGGGAGCGGCGCCACCGGGGAACAACGGATCGGATGCCGTCCAGCTCTCCTGCCCCTTGCAGCAAGTAGTTGCAGCGCCATTCCTTCACCTTCTGACGAACGGTGAGCGACGACTGAGTAGGGCTCCGCCGGGCACGTCCCCGAACGCGCGCTGGCCGAGACCGAGATCGCGTCATACGGGCGCCGGTCATGGTCGGCGGCGAACGGCGCATCGCACCGATCGTCGAGACCTCTTGGGCTGACTCATGCAATGACCGTCGGACCCGGCTCGCCCGTCGGTGGAGCCGGCTCCGAGGCCTTGACGAAGCCGCGGTGCTCACGTTCGACGATCCGGTCAACTCCGACAGCACCGGTCTGCAGCTGAGCCGCCCTCGGAGTGTCGGTTCCGGGCATGCCAAGTCCCCGGGGAGATTGCGGACGTGGCGCTGGCGTGGGTTCCGAGCGCCCGACAGATATCGCCGATGAGCTGGGATGATGATGAAGTGCACCTCCAACGCGCGCTCGTGATGGGACCGCGATCCTGTTCTGGGGCACCCGTAATCCCGCTCTCCGATGGACTGCGGGCGTGCGTCAACTCGACAGCAACTGCTGAACTCGTTGGTGCGAGATTCCGAGGAGATCGGCCGCGTCGCGGCGGCTGAGGCCCATCTCGGCAAGGCGTCTTGCCGCCTCGATCGTCGCTTGCTGTGCCTTGGATCCAGCGCGTTCGGCGTCATGGCGCGCCTGGGACACCCTGCTTGCGAGGAGCGCGACGTCGCGCGGCAGCTCTGACGTGATGACGAGCTCCTCAGGTGAGCGATCAAGCCACGCGGCAAGCGCCTCTCGAATGCGCGCGTCCGCTTGGCGAATTGTGCGGCCGTAGGTATGACAGTTCTCAAGATCCTTGATATGGACGAGCCACACGTTGTCTTCTGCGTCATGTTCGAATACAGCGACGAAGTTCTTCGCTCGCGTCACGGCAACCATCCCTTTCCGAGGCAGGGCTCCAAGGATCGCTCGATCGCCCTGCGAGTTCCGGCTGGAAGATCCTCACCGCGGTGAACGGGCACGACCGTCTGACAGCCACCAGGACAACGAAGGATGACGTGGGATCCTCGTTGCCGGATCTAACGAACGATGACGTGGGATCCTCGTTGCCGGATCTGACGACAGCCAAGCCGCTGGACCACCCGCAGGACCTCCCGACCGGTCATGAGTGTCTAGTATACTAGACGATATAGTCCGAGAGAACCGTCCCTTCCCCGGCGTCGGGGATAGTCGGGGGGTCCTTCGCTCGGGTGAAGCTGGGTCCAGGAACGCTGTACGGCGCGCTCGCCAAGCTCGAAGAGTCCGGGCTCGTCGAGCCGCTTCCCGCCGAGGAGCGTCGTCACCCCTATCGGATCACCGCGGGCGGCCTCGAGGTGCTACGAGAGCGCCTCTCGGAATCGGAGCGCCTCGCCAAGTTCGGGCTCGCCCGAATCGCCGGAGCGGCACCGTGAAGCGTCGACGCCTCCTCCGGCTGCTGCTGGTCCTCTACCCGCGGTCTTGGCGCGAGCGTTACGCCGACGAGGTGGCAGACCTCACCGACGACCTCCTCGCAAGTGGAGAGACGAGTTTCCTGCGCGCCGCAGTGGGACTTGCGGCCTCTGGCCTCCGCGAGCGCCCCCGCGGTCCGCGTCGACGCCATCGCGCACTCCTCCTCTCGAGCGGTGCGCTCGTGATTCTTGCGGGCACGTTGATCGTGCTCGCGACCCAAGGGTGGAACAGAATGGGAGCTCCTTCGCCGACGAGAGGGACCGTGCCAAGATCGGCGTTCAACACGGGTCGGGTCGATATGAGCAAGATTCCCGACTACGTCGCGACTGCTGCCCTTCATGTCGGAAAGGCCGTAGTGGTCGGATACATCCCGAAGGGCTACCTGTTCTCGCCCGGAAGAGGTAGGAGCGCGCGCTTCGGTCAACGTGAGCCCGGTGGGGTAGCTCCCGTGTACGCCAGCAATCTCAAGACGCTGATCGGCCACGAGTACCCGAGCATCGGGTTTGTTCCCATCTCGAACTCGCCTGCATCAATGCCGTGCGTCCCGATCACCGTCGCCGACGGCTCGACGACGAGCTCAGCACCGTGCTCATCCTCGTCCACCGTCCTGTCGAACGTGGTCGGAGCGTATACCCCGACCGGAGTCGCAAGGCTCTCGGCTCTCGGCTTCCCCGTCTACGCCGTCCCCGTGCATTCAAACAGCGTCGCGCCGGGGCACATCGTCTCGATGACCCCCGAGGCAGGTTCGGTGGCTTACGCCCGAGAGACTGTGACGGTCGACATCTCTGTGTCGGGCGGGTGAGGGGTCCCCCGCAGCGCCTAGCCGCACACCCGGCTTTCCATGACGCTCCCCGACCGCCGGTGGATTGACTTGTATTGCTGGTCGACGTAGTAGAGCGAACCCATGCCGCTGACTGAGAGCTGTTCGAACGGGTACTCGCTGTTCGCGACCGCAGGATATGACTCGTGGGATGGACCTACCAGCGATGGTGCTCAGCTGCCGTACCGGTGGCCCGGAAGGCGACACAACGCATAGGACGGCCGCCGTCAGTCGCGGCATCGCCGGCCCTGCGACTACGAGTAGCACCGCTCCACTGGCGGCGATTCGCGCCGCCCAGTCCTCGATGGACACGAGCAGAGCATTGCACCGCAAATAGCACCTTACCGGGCGTTCTTCAGCTCAGAGTCGTGCTTTACCCGTACCACGACGTCACGATGCGTCACGCGGTCGCCGGGCCGCAAGGTTCGTCCGCGTCGCGTTTCGACTTCGTCGTTCACCAGTATCTCCCCCGAGGCCAGAGCGTGCTTTGCATCTGATCCTGATTGGACCAGGTTGACGAGCTTGAGAAGTTGACCGAGACGGATCGACTCGTCGCGGATCGGGACTTCCTGGATGCTCTCGGAACTGGAGTCGGTCATAAACGGTAACTCCTAGGTTCTCACTCAGAGGTGCTGCGTCCCCGGCGATCGGGGGCGGTTCGCTAAGGCTGCTTGGCCCTCAATTCTGGGACACCCCCGGAGTTAACGGAGTCGGAGCGGACCGCAGCCGCTGGCTCTGTAGCTCATAGCACGGACTAGGCAGGCGGCGACAAAGACCACCGTCACCAGTTGTGAGCCAAGGAGCCAGGCAGTCGACCACGCCCTGGAGGCCTTTCGCCGCCAGAGCATCACGGCGGGAGCCGCAAACGCTGCGCCGATGAGCGCGATCCAGCGAATCCCTATCTGCACCGATGCCTCGACCTCCGCGTAGGACGCGCAGAGCGCCACGATCGGTACCCCGATCAGCGTCCCCGGGTGCGATAGCAGCGAACGAGAGTCGCTGTCGTCGCGGCGCAGGTCAGCAGCGTCTCGCCTGCTGACATGCTCCGCCAATCTCGCGAAGACAACGCCCGCGGTTTCCTCACCAAGTCCGTCGCTTGGCAGCGACTCGAGCCACTCTCGCAAACGAGGTTCTGCGATCACCGTGACGCCGTCTCGTGGCGAGGGAGGAGCTTGGGAGCCGGGGACCACCTCGCGGTGGATCCCCTCCCTATTCAGGACCTACCTGTTGTCAATCCTCGTTCGCGAGGAGCCCAAATTGCCCGAAATCCTTGTCAAGTCAGGGGTGCTGGTCAGGCTCGATCGGCGGAGCGACCGGTCGCGACGGTCGCCGAGCTGGCGGCAGCGGTCGAAGCCGCCCCGGGTTGCTGCCGACTTGCCATCCTCTTGCCGGCGTGGTGCCAGCCACGGCGCGGCGAAGTCCTTGGGTTGCAGCGGCGGGACGTCGACCTGATGCACGGCACCATTCGGATCGAGCGGTCGGTGGTACGACCGATGGACGGCATGACCGTGATCGGGCCACCGAAGACGAGCGCAGGCGCCCGCACGCTCACGGTTCTTTCGAACGTTCTGCCAGTCCTACGGGAGCATCTCCGGCGGTATGTTGCGCCTCAGCCGCAAGCGTGGTTGTTCACCAACGAGAGCGGCGGCCCGATGATCCCCGTGACGCTCAATCGGATATGGCAGCGAGCCCGGAAAGTGATCGGACGGACCGACCTGCACTACCACGACCTTCGGCACACCGGGCTCACTTGGGCCGCGGCGTCCGGCGCGTCGGTGGCCGAGCTGATGCGTCGCGGCGGCCACGCCAATCCGGCCGCAGCGCTCCGCTATCAGCACGCGACCGAGGAGAGGGACCGGGCGATCGCTGATGCTCTCGCTGAGTTGGCAACCGGCCAGGTCGTCCGTTTCGGGAGCCAGCCAAGGAGGATCACGTCCAGGAATGCCAAGTCCCGGAGCAGATCGCGCACGTAGCGATGGCGCGGGTTCTGAAAGCCTGACAAATATCGCCGATGAGCTGGGATGATGCAGTGCACCCCCAACGGGATTCGAACCCGTGTTTCCGCCTTGAAAGGGCGGCGTCCTCGGCCGCTGGACGATGGGGGCCGGGATCGGCTCGGGACGGCTGAGAGGCTACCAGCCGTTCCGTGGCGCCCGACCTGCGACGCCATCGCCGCGCGGCTCCGGATCCGCTGCCCGGGGTCCGCGCCGCGCGGCGCAACGACCGGCTCAGCCTCCCGCGCCGGGCGTCTCGCGGCTGAGGACCCAGCCGGTTCGCTCGGGGGCATCGCGAAGCTCGACGCCGAGCTGCGCGAGACGATCGCGCACAGCGTCAGCTTCGTCGTAGCGCCGCGCGTCTCGAGCGTTGGCCCGCAGCTCGATGAGCGTCTCCACGAACGGCCCGACCACCTCGCCAAGTTCGCGCAGGCCACCGACCGCGACACGGCCCAGCTCGACGACCATGGACCGCAGGCTCGCACGGGCGCGTTCCATCTCGTCCTCCTGGGGGATGTCCGTCGACCAGGCGACGATCTCCTGCTCGAGGTGGAGGATCGCGGCAACGGCGGCCTCAGCGTCACCGGCGGCGAGCGCCGCGGCGAACTCCTTCTCGGCGGCGCGCACGATGTCGAGCAGGGGCGAGGTCGCGAGCGGCTGGCCCGGAACGAACCGCGCGCCCGGGCCGTCCGCGCCACGTTGCCGGCCCCGCTCACCGGTGCCGCCCCCGGTCCCGTCCGAGCGCCCTCCCGCTCGCGCCGCGAAGGCCGCTTCGGCGAGGGCGCCGATCGGCACCGTGTCCCCGGAGGCGAACGTCGTCGAGCGGCCCCGGCGACGGACCGTCACGACTCCGACGCCGCCGATGCTCGCCGTCTCTGCGTCGAGGTCGAGGACGACGGCGGTGTGCTCGTCCACCCCGAGGACGAAGCAGTCGTCGGGCAGCTGCTCCTCCATCGCCGCCAGCCGGCGCTCGCCGAGATAGCAGAACCGCGTGTCGTGCGAGCCGCCCTCGGCGTTGTTGTAGTGGGGGACGACGGCCACCCTCAGGCCCGCCGCGGCCATGACGTCGAGACCTTCCAGCCAGTGGGGCTCCTCGCCGACCTTGTAGATCTCGTAGACGGGGACGGTGAACGCCCCGAGCGTGAGGGCCGCCGCGCTGGCGAAGGCGACCGCCCCGCCGTGGGTGAGCTTCTCGCGCAACAGCTGTGGCACCACGCTTCCCTGCCAGCTGCGCAGCGCGTAGGTCGGGCTACCCGGTCCCGAGAAGACGTAGCGAGCGTCGCGAACCGCTGACGTCAGCCGCTCGGCGGCGAACGGATCGCCGACGCGGGACGCTCCGGGCTCCCGGACCTCGTCCCCGCCTGCCGAGCCGGCGACCTCCAGGGTTGTCCGCAGGCTCTCGCGAAAGTACGCAGCGGCACGCGACGCCAGCTCGCGGGCGTTCTCCTGGAACCCGAACGGCGTGCCGAGGAGCACCGCAGGCACCGGCGGCGGACCGAGCCGGCCGAGTACCGAGCGGTGCACCTTCGCCATCGTCGGGGCGAGCTCGCCCGAGCCCATCAGCACCGCGAGGCGCGCCAGGGCGGGCGCCGAAGCCGCCCTCACGGCCCGCCGGGCAGCGGCGTCCCGTCCCAGCGCAGTCCTCCTGGCGGCTCTCCCCACGGGTCCTCCGGCGCCTCGTCGTCCGCGCCAGGCGTCGCGGGTGGCAGCACCCCCGCCAGGGCGTCGACCACCTCGTTCTCCAGGTAGGAGAGGTAGCTGTAGCACACCCACTCCGCGTAACGGGGGTCGTGCTCATCGAGCTCCGCCATCGTCTCGGTCACGCCGAGGGAGGAGCCGATGACGAGTCGCAGGTCGTTCAGCGCGGCGAGCCAGGCCTCGAGCTCCTCGCCCGTCAGCCGGGTTGCGTCGGCTGTGCGCAGCAGGAGCGCGAGCGTCTCTCGATGGTGGGCCACCAGCTCCGCGCGCACGATCCCCACATAGGCGGCCTCCGCAGCCTCGTCCCTCAGGTAGGCGGGCGGGAACAGCCGGCGCAACGGATCCTGGACGCCCGGCTTCTCGGGGTCGTCGGCGCCCCCGGCGCGGGGCGCGCGGGTGCGGTCTCGTGGTCGAGCGACCTCGGCCCCGTCGTCGGCGCCCGGGGCGGCGGGATCGGTCGCCGTGGCGAGCAGCTCGTCGAGCTGGCGCGGCAGATGGGCGAGGAGCGCCCGCTCCTCGGGCGGTAGGCGGACCTCGAAGCTCCCGCGCGCGTCCGGCCGGATCCGTCGGCGCTGGCGCGGGCTCATCCGGACTGCTCCATGGTGGCCCACAGGCCGTGTCGGTGCAGCCGGGCGACGTCCAGCTCGGCCCGTTCGCGCGGCCCGGAGGTCACGACGGCCCGTCCCCGGTGGTGGACATCGAGCATGAGCTTGGTCGCCTTCTCCCGCGAGTAGCCGAAGAGCTTCTGGAAGACGTAGGTCACATAGCTCATCAGGTTGATCGGATCGTTCCAGACGATGACGAGCCACGGCCGGTCGGGGCGTCTCGCGTCGTCGGTTGCCGGCGTGTCCCGGATCTCCGGGGCGGCCTCCACGGGCGCAGCGCTTCCACCGGCACCGGTCGTGCCGGTGGTCCTCGCGGTGTTGGACGTCGCGTTCATCGGGGGTGGGTCGGTCCCGGTCGGAGTCTCGCGCCTAGGCGGGGGCGTTGGCGACGCCCGGGTGGGCCGGCGCGGCGACTGGGGCCTGGTCGGTCGCTGCGGCGACGGCCTGGGCCGGCACGACTGCCGCCGGGTGGCGGTGGAGACCGAGGTAGAAGGCGAGCATGGCGCACCACACCGAGGTCGCGCCCGCCAGGTGCAGCTCGACAACGAACGCGTTGTCGTGCAGGAAGTACTGGGTGTAGCCGAGCGCCCCCTGTAGTGCCAGCACCTCCAGCACGGTCCGGGCCCGCCGCTGGATGGCGGCGGGCGCCTTCGCGTGGTGGAGCGCGAACAACGTGGCGAGCGTGGCGCCGATCAAGAAGAGCGCGATGTCGGAATGGAACTCGGCGATCTCTTGGAACGCGATCGGCACGCGCTTGGCCCCCGGGCCTCCCGCGTGCGGTCCGGCACCGGTGACGATGGTGCCGACACAGACGAGCAGCGTGACCGTCCCGAGCAGGATGCGGGCGAGCCAGACGAGGTCGGAGCCGACGGCCGGCTCAGCGGGCGTGTCGGCGTGAGTCGCACGGTGGAGGAGCACGACGGCGTCCGCGAGGACGGCGAGCGTCAGGACGAAGTGCACGGCGACGAAGTAGGGGTTGAGCTTGGTGAGGACCACGATGCCACCGAGGACGATCTGAGCCAGGAGGCCGACGACCAGTCCCGAGGCGAGCTTGACGAGATCGCTGCGTCGGGGAGCTCGGCGGAGTGCCGCGAGGAACGCCACGATCGACACGACGGTCACCGCGACGGAGACCATCCGGTTCGAGAACTCGACGAGCGGATGGAACGAGATCGTCGGGGTGACGCTGGCGTGGGAGCACGTCGGCCAGTCGAGGCAGCCGAGGCCCGAGCCGGTCAGGCGCACCGCCCCCCCGGTGACGACGAGCAGCGCGTAGCACGCGACCGAGACGATCGCGATGGCGCGGAACGCGCTCGGGCTCACCTGCGGCAGGTGCGCCGAACGCGCCCTTCGGCGGAATGCGGACGGGCTCATGCTGGAGGGAAGCACCGGTGGACCATGCTAGGAGTGACGGTCGGACCTGGCCATTCGCCTCGTGGCCGGACCTCGAGGTGCATCGCGGCGCCGAGGACCGCCTCCAGCATCCGGGACGCGCTCACTCGAAACGGAACGCTCGCGCCGCGGCCACGGGGGCGGCCACGGCCCACGCCGCGAGCACGATCCACGCCTCTGCGGGAGCGGCCGCCCCGCTGCCGAGCACCGGGTGGAGCACGTCTGTGAGCGCGGCGGCCGGCAGGACCCGCGCCGCGGCAGCGAGACCGCCCAGCTTGGCGAGCGGGAAGACGACGCCGCCGACCAGGAGCAGGACGACGTACAGCCCGTTCGCGACCGCGAGCGTCACCTCGGCGCGCAGCGCTCCCGCCATGAGCAGGCCGAGGCCGGCGAAGGCGACGGTGGCGAGCAGCTCGGCGCCGACCCCGGCGACGGCGCCGGCGTGGGGCCGCCAGCCGAGGCCGAAGGCCACCGCGACGATCACGCCAGCCTGGACGAGCTCCACGCCGACGACGGCCAGGATCTTCGCCGTGACGAGCGCCGGCCTGCCGAGCGGTGTCGTGCCGAGCCGCTTCAGGACGCCGTAGCTTCGCTCGAATCCCGTGGCGATGCCGAGGCTCACCATCGCGGTGGACATCACGGCGAGAGCGAGGATCCCCGGGGCGAGGAAGTCGACCCGGTGGCGCGTGCCCGTCGGCAGCACCGGGACGAGGCTGAAGAAGACCAGCAGCGCCACCGGGATCCCGAAGGTCACGAGCAGGGTCTCGCCGCGCTCGAGGGTCATGCGGATCTCTTCGAGGGTCTGGGCCCGGAGGGCCCGCCATCTCATCGGTGCACCCCGCGGCGCTCCCCGCGGCCCGCGCCGCCACCGGGCGTCCGCCTGCGGAGGGCCCCCCGCGGGCGGCCGGGCAGGCCGGCCTGGTCGCCAACGGCGCCGCTCCGGTCCGGGTCGGTCGCAACGGCGCGGGAGCTCTCGGCATCGCGCTCTCGGTTCGCGGTGAGGCGCAGGAACACGTCCTCCAGACGCTCGCCGGCCCGCAGGTCGGAGATGGACAGGTCGCGCTCGGCCAGCAGGGCGGTGAGGCGAGCGACCGCAGCGGGTGTCGGGGCCGTGTCGACCCGGTACTCGCCCGGTCGCTCCTCCGTCAGGGCGGCGCCGAGCGCGGCGCCGACGGCTTCGACGTCCATGCCCGGCGGCGCTGCGAAACGGATCTCCTCGCCGCGCGCGACGAGCTCGGCGGGACGCCCGGCCGCGACGACCTGGCCCCGATCGATGATGACGAGCCGGTCGGCGAGCCGCTCGGCCTCGCCGAGCTCGTGCGTCGTGATGAGGACGCAGACTCCCTCCTCGCGCAGGCGCGCGATGACGTCGCGGACGACGAAGCGGCCGGCAGGGTCGATGCCGGCCGTCGGCTCGTCGAGGAACGCCACCCGCGGGCGGCCCACCAGCGCGAGCGCGAGCGCCAAGCGCTGGCGTTCGCCGCCGGAGAGCCGCTTCGCCGGGGTGTCGGCGACGTCTTCGAGACCCACGAGGCGGAGCAGCTCGTCGGGTTCGCGCGGGTCCTCGTAGTACGAGGCGAAGAGCCGGAGCGCGCGAGCGGCGCCCATCATCGGGTACGTGCCGCCCCCCTGGAGCATCACGCCGATCAGTGGCGTGACGGTCGACCGGTTGCGCCTTGGATCGAGGCCGAGGACGCGGACACGGCCGGCGCCGGGGACGCGGTAGCCCTCCAGCGTCTCGACCGTGGTGGTCTTGCCGGCGCCGTTCGGGCCGAGCAGGCCGAGGACCTCGCCGGGCTCGGCGCTGAAGGAGACGCCGTCGACGGCGACCGTCCGGCCGTAGCGGACGACGAGCTCTTCGACTTCGATGGCCGGCACCGTCGCCGAGGTTAACGGCTCGGCGCCACGGCCTTCGGCGACCCGTCGGGGCCCGCCGGCAGGGAGCTCAGCGATTGCGGGGCGCCTCCAGCCGGTAGCCGAGCCCGCGGATCGTGGTGATCAGCTCCGGCTTCGAAGGGTCGCGCTCGATCCGCGAGCGGAGCCGCTTGATGTGGACGTCGAGGGTCTTCGTGTCGCCCACATAGTCGAGACCCCAGACACGGTCGATGAGCGTGTCGCGCGTCACGACCCTCCCGGCGTTGGTGAGGAGCTGTTCGAGCAGCTCGAACTCCTTCAGCGGGAGCTGGACCTCCTGGCCGCGGACCACGCACTCATGGCGGTCCGCGTCGAGGCGCACCTCGCCGACCTCCAGCACGTTCGACGGGGGAGGGCTGCTCGGCAGCAAAGGCCGGGTGGCTTCGGGGGCGGGGCTCGGCGGGACGACCCGGCTGGTGTCCGAGGCTCGCTCGCCACGCGGTGTCCTGCGCAGGACGGCCCGCATCCGCGAGACGAGCTCGCGCAGGCGGTACGGCTTCGCGACGTAGTCGTCGGCGCCCACCTCCAGTCCGACCACGGTGTCGATCTCGGTCGACTTCGCCGTCACCATGATGATCGGCACGTTCGAGCGCGAGCGGATCGAGCGGCATACGTCGAGACCTGAGACCTTCGGCAGCATCACGTCGAGGAGGACGAGGTCGAAGGACTGCGCATCGAAGCGGCTGAGGGCCTCCACGCCGTCACGGGCCACGGTGACGGCGAATCCCTCGCGCTCGAGCCCGATGACGAGCGCGTCGACGAAGGACTCCTCGTCCTCGGCCAGCAGCACGGCCACGGGACCCTCCTCCCGTCCGGCCCCGTCGCGCCCTTCGAGCGATCCGGCCTGAGCGCTCACGCGTCGGGCCTGCCCTGGACGGGAAGGCGCAGCGTGAACGTCGCACCCTCGCCCTCGCGCGAGTCGACCTGCACCGTGCCGTGGTGGTTCTGGGCGACGTGGCGGACGATCGCGAGGCCGAGCCCGGTGCCGCCCGTCGAGCGGCTCCGCCCGTGGTCGACCCGGTAGAAGCGCTCGAAGACCCGCTCGAGATCGCGTGCCGGGATGCCGATCCCCTTGTCGTTGACGGAGATGAGGACCTCGTCGTTCTCGGTCCAGCCGCGGCACTCGACGACACCGCCCTCGTAGGAGAACTTCACCGCGTTCTCGAGCAGGTTGTAGACGGCGGAGGTGAGCTGGCGCCGATCGCCGAGGACGGCCACCGGGGGGGATGGCTCGTCGAGCGTGAGGTCGACGTTGCGCTGGTCGGCCGCGGCGCGCACGCGCTCAGCGGCCTCGGCCATCACGAGGTTCACGAGGACGGGCTCGCGCGGCGGCGACTCCTCGCTCTCGATGCGCGTCAGGTCGAGCAGGTCGTCGATGATCCGCGAGATACGGAACGCCTCGGTGTGGATCCGCTGCGCCAGCCGCTGGGACACGGCCGGCTCCGTCTCGGCGAGGAGGGTCTCAGCGAGCAGGCCGAGGGCTCCCATGGGCGTCTTCAGCTCATGGCTGACGTTCGCGACGAAGTCGCGGCGGACCTCCTCGAGCCTCCGCCGCTCCGAGACGTCCTCGATCACGGCGATCACGCCGAGCGCCCGCTGGCCGTTGTCGATGCTCTGCGTGCGCACGTTCAACGTCCGGCGTGGCGGGCCGTAGAGCTCGAGCGTGCGCTCCTCCGACGCGCCCGGAGCCGTCGCTGCGAGCAGCTCGTCGACGGCCTGGGCGGCGAGCGCGTCCCCGTGGCGGTTCCCCATCAGCGCGATGGCTCTCGCGTTCCTGAAGACCGGCTCGCCGTGCTCGTCGCAGACGAGGACGGCCTGGGGCAGGGTGTCGAGCGCCCGCCGGAGGCGGATGGCGTCTGCGCTCGACTCGGCGACGGCCTCGGCGGCCCGGTCCGTCGCCCGCTCCACGTAGTTCAAGGACTCTTCGAGGTTGTGCGGCTCGACCGCCTCCGCCTCCGCGCCGAGGCGGCTACCGAGCGCCAGCAGGCGCTGGCGCAGCCCGCGCACCCCCCGTCGCCCCCCGAGCAGGTACGCGAGCACGACGGCGGCGATCACGATGACCGCCGCGATGACGAAGTCGAGGGCCGAGACGCCGACCGTTGCTGTCACGGGCGTTCCCGTGCGGACTGCACGGCTCCAGCATGGCAGCTCCCGGGTCGGTGGTCGGCCGTCTGCGGGGGACACCACCGGGCGATGCACGAGACCCATTGAAACAACATGAACGCGCGTCTAGGGTGATCGCGGCGCCGGGTTGAGTCCCCGGCGGCACCTCTCGGGGCGCGGACATGTCGCACGGCGGCCGCGGCGCCCCCTTTCGCGAAACCCGACGGGCCGCCGCGCGGGCGGCCCGGGACCACGGAGGTACGAGGTGCCGATGCTCCATGTCGCTCTTGGCGCGCGTCTCGCCAGCGGGCTCATCACGCTCACGCCCGACAGCTCCGCCCTGCCCGGCAGCTCAGCGCTGCAGACGCTCGCCAACGGCATCGGCTGGTGGGGCCTGCTCGCGTCGCTCGTCGGCCTGGTCGTCGGCGCGGCGACGTGGGCCCTCGGGTCCCACACGAACAACTACCAGCACGCGTCCACCGGCCGGCGCGCCGTGCTCGTCTCCGGCGCCGCCTGTCTGATCATCGGGGCGGCGCCGCCGTTGCTCAACTTCTTGTTCAGCCTCGGCGGGAAGGCCTGAGCTCGGTGGACGCCGCCCTGGTCCTCGGCGCCGGTGCCGGCCTCGGCGACCGCCCGGCAGCCTCCAGTCTGGTCGTGGCGGGCGTGCCGCTACTCGGCGCCGGCCTCGCCCGGGTGCTCCTGGAGGCGGTCACGTCGTGGGTCGTCGCCGGTGCGGCCAGCTTCGTCTCGGCGCTCGGCAGCGTCCTGCAGGCGACGACCCAGCCAGATCTCGGCACGGGCTTCCAGCACGAGCTCACCGTCATGGCCGAGATCGGGGCTCTGCTCGCGCTGCCCTTCCTCGTGCTCGCGGCGGTCCACGCGCTGGTGCGCCAGGACGTCGGCCTGCTCCTCAGGGCGGCGCTGGTCCGCCTGCCACTCGCCGTGCTCCTCGGGGCAGGCGCGGCCCAGCTCGTCGAGCTGGCGCTCGCCGCGACCGACGAGCTCTCATCCTCCCTCGCCGGAGCGAACGGTGCTCCGGCGAGGACGCTCGTCGCCCACCTGGTCACCGTTCTCGCGGGGAGCGGGCCCGGTGCGGCACCGCTGGCGGGCTTCGCCGGGCTGCTCATCGCCGGGTCGGCGGCGGTCGTCGCGCTCGTCCTCTGGCTCGAGCTCGTCGTGCGGTCGGCAGCAGTTGCGGTGGCGACGCTCTTCTTGCCGATAGCGCTCGCGGGGATCGTCTGGCCGGCGAGCGCGCACTGGGCGCGACGCCTCGGCGAGACGATCGCCGCGCTGGTGCTCTCCAAACTCGTCGTCGTCGGCGTGCTCACGCTCGCTGCCAGCACCCTCGTGGACCGAGGCGGCGTCTCCGGCATGGTCGAGGGGGTGGCCCTGCTGCTCCTCGCGACGCTCTCGCCCTTCGCCCTGC